>Ga0105103_10001872_pt1 | contig 11179 bp, 9 predicted proteins | sample PPLLaktember2015_2_FD_79107 | JGI IMG/M metagenome (GOLD analysis project Ga0105103, IMG submission 79107) | Freshwater sediment microbial communities from Prairie Pothole Lake near Jamestown, North Dakota, USA - PPLs Lake P7 Core (6) Depth... | ecosystem: Environmental > Aquatic > Freshwater >...
CGCGAGCTGCTTGCCGATTATCCGCCGGATTCCGTCCAGCAGCGCCGTGTCGTCATGCACAAGACCGACGTCCTGTAACATCTGAAGGTGGACAGGGCACCCAAGGTGCCCTGGTAAATAAACCGGCCGCGGTCTCCGCGGCCGGTTTTTTTGTTCTCGGCTTTCGCCATGCCATCCCTTCGGAATCACGGACTTGTCGTGACCTTTCAGAACCGGCGACCTGACCCAAATCAAGGCGCCTCCCCGCGTTCTGACCACACTAGGCCGATCATCCTCCTTTTAGCCGAGAAGCCGCCATGACCGATTCGATCTCCGCTTATATGACCGCTGACCATCGACTCTGCGATCATCTGCTCGCCGCTTGCGAGCAGGCCCTGTCCACCGGGGACTGGGAGGGCGCCAAACGGGAAGGCCAGGGCCTGGCGGCGGCCCTCCTGACCCATTTCGCGCGGGAGGAGAATCACCTCTTTCCGGAATTGCTGGCCGCGGACCCCCGCGCCGCCGGGCCGGCACGGGTCATGACCATGGAACATCAGCAGATGCGCGCCCTCCTGGCCGAGATGGAAGATGCCCGGGGGAATCGCGACGGGGATGCCTGTCTCGGCCTGGTGGAGACTCTGCATTTCCTTATCCAGCAGCACAACGCCAAGGAGGAGGGGATTCTCTACCCCCTTGCCGATCAGGGGCTGGCCCCGCAAGCGGCCAGGGTCGTGGACCAGCTCAAGGCAATCTGAACCATGGACAGGCTACTGGATGTCAGTCAACTGGAGCCGCCCGAGCCTCTGGAGCGAATCCTGGATGCCCTCGCCGATCTGGTGCCCGGTGATCAACTCAGCGTCATCCATAGGCGCGTGCCCTTTCCGCTCTACGATATGTTGCGCCGCATGGGCCATCGTTGGGAGACGGTGGGGGAGGAGGGTCGCTACCACATCCTGATCTGGCCGGAAGGGGAGTGATCAGCACAGGCGGGCTCGCCCTCGATCAGGCGCCGCCCTTCCATATCCCGGCGCGCTTCTTCCTCACCGCCCCCCTGTTTGCGGTTCTTGCCGGCCTGTTGCTGGTTTGGGAAGGCCCCTCGCTGCTCGCCTCGCGCTGGATGCCACCAGCCGTGGCGGCCACCCACCTGATCGCCATCGGCTATCTCGGCCAAGTCATGTGCGGCGCCCTTCTGCAGATGCTGCCCGTCATGGTGGGTGCCCCCGTGCCGGCCGTACGCTGGGTTGGCGCCCTGGCCCACCCCTTGCTTACCCTCGGCGCCCTGGGTTTGGCCTGGGGCCTGTGGCGGGGCGGATCTGTCATCCTGGGGCTGGGTGCCAGCGTTACCGGGCTAGGCTTTCTGGTCTTTCTGATCCCCGTTACCCTTGCCCTGACGCGGGCGCGGGGGGAACCAGGGACTCGCATGGCCCTGCGCGCCGCCGCCGTGGCGCTCCTCGTGACGGTGGTCCTGGGTCTGGTGCTGACTGGCTCGCTGCTCGGCTGGGTCCGGCTGGCGGAGTTTACGCCCTGGGTCGATGCCCACGCCGCCTGGGGCCTGCTGGGGTGGGTTGGTCTCCTGATCCTCGGGGTCGCCGTCCAGGTGATCCCCCTGTTTTATGTGACTCCGCCCTATCCCCTGCTGGTCCGCTCCTGGTTGGCGCCAACCCTCCTTGCCGGAATTTTCCTCGGTAGCCTGGCGGTGATCCATGGCTGGCATCTGACGGCCCGGCTGGCCTTGGGTGCATCGGCGGTGGGCTTCGTCCTCTTCGCCGTTTTGACGCTGGGACTCCTTGCCAAACGGGATCGCCGCCGCCAGGATCCCACCCTGCTCCACTGGTGGACGGCCATGATCGCCATGATCGGCGCGACCCTGTCCTCGGCCTTGGCCGCGCCGCCGACCCTGACCGGCATCCTGCTGCTGGCGGGTCTTGGCCTTGGCCTGCCAGCGGGCATGCTCTTCAAGATCCTGCCCTTTCTGGCCTGGTTCCACCTCCAGCACCGCCAAATCACCACTGGCCGATTCGATCTACGCCTGCCGCACATGGGTACCCTGCTCCCCCTCGCCTGGGCCCGCGCCCAGTTCGGTCTTCACGGACTGGCCTTGCTGCTGCTCATGGGCGCCGTCTTCATCCCGGCACTGGCTCGACCCGCCGGTCTGGTCCTGGTCCTGTCCGCCCTGGTTCTACAGGGGTTGCTGCTGGGCGTAATCCTCGCTTACCGGCGGGCGGCTCTTGCCTTCTTGGTCCCGGCGGATTGACCCGCGGATCCACCGGACAATGGGGCAGTTCGGCATTCTCCGGGGCGGCGGATCTCTACCCGAACAATCGAGATAGGAGAAGGACGCCGAGGACCAGGGTGAAGATACCCACACCGCGACGGATCCCGGCCTCTGGCAGATGCTTGACGGTGGCAGTGGCCAGGGGCACGGACAGCAAGGCGCCAGCTATCAGGGGCAGGGCCAGGGACCAGTCTATGCCGCTCTTAAAGACCAGGTAGGCGCCCAGGCCGACGGCGCAGGTCAGGGCTTCGGCCATGGAGGTGATGGCCACCGCCTGTCGCGCTGGCACCCCGGAAACCACTTGCCCGGAGGTTACCAGGGGACCATAACCGCCGCCGCTGAGCCCCTTGTTGAAGGCGGCGACCAGGCCAATAGCCAGGATGCCGCCGGTGTTATAGCGGATCTGCCGGCGGGCGGTGAGGAGCGTCACTAGGCCCATGGACAGCACTATGATCGCGATCAGGAGAGAAAACCATTGGGCCGAGATCTTGACGGCAAGCATGACCGCCGCGATGGCCCCCACCGCGCTCAGGAGCCCCAGCAGGCCGAAGGTGCGGCGCGCGGCATGGTCGGCGCGCAGGTCGATGTTGCCATCGTGGTGGTGCATGGCCCCAGCGGCAAGGCCGGTCAGGAGTTCCGACAGGAGCACCGCGGGGACGATCTGCAGCGGCTCGAATCCCGCCAAGAGGAGAAGGGGCGTCAGGGTCGTGCCGTAACCCATGCCAAGGCTGGAGTCCAGATATTCACAGGCCAGGGCGGCCAGAAAGATGGTCAGCACGGTTGATGTGGTCCAGGAGGGTTCCAGGGTGGCCAACCAGCCCAGGTTCCGCATGACCCCTAGGGCGGCGATGAGGATTATCGTCAAACCGACCAGGCTGGCCAGGAGCAGCAGGCGGTTGCGATGCCAGTGGTAAAAGGATTCGATGGCGGCAAAGGTCTGGCGGATCATGGTGCTACTCCTGGGCGTGGGTGATTGCCTGCCAAGAATTTTCCAAGAATCATGCCAAGGGAAAGCAAGCTGGCCGGGGACAGGGGGTCGGTGCAGTGGCTGCCCGATAAAGCTACCAGCGGGGTATTGACTAGCACCCGACGTGATGTCATCCCCTTGTCAGGGAACGATTTTCGACCTTGGGCTAAGGGGCCTTTAGTTCACCGGGAGGTCTTGAGCTACGCCAATAGGCCGGGGTAGGTGCCGGGAATTGCTGGTATCCCCAACTAATACACAGAAAATCCGTCAAATATGACAGAATTTCCGTTATAATTTCTGTCCATGTAAAGCCTGACGAAAACCCTGCTCGAATTCTGGCGCCTGGCCGCCAGTCACTGGCGGCTCGACGATGTGATCGGGGAGATAGTCCTTGGCCTGCGCCGCCATGTTCCCTGCGAGCGCTTGCTGATCCTGAACCTGGACCAGGAACAGGCCAGGCTGAAACCCGCCGCTGAATTCGGGGTGCCCGAGTTGAGTGTTGGACAAGAGCCGGATCCGACACCGCCTTTCGCTCCCTTGCGCCGTTGGTGTCTAGGGGACGATCTGGCCCAGGGTAGGGTCCAGGAGGTTCGCCAGCGGTTGCCTGGTCTGGTCCCGGCGCGCTGGACAGGGGGCGTCCTGGCGGTGGGGCTTGCCATCGAACAGGAGCCGCTGGGGGCCCTGCTCCTCGGCGCCGACGCGCCCCGCGTCCTGGGGTCCGCAGAGGAAGCCTGGTTGCTGGCCCTGCGCGAACCCATCGCCGTTGCCTTGCGCAACCATCTGAGGTTGAGGGAACTGATCGCCCTGCGGGAGGCGGCGGAGGCGGATCGGCGCTCCCTCCTGGCGCGGCTTGGCCGCCAGGAGATCACCGATACCCTGATTGGAGCTGGGTCCGGGCTCAGGGAAGTCATGCGCGGCGTCGAGCTGGTTGCCCCGTCGGGCGCGCCCGTGCTGATTCTCGGGGAGACGGGGTCGGGCAAGGAGGTCATCGCCAGGGCCATCCACGACCGTTCGCCACGGGCCCATGGTCCCTTTCTCCGTGTCAACTGTGGCGCCATTCCGCCGGACCTGGTGGATTCGGAACTCTTTGGCCATGAACGAGGCAGCTTCACGGGCGCGGCCACTCGCCGGCTGGGTTGGTTCGAGCGCGCCGATCGCGGCACCCTCTTCCTTGACGAAATCGGCGAGCTAACACCGGCCATCCAGGTGCGTCTCTTGCGGATCCTGCAGGATGGCAGCTTCGAGCGGGTGGGAGGTCAGCAACAGTTGCGCGTCGATGTGCGCCTGATTGCCGCGACCCATCGTGACCTCCACGCCATGGTCCGGGATGGCCGTTTCCGCGAGGATCTCTGGTATCGCATCAACGTCTTCCCTGTCCATTTGCCGGCGCTGCGCGGCCGTCCCGAGGACATTCCGGCCATGGCGAACCACTTCGCCCAGCGGGCCGCCGAACGGCTCGGACTGACCCAGCGGTTGCCGACCCCGGCGGACATGGATCGCCTCCTGGCTTACCCCTGGCCTGGCAATGTGCGGGAACTCGCGGCCGTCATCGAACGGGCCGCCATCCTCGGCGATGGTCAGCGGCTCGAGGTCGAGCGGGCCCTCGGCACGGGTTCCGCCAGTCCTATGCTGCCAGAGAAACGGCCGCCAACCGCCTCGTCCCGGCCCATCGAGCCCATCGAGCCCCTCGAGGTTGTCACCCGCCGCCACATCGAACGTGCCCTCGCCCAGACCCTGGGGCGGGTAGAGGGACCCTTTGGCGCCGCCCGCCTGCTGGATGTCCACCCGGATACCCTGAGGTCAAGGATGCGCAAACTAGGCATCCAGCGTGCGGCATTCAGGCCGTGACAGGACACCCATGGGGTAGTGCTCCTCCGCCTGGAATGGGTTGGCCAGCGGGGTCCGGGAAGCCAGCTTCAGATGCCCCTGGCCTGCTCCGCGGCATTGCCGATATAGGTCCCTGGGGTCAGTTCCCTCAGCCTGCGCCTGGCCTCGTCCGGGATATCCAGGGTATCGATGAAGCGGGCCATTTCCTCGCGGCTAATGCGGTGGCCTCGGGTCAGTTCCTTGAGCCTCTCGTAGGGCTTGTCGATGCCATAACGGCGCATGAGGGTCTGGATGGGCTCGGCCAGTACCTCCCAGTTGGCGTCGAGATCCGCGGCCAGGCGGGTGGGGTCGGCCTCCAGCTTGGCGATGCCGCGCAGGGCGGACTGGAGGGCAATGCTGGTGTGGGCGAAGCCCGTGCCCAGGTTGCGCAGGACGGTGGAATCCGTGAGATCGCGCTGCCAGCGGGAGATGGGCAGCTTGCGGGCCAGATGTTCCAGGATGGCGTTGGCGATGCCCAGGTTGCCCTCGGCGTTCTCGAAGTCGATGGGGTTGACCTTGTGAGGCATGGTGGAGGAGCCCACCTCGCCAGCGATCGTCTTCTGGCGAAAATAGCCCAGGGAGATGTAGCCCCAGAGGTCGCGGCAAAAGTCGATCAGGATGGTGTTGTAGCGGGCCAGGGCGTCGAACAGCTCCGCCATGTAATCGTGGGGCTCGATCTGAGTGGTGTAGGGATTCCAGGTCAGGCCCAGGGACTCGACAAAGCCTTGGGCAAAGCCGGGCCAATCCAGGGCGGGATAGGCGGCGAAGTGGGCGTTGTAGTTGCCCACGGCACCGTTTAGCTTGCCCAGCAGGGGCACATCGGCGACCTGGTCGCGCTGGCGGGCGAGCCGGGCGGCGACATTAGCCATCTCCTTGCCCAGGGTGGTGGGGGAAGCGGGCTGGCCATGGGTACGCGCCAGCATGGGCTGGTCAGCCAACGCGTGCGCCAGGGCGCGGATGGTGGCGATGACCTCATCCATCTGGGGGATGAGTACCTGGCTCCGTCCTTCCCGCAGCATGAGGGCATGGGCGAGGTTGTTGATGTCCTCGGAGGTGCAGGCGAAGTGGATGAACTCGCTGACCGCCTCCAGTTCCGCGTTGCCGGCAATGTGTTCCTTGATGAAGTACTCCACCGCCTTGACGTCATGATTGGTGGTGCGCTCGATGTTCTTGACCCGGTGCCCATCCTCCTCGGAGAAGTTCTCGACGATGCCCTCGAGCAGATGGCGGGCATGGCCGGACAAGGGTGGTACCTCGGGGATGCCGGGGGCCTCGGCGAGGGCCAGGAGCCAGCGCACCTCCACCAGCACCCGGTGGCGGATAAGGCCCAGCTCGCTGAAGATGGGCCGGAGATCCTCGGTCTTGACGCCGTAACGGCCATCGATGGGGGACACGGCGGTCAGGGTGGAGAGTTCCATGGCGGGTCTCGTACTCAGCAGAAGGTGGCGTCGATGGGGGTCAGGGTTCCAGGCGGCCCGGGGGTCGCCTGGATAGTCGAAGCTAGTTTATCCCGGCGGCGCTGGGCTAGCCATGAAGACAGAGGTCATCATCCGCCATCAAGCCACTGGCCCGCAGCACTCGGCGCCGGACGGCCTGAGTCAGCACCTCTGTTACCCCCGGACGGACCAGGGTCAAATAGTTCCGGGCGCGGGTGATGCCGGTGTAGAGCAACCCCCGGGTCAGGATCGGGCTCGGCTTCTCGGGCAGCGCCAAGGCGCCGCAATCGATATAACCCAGTGCAACTTAAACTACGGCCAAAACTATCCTGGATATGGGGTCCACTTTACCTTTTTGCCGATGGGGGACGGGAGCTAGATGAGTTTTTTGGGATCCAGCAACGCTTGCAGTTTTTGTCTCGGCAGGTCTGTCATTTCCACTGCTACCTCAAGGATCGGGCGGCCCTCCTGGTAGGCGCGTTTGGCGATTTCGGCGGCCCTGCAATAGCCGATCTCCCGATTCAGTGCAGTCACCAGGATGGGATTTTTCGCCAGATTGGCTTCAATGTTTGCGCGATTCACCACAAAGTCAGAAATGCATTTATCCGCCAGTGCCGTGCAACTGTTGGCGAGAAGGTTGATACTTTGCAACAGGTTGTAGGCAATCACCGGCAGCATCACGTTGAGTTGGAAATTACCGGCCTGGCCTGCCACGGTGATGGCGCTGTCGTTGCCGATCACCTGCGCCGAGGCCATGGCTACCGCCTCGGGAATAACCGGATTGACCTTGCCAGGCATAATGCTGCTGCCCGGTTGCAGGGGCGTGAGGTTGATTTCGCCCAGTCCGGCCAAGGGTCCGCTGTTCATCCAGCGTAGGTCATTGGCGATCTTCAGCAATGCCACTGCCAGCGCCTTGAGCTGCCCGGAGAGCGCTACAGCGACGTCCTGGCTGGCGAGAGCGGCAAAGAAATTTTCTGCCGGCCTGAATGCCTGGCCGCAACTCTCATTGAGATAAAAACAGAATCGGGGGGCAAATTGCGGGTCCGCATTAATGCCCGTCCCGACTGCCGTACCGCCCTGCGCCAATTGGCGCAATTGGGTGCGACAGGCGTCAATGCGCTGGCCGGCCTGCATCAACTGTGCGCGCCAGCCCGAGAGTTCCTGCGCCAGACTCAGGGGCATGGCATCCATCAGGTGTGTTCGCCCCGTCTTGATTCTGTCAGCCAGGGTTTCTTCCCGTGCTGCAATGGCATCGGCCAACCGGTGCATGGCTGGCATGAGTGAATTGGCCAGCGCCAGTTCGGCACTGACGTGAATGGCTGTGGGAATCACATCATTGCTGCTCTGGCTGCAATTGACATGATCATTGGGATGCACGGTCTGTCCCGACTGGCGGGAGGCGAGCGTGGCAATGACCTCATTGGCGTTCATATTAGTGCTGGTGCCCGAACCGGTCTGGAAGACGTCGACGGGAAACTGCTGTTCATGGTATCCCTCCGCGATGGACAGAGCCGCATCGGCTATGTTCGCCGCCAGGATGGGGTCCAGCAAACCCAGTTCGGCATTGGCTCGCGCGGCAGCGGCCTTGATCAGGCCGAGGGCGCCAATGAACCCCCCTGGCATGGGAATGCCGCTGAAATGAAAATTATCCACCGCTCTTTGTGTTTGCGCGCCATAGAGCGCTGCCGCGGGGACCTGCACTTCACCCAGGCTGTCTCTTTCTATCCGCACATCACTCATGGCGATCATCCTGGTCAGGATTGGCTGGAAATCCGGTTGAGCACATAGTTCAGCACGCCTCCGGCCCGATAGTACGCAATGTCTACCAGTGTATCGAGTCGTGATTGCAACTGGATTTCGCGACGCTCGCCCGACGGGAAGTGCACGACGGCCCCAAGTCGCTGCTGGGGTACCAGCTCACCTTCAAGGTCAAGAATGTCGAAACATTCATCGCCCTGCAATGCCAGGGTTTTGCGGGTTTCTCCCGGCATAAACTGCAGTGGGAGCACGCCCATGCCGACGAGATTGGAGCGGTGGATACGTTCGAAGCTTTCCACGATAACCGCCTTTACACCCAATAGCAGCGTGCCCTTGGCCGCCCAGTCGCGGCTGGAACCGGTGCCGTATTCGCGTCCGGCGACAATCACGGTACTGACACCCCGCGACTGGTAATCCATGGCGGCATCGTAGATGAACATCGGTTGGGACTGACCGTTGAGTCGTGTATAGCCGCCTTCCAGCGCCGGGGTCATCTCATTGCGGATCCGGATATTGCCGAAGGTGCCGCGCATCATGATCTGGTGGTTGCCACGGCGGGAACCGTAGGAGTTGAACTCATCCTTGGTCACACCGCGCTCGCGCAGATACTGAGCTGCGGGACTGTCCCCCGGAATCGCACCGGCCGGGGAAATGTGGTCCGTGGTCACCGAGTCACCCAGCATGGCGAGCATGGGGGCCGCCAGGATGTTGTGCCGGTTGCCCTGATACTGGCCATCGAAGAAGGGGGGTAGCTGGATGTAGGTTGAGTCCTCCGCGAAGGCGTAGGAGGCGCCGCCGCCCGTCTCAATAGACTGCCAGGTTCGGTCGCCCTCAAACACGGCACTGTACTGCTTCCTGAACATATGCTTGTCAAGGGTCTGCACCAGTTCCGCGATCTCGGCGTTACTGGGCCAGATGTCGCGCAGGTATACCGGCTTGTCTGTTTGATCCACCCCCAGTGGATCCCGGCTGAGGTCGATACGCGTGGTGCCGGCGAGGGCGTAGGCTACGACCAAAGGCGGAGAGGCCAGCCAGTTGGCTTTGACCAGCGGGTGGATGCGGCCTTCGAAGTTGCGGTTGCCGGAGAGGACCGAGCAGGCGACCAGGCCATTGTCCGCAATATTTTTTTCTACCGCCCCCGGCAACGGGCCTGAGTTGCCGATACAGGTGGTACAGCCGTAGCCCACCAGGTTGAAGCCGAGCGCATCCAATGAAGCCTGCAGACCGGCCTTTGTCAGGTAGTCGGTTACCACCTTTGAACCGGGTGCCAGTGAGGATTTCACCCAGGGCTTACGCTGCAGGCCTCGCGCCAGCGCTTTCCGCGCCACCAATCCCGCGCCAATCATCACCGCCGGATTGGAGGTGTTGGTACAGGAGGTAATGGCTGCGATCACCACATCGCCATGGTGCATGGATGCGGTGCCATCGGCTAGCGGGAACGCCGTGTCGCGCTGCTCGGATTTGCCATCCATTTGAATGTATTCGTCAGTGGCACGGCGCAAGTCCCGCATGGCCACACGGTCCTGGGGCCGTCGCGGTCCCGCCAGATTGGGTTCAACCGTGGACATATCGAGGTGTAACGTAGCGGCAAAGTCAGGCATGGCGTAATGCTCATCGCGCCACATGCCCTGGGCTTTGCAGTAGCCCTCCACCAGGGCGACAGTGTCCTCGTCGCGACCCGTCAGCCGCAGGTAGGCGAGCGTCTGGGTGTCAACGGGGAAGAAGCCGCAGGTTGCCCCGTACTCGGGCGCCATGTTGGCTATGGTGGCGCGGTCGGACAGTGGCAGATGGTCGAGCCCGTTGCCGTAGAATTCAACGAATCTACCTACCACACCCTGTGCCCGCAGCATCTGCACCACCTGCAACACCAAGTCGGTGGCGGTTATGCCCTCGCGCATTTTTCCGATCAGCTCGAAACCCACGACGTCAGGAATCAGCATTGAGATTGGCTGTCCGAGCATGGCAGCTTCCGCTTCGATGCCGCCAACTCCCCAGCCCAGAACACCGAGGCCATTGATCATGGTGGTGTGGCTATCGGTCCCTACCAGAGTGTCGGGGTAGGCGAAGAGACCCTGTTGACCGGGTTGCTGCCATACGACCTGGGCCAGGTACTCCAGGTTGACCTGGTGACAGATGCCGGTGCCCGGGGGTACCACCCTGAAATTGTCGAACGCTCCCTGGCCCCATTTCAGAAATTGGTAGCGCTCGTGATTACGCTGCATCTCCAGGGCGACGTTCTGCTCGAACGCTTTGCTGGTGGCGAACTTATCGATGCTCACTGAGTGATCAATGACCAGGTCCACCGGCGACAGCGGGTTGATCTTTTGGGGATCAATGCCGCGCTTGACCAGGGCGTCGCGCATGGCAGCAAGATCTACCACGGCGGGCACTCCGGTAAAGTCCTGCATCAATACCCGCGTGGGGTGAAAGGCGATTTCCTGGTCGGAGCCATTACCAGCGCTGGCAGCCAGGGTCGCGATATCCGGTGAGGTACAGCTAATACCATCCTCATGGCGCAGCAGATTCTCGAGCAGGATCTTGCTGCACACTGGTAGCCGGCGCACCCCGTGGTGGCTCGCCAATTCGCCACCATTGACGGCGTAGTAGCAGTAGGTCTTGCCGTTTACCGCAAGCGTGGACAGCGTGTCGAATGAATTTAAGGATAATTCCATGATGGCAGTCCAGTTTAGACGGAATAAATCACAGTATAGAAGATAAATCTGCTCCTTGCTTTCACTGGCCTCCTGGGGTGCCGACCCAGCAGTTGTCGAAATGTCTCCACCTACAACTCCAGAATAAGAGATAGGAAATCCAACCGCCCGGCGACGGGTGGTGAAGCATCGGGCGGTGGTGGTTCGGGACTCAGGTCCGCAGCGCGCCTGCGCCGAGGAACCGGAC
>Ga0105103_10001873_pt1 | contig 11179 bp, 9 predicted proteins | sample PPLLaktember2015_2_FD_79107 | JGI IMG/M metagenome (GOLD analysis project Ga0105103, IMG submission 79107) | Freshwater sediment microbial communities from Prairie Pothole Lake near Jamestown, North Dakota, USA - PPLs Lake P7 Core (6) Depth... | ecosystem: Environmental > Aquatic > Freshwater >...
GGAACACCACCTTGGCCTCCATGGCCAAGTGCTTCTGCAGCGATGCGGCCATGAAGATCACCACGGACATGGTGCAGGTGCTGGGCGGGTACGGATACACCAAGGACTTTCCTGTGGAGAGAATGTTCAGGGACGCCAAGCTGACGCAGATCTTCGAGGGGGCCAACCAAATCCAGCGCATGATCATCGGCAGGGAGATGCTGAAACGAGGCGCGTGAGCCATTGAACATTGAGCATTGAAGAATACCCTTTCAATTGTGATGCATTCGTAAAAAATCGGGAAACAGCTTTTTCCGTCATTCCGGCGAAAGCCGGAATCCAGTGTTTTAGATGCATTGCGAATTCTCTGGACCCCGGTTTTCACCGGGGTGACGGCTTTTTGCGAGGCCGGCGGTTCCAAGTTCTGACCGCTAAAGGATCAATGTTAAATGTTCGATGATAGGGCCATCGGCTTAAATCGAGGAGGTTTCATTTCATGGATTTTTCTTTGACCAAGCAGCAGCGGGACATCAAGAAGGCGGCGGCGGAATTTGCGGCCAGGGAATTTCTTCCTGAGGTAGCGCAGGAGCATGAGCTGAACCACCGCTATCCCCGTGAGCTGTTCAAGAAAGCCGGGCAACTGGGTTTCATCGGTCTCGATTATCCGGAAAGGATCGGTGGCGGCGGGATGGGCGTGACGGAGAATGTGCTGGTCATCGAGGAATTCTGCAAGGCGGATTCCGGGATCGGCATGGCCCTCCATTTGGGTTACGTCCCTTCCAAGGTGATCAAGGTGGTCGGAAGTCCCCAGCAGCGGGAAAAATTTCTGGGGCCCCTGGTCAGAGGTGACTGGATTTCAGCCATTGCCATGACGGAGCCGGACCACGGCAGCGACCTCACCAGGATGGAGACGACTCTGGTTGAGGAAAAAGACGGGTTTGTGATCAACGGCACCAAGGTCTTCACCACCAATGGTGCGTATGCGGATTTTTTTGTGGTTCTTGTCCAGGAAGATGCCCATGCGGCACCGGGGAAGGGGATGAGCACGGTCATTGTCGAAAAAGATCCCCAGTTCTGGCTCCGGGGCAGCCTCGAGATCAGCGAAATCCCCAACAAGATGGGGCTTAGGATGACCTCCAGTGCAGAGCTGGTCTTCCACGACCTCAAGATCCGGAAGGAGAACATGCTCGGGGAAAGGGGCCGCGGTCTCCTGAACGTGCTGGATTTTCTGGACGAGAGCCGGATTGAAATAGGCGCCCAGGCCCTTGGCAATGCAGAAGGCGCCTTCTTGAAAGCCCTGAAACATGCCAGGGAAAGAACCCAGTTCCAGAAACCGATCATCGACTTTCAGGCCGTAGGCCACAAGCTTGCGAGAATGTGGAGCCAGATTCAGTCCCTCAAGTGGCTCACCTATTACGGAGCCTGGTTGTGCGACCACAAGAACGAGACCACAGCCGGCTCCATCCCTCTTTTCACCTCCATGGTGAAACACCACGTGCCTGAGACGGCCAAGCAGGTCATCGATGAAGCCATCAGCGTCTTCGGCGGCTACGGGTATTTTCTCGAGCAGGACGTGGAGAGGAGATACCGCGACAATCGCATCGTGGAGATCTACGAGGGAACGGTGGAGGTTCAACTCAACAACATGGTGCGTCTTCTCAAAAAGCTCAACCTTGACTTTCTCACCTCAACTCTTCTCTGAGAGGCCGAAAGAGGGGTCTGCTCCAGAGAAAAGTATGTAAAAACTTGCCAAAACCTGGAATTCCTTTTCACAGAGAAGTGGTAAGAAATTTCTCACCGGGACCCTCGACAAAAGACGCACGCGCCGCAAGGCTCTGGATTTTAGTGAAATTCCCTGACAGGGCCTGTTTGGCACGAGGTTTGCTCTGAAGTGATGCAGCGTCTATCGATTGTATTACAATGCATTTCCCTCCGCGTCCGGAAACAGCCAAAGCATCCGGGAGTCGGTCACTGAACACACCGGCGACGCAAGACGCGGAGGCAGCGGGGTTGCCTCGCAAGGCGAGTCCACAACCCCATCGGCTTTATGGAAGGAACTTCACGCAGTGGAAAAAGATGCCGTTTACAGCATGCGAATGAGCAGCAAAATACGGGAAGCGCTTAGACGGGCCGCCAAAAAGGAAAGGCGCACCGTGGCCTCCCTCTTGGACAAAGTGATCACAGACTTCCTCCAAAAAGAAGGGTTTTTCCTGGGCCCGGAACTGGGTGGAGAGCGGCGCCGGTTCCCCAGGAAAAAGATCACCCTGCCCGCCACGACGATTCTCGGAACAGGATCAAAGGCTGAGACTTATCCGGGGGTCATCCTGGATATTTCCAGAGGCGGGGTCCTGGTGACTTACGCCAAAGGAAGTGAAATCCGGTTCACCTCCAAGGGGGAGTTGCCTCACTTCAGGGTGTGCTTTCAGGCGCCCCAAAGCCGGAAAGAGATTTGTTTCGATTGCGTTTCCCGCCACATGCGGGATACGGGAGAAGAGATCCAGGTCGGGGCCAACTTCAGCGACCCGAACGAGAAGAACATCCAGAGGCTGGCTCCTTACCTGATGTAGGGGAAGGGAGCATGAGGGACCAAGCCATGAGGTCACGATTTTACGGTAATGTATTACAAAAGATGAATTATGAAATACATTCAAGAACCATTCGATTTCGGGGTTGCTCACGCCGCTTGACGGCCGGTGCCTATTTATGTGGTCACAAGGTGCAGGAAAACACTTTTAGTCTCATCTCCACGCCCGGTGGGCAGTGTCCGTTTGCATGAGACTAGGAAGAGGAGACCTTGATGGGCGTTTATCAAAAGGTTGATGAAAGAAATGGTAGAGAACGATCCTACGCCAGAACGAGGAAAGGCTCAAAAGGCGCCGGAAAGTTCGATGATCGGGAAGGTCCGACTCCACAGGGAAAAGCAGGCCCCGGTGCGACGGCTTCAAGGAAAGCGATCGATATGACTCTCGGTCCGCACTGGGATCAGATAGAGGAAGTGAGAAGAAGAACTCGCGCTTTTCTGAAAAATCAGGGACTTTCAAAAGAGCTCATTGATGCGGTCACGATGGTCAGCAGCGAGCTGGTGGAAAACGGAATGAAGTACGGCTGTTTTGAAGACCCGGAGAACGGACTCACCTTCAACCTGAACATTGTTGAAAAAAACGTCATCGTTGAAGTCACTCACCCCACCAGTCCCAGCGCAGCGCCACACCTGCGGCGACTCGATAAGACGATCCAGTGGATCAGAGGATTTCAAGACCCGTTCCAAGCCTACCTCGAAAAGCTCAAAGAGGTGGCACGACGTCCGATCACCGACAGTGAAAGCGGGCTGGGTCTGGTCAGAATCGCCTATGAAGGGAAGTCCATCATTGACTTCTTTGTAGCGGAAGACAACGCGCTGAACGTATCCGCCGTAGCGGGTATCGAAAAAGGGCTCTGGAGGTAACTATGGGAGAGACAAGAACATTCACCAACAATTCCCTGGAGATCAAGGTGACGGAAAACGAGGATTCCATCAAGCTCACGTGGTCGGGCAAGAGTATCGATCGGGAACCCGGCAAATTCATCAGCCCGATCCTTCTCGACATCATCAAGAGAAGCACCGACGCAGGGAAAAGGGTGATCCTCGATTTCTGCAAACTGGCCTACATGAACTCCTCCACGATCACGCCCATCATCAAGGTGCTGGAACGGGCCAAGAAGGGCAAAAACAAGATCACCGTCATGTACGAGAAGTCCCTGAGATGGCAGGAAGTGAACTTCTCCGCACTCAGAATATTCGAAACCACCGATCAAAGAGTGGAAATCAAAGGGATGGCACGCTGATGAACCTCGCAGAACACAACACAGACGCTTACCTTGTCACAGAGGCTGACAAGATACCCATCCTGGCCGCTTTTGGGTCCAAACACACCGTGCTGGTCCGGTTCTTGAACGGTGACCGCTTTGATGACGGCTCCAAGTTCTGCAATTTTCAGATTCGGTTCAACGGCACAGAGTTCCAATTGGGCCCCTGCCGCCTGAGAGGGAACCCCCAGACGGACGGTTATGATGCCAGCCTCGATTTTCTTGGGGATGTCTACAACCTGGAAACCCTGTTCGCCGAAAAAAAGCTGATCAGTCTCAGGGATTCCTTTTCCAACCTCCCTCTGGTTCTGGACTACAAAAGCAAAATCAAGCCGTCCTTCAAGGATTACACGGCCAATCTCTCATACGATCTCAACGTCTATCGAAGCTTTTTTGACGACCTGGATCGAGAGTACGCCAAAGAGCCTCCGGAAGCCAGGGATCATATCCAGAAAGTCCTCATCGAGACGGAAGGCCGCAAATTCATGGGGTTCCTTGACGAAAAGCTCGGTGAACTCGAGCGCATGGTCTCCGGCTTTACGCGAGAAGAGCACGAGTGTCACGGCTACTTCTTCAGAAGATTGCTCTGGAACGTCATCCTGTGTTCCCCCTTCATGCGCCGAACCAACCTGAAGCCGAGAGGGTACGCCGGGGACTATCTCATGATGAAGATGCTTTACCTGAACCGCTATGAGGGGGATTCGACCTTCTCAAAACTCATGCACAAGCACCCCGTGGAGCATCCGGCTGCTCAGGCGGTACGCAACCGGCGAAGGTTGATCACGCAAACCCTGAGAAAAGCCCAAGCGGACCGATCCCCAAACGGGAAGAGAATGAAAATCCTGTCTGTCGCATGCGGGCCGTCCTATGAACTAAAGGATATTCTGGTCTCCCCTGAGGAGTGTGAAAAATACCATTTCACTCTTCTGGACCAGGATCAGTCCGCCCTTGATGAAGCAGCCGGTCTCATCGCCAAACTGGAGAAGGCATGGAACACCACGATCCATGTGACTTACCTGAACGAATCGGTGCGCACCATGCTCAAAGGTTCCACCTTGGTGGAGAAGTGGGGACAGTTCGACTTCATTTATTCCATGGGCCTTTTTGACTACCTCACCCCTCCTGTGGCTGTGGGCATTCTGGCTAAGCTCTGTCAGCTGCTGGATAAGGACGGTGACTTGCTGATCGGGAATTTTCATATTTCCAATCCCAGTCGCTGCTACATGGAGTATTGGCTGGACTGGGTGTTGTATTACAGGAGCGAGGAAGAGTTCCTTCGCCTTGTGCCTGATAAAACCGTGAGGCAGGCAAGGGTCTTGTTTGAGGATACGAAGAGCCAGATGTTTCTTCACGTGAAAAAATAGAAAACGCCCCGGCCCGTGGTTCTTCTTCAAAAGCGGAAGGGCACAGGCCGGCAACGGGTGTCCCGAAGGCTCTCAGGGGCCGGCGTTTTAGGGGTTTTTGGGAACGGATCATTGTCCGTAGTGGGAAGGCGTCAAACACTCTGTCCGAGGAAACCATGAGTCTTCGTCCTGAGACAACCTTCGATTTCGATGCGGGCGACTTTTCGACCTATCTGAACAAAATCATTCATGAGTGGTCGAAGACCGTCGTGATTCTGGTCTTTGTCCTCGTTCCTGTCTTTTCGATCCTCGACTACTTCGCCGTGCCTCAGCATCTCCAATCAACTTTCGGAGGCTGGCGTTTGGTCTGTGCCAGCATCGCCATAGCCCAGTATCTTGTTCTGCGCTCCTCAAAGCCGGGGAGGCTCTCCTACATCCACGGCTACCTGGTCACCCTTTTTGTGGGGAGCACCATCTCCCTGATGACGGTGTATTTGGGCGGCTTTGATTCAAACTACTATGCCGGACTCAACCTGGTCATCATTGGGGTGAACCTGCTCCTGCCATGGGGGGTGATCCATTCGGGAATCAACAGCGTGGTGGTGATCCTTCTTTATGTCAGCCTGAATGCGTGGGCGGGACGTCCCTACGAGGGGAGAATCCTGGTCAACAACCTTTTCTTTCTCAGCTCTACCGCCACCATGGCCGTGATCATCACCTATGTGAGACAAAAGTTGGTGAAACAGGAATTCTTCCTGCTTGCCGAACTCAAGAAAGCGAGAGATGCCCTGTGGAGCGAAGTGGAACTTGCGAAGAGAATGCAGACGTCCCTCTTGCCCGGCACCGGGAAAAGGATGAACGGTTTCGAGGTGGTCGCCAAGATGGCTCCCGCCAAGGAAGTGGGCGGCGATTACTACGACATCATCGAGATCGATGGAGATCGGGCGTGGGTGACGGTGGGCGATGTGTCCGGTCACGGGTTCGACTCGGGACTGGTGATGATGATGGCCCAGACCAGCATGCTTTCCGTCATCAAAAGGGCCCCTGATGCCCGTCCCGCTCAGGTGCTGGAATCGGTCAACAAGGTCATCAGGGAGAACGTGTCCAGGTTGGGTTCAGACCACTACATGACGGTGAGTGCTCTGCGTCTGGAGGGGTCCTCCCTGGCCATGGCGGGAAAGCACCAGGATGTGATCCTTTACAGGGCGGCATTGAACAGAACAGAGGTGATTCCCACGGAAGGCACGTGGCTGGGCCTCTCGGATGACATCTCCGCCGAACTGACGGAAAGGCAGATCGAGCTGGATGAAGGCGACATCATCGTGTTGTTCACGGACGGAGTGACGGAGGCGATGAACCGGGAGGGCGCCCTTTTCGGGCAGTCGCGACTCGAAGAGGCCTTGAACCAGTATGCGGACTTACCTCCGGGCCGGCTTCTGGACAAGATTTTCGAGGAAGTCTCCAATTTTCAAGCGGAACAGATGGACGACATGACGCTCGTGGTCATAAAAAAATTGGTCAAAGAAACGCCGGGAAGCCCCACCTATCTCTAGAACAGGGGGACGGAATGATCGCTTCCGCTCTTGCTTTACCTCCAGATTTTCAGCACAGCGTGATCACCCTTTCCTTTGAAAAGGGCGTCGAAAAGGCTTTTCAAGAGGAATATTACCGAAAGTCGCTCAGACACGTCAGGGTCGCCATCCTTCTGGCGATCGCCTTCTACGCGACTTTTGGAATCCTGGATGCGCTGTTGGTCCCGGAACAAAAGCACTGGCTGTGGCTGATCCGGTATGCAGGCTTTTGCCCGTTGGCCTTTGCCGTTTACTTTTTCAGCTTCTCAAAGCAATTCGAGCGGTACATGCAGCCGGCCATAGGCGCCGTGGTGCTTTCGGCCGGTGTCGGGATCATCGGGATGATCCTGATCGCGCCTTCCCCGGGACGGTACGCCTACTACGCGGGCTTGATCCTCGTGTTCATGTTCGGGTACACGTTCTTCAAGCTCAGGTTTGTCTATGCCACCATCGCGGGGTTCACCATCGTCATCGGCTATGAGATCGCCGCCATATGGTTGAGCGAAACCCCGTTCCCGATCATCGTGAACAATAACTTTTTCTTTCTCGGAGGGAACATCCTCGGGATGCTCGCCTGCTACTCGATTGAGCTCTCCGCCCGCAGGGATTTCTTTCAGGCTCAGTTGCTGCAGCGAGAAAGGGAAAAGGTGGACGCGAGCAATCGGGAGCTGGAAAAGCAGGTGAACAAAAGGACCTGGGAACTGGTGGAGGCGATCGAGGGGCTGAGGAAGGAAATCGCGGACCGGGAGCGCGCCGAAGCCCAGCTCAAAGAGAGTGAGGAGAAATACAGAACCATCCTTGAAACCATCGAGGAGGCTTACTATGAGGTGGACCTGGCCGGGAGCTTCACGTTTTTCAATGAGGCTGCGGAGCGGCTTCTCGGGTACTCCAAGGAAGAACTGCTCGGCATGAACGACCGGCAATACACGAACGAAGAAAACGCCAGGAAGCTGTACAGGGCGTTCAATACGGTTTACCGAACGAAACAACCGGCCAAGGGCTTTGATTGGGAGATCATCAGCCAGAACGGAACAAGGAAGTTTGTGGAGGCGTCCGTCTCTCTTGTCAGCGATACCGAGGGCAAGCCCACCGGGTTTCGCGGGATCGTCAGGGACATTACCGAGCGCAAACTCGCCAATGAAGCGCTTCGCGTCTCGGAGGAGAAGTACCGGCTCCTGGTGAACAACGCCAATGACGGCATCTTCATCGTCCAAGACGGTTTCATTGAATTTGCCAACCCAAAGGCCATGGAGTTGTTTGAGTACGATGAGGAGGACTTGGCGGGAATACCCTACAGCCAGCTGATCCATCCGGACGACCGATCCTTCCTCTATGATGCGGGAATGGGCAGTTTTGATCCGGAGGCAGCGCCAGGGCCTTATTCCTTGAGGATCCTGGCCCGGAGCGGAAAAGAGACCTGGGTCCAAACGAACGCGGTGGACATTTACTGGGAAGGGAAACCCGCAACGCTCAATTTCGTGAGAGACATCTCGATTCAAAAAAGGCTCGAGGCTCAACTTCTTCAGGCCCAGAAGATGGAAGCGATCGGCACCCTTGCGGGCGGAATCGCCCATGACTTCAACAACATCCTCACCTCTGTCCTGGGCTATACCCAGCTCGCCCAGGGCGACGTGCCCAAGGGCTCTCAAGCCGATCGGGATCTGCAGGAGGTCGTGAGGGCTGGCCGGCGTGCGCGGGATCTGGTCAGTCAGATCCTGACCTTCAGCCGCCAGACCCAAAAGGAGCTGAAGCCTCTCGACCCCGTGCCCATTATCAAGGAGGTGATGAAGCTCTTGCGTGCCTCTATCCCTGCAACCATTGAAATAAGGCAGCGCATCGAGAAGACCGAGGCGAATGTGTTGGCCGACCCCACCCAGATCCACCAGATCCTGATCAACCTCTGCACGAACGCAGCCCACGCCATGAGCGGAAAAGGCGGTGTTCTGGAGGTCACTTTGACGAAGGTCGCCTTGGACTCGGTCTTTGCCTCAAGACACCCGGAGGTTGCGCCCGGAGATTATCTTCTCCTTGGGGTCACGGATACGGGACACGGCATTGCGCCTTCCATCCTGGATCGGATTTTTGATCCCTTTTTTACAACCAAGAAACGCGGCGAGGGCACGGGCATGGGCTTGGCCGTCGTTCATGGGATCGTTCGAAGTTGCGGCGGGGCCATCACGGTCTACAGCGAAGTGGGGAAGGGAACGACCTTCAAAGTCTTTCTTCCCTGCTGCACGGGAGATGCGGATTGCGAGCGCGCTGTGGAGATGGTCGTGGCCAGAGGGAACGAGCGCATTCTTTTTGTCGACGATGAACCGTCGATCGTGACCATGGCCAAAAGGATGCTCGAGAGGCTGGGATATTCCGTCATGTCAACCACCAGCAGTGTGGAAGCCCTGGATCTCTTCCGAGAGGGCTCGGGAGAATTCGACCTGGTCATCACGGATCTGACCATGCCCAAAATGACCGGAGAGCAGCTGGCCGTAGAGCTGACCCGGATCAGACAGGATATTCCCATTATCATCTGCACCGGATACAGCAGCACCCTGACCGAAGGCAGGGAGACAAGGCACGGGATCCGTGCGGTTGTCACGAAGCCTCTGATCACGCACGAGATCGCGAGAACCATTCGCGATGTTTTGGATGAAGGCACGTATCGGAGAGAGGAACCGAGCTTTGGAACAACCCGTCACTGAGGTGAGCCATGCAAAAAATCCTGATCGTAGACGACGAAGAACCCATCCGAAAGCTCTTGATGCGTTACCTCGGCGCCAGGAACTACGATTGCGTCTTGGCGGCAGACGCTATGGAGGCAAGGAGCCGTTTTGAGGAAGAGGAGTTCGATGTCATTCTCTGCGACATCAATATGCCGGGCGAATCCGGCCTCGATTTGCTCCGGGATCTGAGAGGCAGGAACACGGATTTGGCGGCTGTGATGGTGACAGGGGCGGACGAGCCTTCGATCGCAAAGACCGCATTCGAGATAGGAGCTTACGACTACATTGTCAAACCTCTGGAGCAGAACAGGGTTCTCATCAGTGTCACGAACGCCTTGCACCGCCGGGAGCTGGAGTTGGTCAGCCGCACCTATCGCAGTATGCTGGAGGTGATGGTGGCGGAACGGACGGAAAATCTTCAGAATACCCTGGGAAAACTTCAAAGAACGCTGGACGGGGTGATCCACGCCATGGCCCTGACGATCGAGAAAAGGGACCTCTACACCGCGGGTCATCAGGAGAGAGTCGCCCATCTCGCCTGCAGCATGGCGAGGACGATGGATCTTGGGGCAGAACAAGTCAAGGGGCTTGAAATGGCGGCCCATATCCATGACATCGGTAAAATACGAGTCCCTTCCGAAATCCTCAGCAAACCCGGACAACTCAGCGACATAGAATTCGCGCTCATCAAAACCCACCCAAAGGTGGGTTATGAAATACTGCGGCCCATCGAGTTCCCCTGGCCCGTCGCAGAAATCGTTTATCAGCATCACGAAAAAATGGACGGTTCAGGGTATCCTCGTGGACTGTCGGATAAGGACATTCTGCTGGAAGCCAAGATCATTGCCGTCGCCGATGTCGTTGAGGCCATGGCGTTTCACAGACCGTACAGAGCGGCTCTGGGCATAGACAAGGCTCTCACCGAAATCGTGAGAGGCAAGGGACGGTTCTTTGAACCGGAGGTGGTCAAGGCTTGCCTGGCTGTCTTCAAAGGAAGCCGCTACCAATTCGATTCCGAAGAGGGATCCCATCCAAAAGGAATCAACGCGATGATGTGCTGAGCACCCAATGCAGGGCTCCGGCCGCAACCATGGCCTGTTTGAGCCTTGGGTGGTGTGAGGGGGACTGGATATGCTAGGGGAAAGCGCGGATTCTCTCATCGACCAGACGACCCATGAGAAGAAGCCACTCCAAGGTCTCTTTCCGGGTGTCATATCCGGATAACGTGACCTGGAAAGATCCTTTTCGGAAGTTCAGGTAGTAGTCTTCCATGGCCGCTTCTTCTCCCACAGGGACCTTGGTTCCTCTGTCTCCTGCCTTCCTGCGGTAAACACTCCTGGCGCTCTCCGGGGAAAGCATTTCATAGATATCCACGTTGATGCGTTTCCCCTCGTTGTTTCGGTAAGTCGCCAGGAGCGCTCGTCTGAACCCTTGTTTCACGTATTCCTCTGCTCCGCCGTTGATCAGCTCATACAACGCCATCCCTTCGGCGGTCTGGGGCTCTCCGTCGAGCTTCCATCCCTTGAGGTCTGATTCCAAGGGCAGCAGGCGCAACAAGGACCCCTTGGGCGGGGCTTCTCCTCCGAGCGAGGTGACGGCTGAAAAAGAGACGAAGAGACAGGAGATCAGAATCCGACGCATCACGCGGTAGAGCACTCTGTTGTTGCTGGGTAGTCTGAATTTCATGGGTTCAAACCGAAAGGGATTTGACTCTCAAGCGGCC
>Ga0105103_10001875_pt1 | contig 11177 bp, 7 predicted proteins | sample PPLLaktember2015_2_FD_79107 | JGI IMG/M metagenome (GOLD analysis project Ga0105103, IMG submission 79107) | Freshwater sediment microbial communities from Prairie Pothole Lake near Jamestown, North Dakota, USA - PPLs Lake P7 Core (6) Depth... | ecosystem: Environmental > Aquatic > Freshwater >...
AAATCATAATCAAATTAAAATTCTATAAAAATGGCAGATCTTAAGAAATTTGCAGAAGAACTTGTAAATCTGACTGTAAAAGAGGTAAATGAACTGGCAAAAATACTTAAAGACGAGTATGGCATTGAACCAGCCGCAACCGCAGTGGCAGTTGCCGGCCCGGCAGCAGGCGCTGATGCCCCGGTAGTTGAAGAGAAAACAAAATTTGATGTTATCCTCAAGGCAGCCGGCGGTCAGAAATTACAGATTGTTAAACTTGTAAAGGATATCACCGGTCTTGGACTGAAAGAAGCCAAGGCAGTAGTCGATGCTGCTCCGGGCCCTGTTAAGGAAGGTGTATCAAAAGAAGAAGCAGAAGCTATTAAAGGTCAATTAGTAGACGCAGGAGCCGAAGTTGAACTTAAATAAGTTATACCTGATTTTTGGGTTGTAGGTTTAGTCCCGATTTTTCGGGACTAGGCCTTTTCGTTCTTTTAATCATAAGTTCACTTAATCCTTTTATAAATGTATTCAAAAAATACTGAAAGAATTAGTTTTGCCTCCAGGAAGAATCAGCTTGATTACCCCGATTTTCTGGAAGTTCAGTTAAAATCATTCGGAGAGTTTTTCCAGCTTGGAACAACTCCCGAAAACAGGAAGAAGGAAGGACTTTTCAAGGTCTTTACAGAAAACTTTCCGATTACCGACACAAGAAATAATTTTGTTCTCGAATTCCTCGATTATTACATCGATCCTCCCCGCTACACAATAGAAGAGTGCATTGAACGCGGACTTACATTCAGCGTTCCCTTAAAAGCAAAGCTAAAACTCTATTGCACCGATCCCGAGCACGAGGATTTCGATACAGTGATCCAGGATGTCTATCTTGGAACAGTTCCCTATATGACCGAAAGAGGCACTTTCGTTATCAACGGGGCAGAAAGGGTCGTCGTGTCCCAGTTGCACAGGTCACCCGGTGTATTCTTCGGACAAAGCATCCATGCAAACGGAACCAAGCTATATTCCGCCAGGATAATCCCGTTCAAGGGATCATGGATAGAATTTGCCACAGACATCAATAATGTCATGTATGCATATATCGACAGGAAGAAGAAACTGCCGGTGACAACACTCCTGAGAGCTATCGGATTCGAGAGCGATAAGGAGATTCTTGAAATCTTCAACCTTGCCGAGGAACACAAGGTATCAAAAACCAGTATCAAGAAACTTGTCGGACGGAAGCTTGCCGCCAGGGTGCTTAAGACATGGGTCGAGGACTTTGTTGACGAGGATACGGGTGAAGTGGTCTCAATTGAAAGAAATGAGGTGATCCTCGACAGGGAAACAGTCATTGAAGCTGAACACGTCGACATGATAGTCGATTCAGGCGCAAAGGCAATTCTCCTTCACAGGGAGGATTCTTCCCTTTCGGATTTCGCCATAATATATAATACTCTTCAGAAAGATCCCTGCAACTCTGAAAAAGAGGCAGTTATCTATATATACCGCCAGCTTCGCAATGCTGAACCGCCCGATGAGGCAACCGCCAGGGATGTTATTGACAAGCTCTTCTTTTCAGATAAAAGGTACGACCTGGGAGAAGTCGGCCGTTACAGGATCAACAAGAAGCTCGGTCTCAATACCGATATGAATGTTAAAATCCTTTCAAAGGAAGATATTATAAAGATTATCGGATACCTTATCGAGCTCATTAACTCAAAGACTGAAGTCGATGATATCGACCACCTGAGCAACAGGAGGGTACGTACTGTGGGAGAACAGCTGTTTGCCCAGTTCGGGGTCGGCCTTGCCCGCATGGCACGTACAATCAGGGAAAGGATGAACGTAAGGGATAACGAGGTATTCACCCCGGTTGATCTTATAAATTCCAAGACACTTTCATCTGTTATAAATTCATTCTTCGGAACCAATCAGCTCTCGCAGTTCATGGACCAGACCAACCCTCTTGCTGAAATGACGCACAAGCGCCGTATGTCAGCCCTGGGGCCAGGAGGTCTGTCGCGCGAAAGAGCCGGATTCGAGGTCAGGGACGTTCATTACACACACTATGGCAGGCTCTGCCCGATCGAGACACCTGAGGGTCCGAATATCGGACTTATCTCATCTCTCTGTGTATTTGCCAAGATCAACGATCTTGGATTCATAGAAACACCTTATCTCAGGGTGACTGATGCCAGGGTTGATTTCAGCCCTGAGGGGATTGTCTGGTTGAGCGCTGAGGAGGAAGAAGAAAAAATGATTGCCCAGGCAAATGCCCCTGTCCTGAAAGACGGCCATTTTGAGAATTCAAGGGCAAAATGCAGGTATGAAGCCGATTATCCATTTGAGGAGGTGACAAAAGTCGACCTAATGGACGTTGCTCCGAACCAGATAGCTTCAATTGCAGCATCATTGATCCCTTTCCTTGAGCATGATGATGCCAACAGGGCCCTTATGGGTTCGAACATGATGCGCCAGGCTGTTCCTCTTATCAGTCCCGAAGCTCCGATAGTCGGAACAGGCCTCGAAGGCCAGGTGATCCGCGACAGCAGGATACTCTATGCGGCTGAAGGCGATGGTATTGTTGAGTTTGTCGATTCAAACGAAATAGTAATAAGGTATACACGTACCGATGAGGAGAAATTTGTAAGCTTTGATGACGATATAAAGAGGTATACTCTTCCAAAATACAAGAAGACCAACCAGAATACCTGCATCAACCTGGTGCCGGTTGTGCGGAAAGGTGAGAAAGTCACAAAGGGACAGGTCCTTACTGAAGGATACGGAACAAAGAACGGTGAACTTGCACTCGGGCGTAACCTGAAGGTGGCTTTCATGCCATGGAAGGGCTATAACTTTGAGGATGCAATAGTTATTTCCGAGAAGGTCGTACAGGAGGACATGTTCACTTCAGTGCATATCGATGAGTATCTTCTTGAGGTCCGTGATACCAAGCGCGGTCTTGAGGAACTCACGTCAGATATCCCGAACGTCAGCGAGGAAGCCACAAAGAACCTCGATGAAAACGGTCTTATAAGGATCGGGGCTCATATTATACCCGGTGATATCCTTATTGGAAAGATCACTCCGAAGGGGGAATCAGATCCCTCACCAGAGGAAAAACTCCTTCGCGCCATTTTTGGTGACAAGGCTGGCGATGTAAAGGATGCATCCCTGAAGGCAGGTCCGTCGCTCGAAGGTGTCGTAATCGACAAAAAGCTTTTCACCCGCGCAATAAAGGACAGGAAGGCAAAAGCAGTTGAAAAGCCGCTTCTCGACAAGATTGAAGCCGATTTCAACAGAAGCACCGATGACCTTAAGGCAAGGCTTGTTGACAAGCTCTTTATCCTCGTAAACGGTAAAACATCACAGGGAGTAAAAGACTATCTGAACGTTGATATTATACCTAAAGGGAGCAAATTCACACTCAAGCAGCTCCAGGAGATTGATTTTCTCAATATCAACCCCAATAAATGGACCACTGACAAGAAGAAGAACGACAGCATCAAGCAGCTCCTTCATAACTACATAATTAAGTACAAGGAAATTGACGGCGTCTTCAAGCGCAAGAAATACAATATTACAATCGGTGATGAACTTCCGGCCGGTATAGTGCGTCTTGCCAAAGTCTATATTGCCAAGAAGCGCAAGGTAAAGGTTGGTGATAAGATGGCCGGCCGCCATGGAAACAAGGGTATTGTTGCAAGGATTGTAAGGCAGGAAGATATGCCATTCCTTGAGGATGGAACCCCTGTCGATATAGTTCTTAATCCTCTTGGTGTTCCCTCGAGGATGAACCTTGGTCAGATCTATGAAACTGTTCTTGGATGGGCCGGAAAGAAACTGGGACTCCAGTTCTCCACTCCGATATTCGACGGAGCCACCATTGATCAGATCACGGAATACACTGAAAAGGCCAAATTGCCAAGATACGGCAAGACTTACCTTTATGACGGAGGTTCAGGTGAGAGGTTCGACCAGCCTGCAACAGTCGGTGTGATATACATGCTTAAACTGGGGCACATGGTTGACGACAAGATGCATGCCCGTTCAATCGGACCTTACTCCCTGATCACCCAGCAGCCATTGGGCGGTAAGGCACAGTTCGGCGGCCAGAGATTCGGAGAAATGGAAGTCTGGGCACTTGAGGCATTCGGCGCCGCACATATTCTCCAGGAGATTCTTACAATTAAATCGGATGATGTGATCGGCCGCGCGAAAGCCTACGAGTCAATTGTGAAAGGGGAACCAATGCCGCAGCCTGGAATTCCGGAATCGCTGAATGTGCTGCTGCACGAGTTGAGAGGACTGGGATTGAGTGTAATACTTGACTAACCAGAACCATTTGTTTTTTTAATTACAGGATTAATAAAAATCAGTATATGTCATTCAGAAGAGATAACAAGGCAAAAACAAGTTACTCAAAGATCTCAATAGGTCTTGCTTCACCCGAGGAAATCCTCGATCGTTCAAGCGGGGAGGTACTGAAGCCTGAAACAATAAACTACAGGACCTATAAACCTGAACGTGACGGATTATTCTGCGAAAGGATCTTCGGCCCCGTTAAGGATTATGAGTGTCATTGCGGGAAATACAAGAGGATAAGATATAAAGGAATTGTTTGTGACCGCTGCGGAGTTGAGGTTACGGAAAAAAAGGTACGCCGCGAAAGGATGGGACATATTTCGCTTGTCGTCCCGATAGCACATATCTGGTATTTCCGTTCACTGCCCAACAAGATCGGCTATCTGCTCGGACTCCCGACAAAAAAGCTCGATTCCATTATTTACTATGAAAGATATGTTGTAATTAACCCGGGTATCAAGGCAGTCGACGGGGTCAAGTACCTCGATTTCCTTACTGAGGAGGAGTATCTTGAAATTACCGAATCGCTTCCGAAGGAAAACCAGTATCTCGAAGATACCCACCCCGACAAGTTTGTTGCGGATATGGGTGCCGAGGCGCTTTACAAACTTCTTGGCCGAATCGATCTTGATGAGCTTTCATATTCACTGCGCCACAGGGCAAATACTGAAACCTCGCAACAGCGCAAGAATGAGGCCCTCAAACGCCTTCAGGTTGTTGAGGCCTTCAGGGATTCAAAGAATGTCAACAAGCCGGAATGGATGATTATCAAGGTTGTCCCGGTCATCCCGCCGGAACTCAGACCTCTTGTTCCCCTCGATGGCGGACGGTTTGCAACAAGCGACCTGAACGACCTTTACAGAAGGGTAATTATAAGGAACAACCGTCTGAAGCGTCTCATCGAGATCAAGGCGCCGGAGGTTATTCTCAGGAATGAAAAAAGGATGCTGCAGGAAGCAGTCGATTCGTTGTTCGACAATTCCAGAAAGGCAAATGCAGTCAAGACTGATGCCAACAGGCCTCTTAAGTCGCTCAGCGACAGTCTTAAGGGGAAGCAGGGAAGGTTCCGCCAGAACCTGCTTGGTAAAAGGGTTGACTATTCCGCACGATCGGTAATCGTTGTCGGTCCGGAACTTGATCTTCACGAATGCGGACTGCCTAAGGATATGGCAGCCGAGCTTTATAAGCCTTTCATCATCAGAAAACTAATTGAACGGGGCATAGTAAAGACCGTTAAATCGGCAAAGAAAATTGTCGACAGGAAGGATCCCGTTGTATGGGATATCCTTGAAAATGTTCTCAAGGGTCATCCTGTTCTTCTGAACCGTGCTCCCACGCTGCACAGACTCGGGATCCAGGCTTTTCAGCCGAAATTAATTGAAGGGAAGGCAATCCAGCTGCATCCCCTTTGCTGTACAGCTTTTAATGCTGACTTCGACGGCGACCAGATGGCAGTCCATCTCCCCCTGGGCAATGGAGCCATCCTTGAAGCACAGATGCTTATGCTTGCTTCCCACAATATCCTTAATCCGGCAAACGGAGCCCCGATAACGGTTCCTTCGCAGGACATGGTTCTTGGTCTGTACTATATTACAAAAGGAAGAAAAAGCACGGCAACGGAAAAGGTCCGGGGAGAAGGGCTTGTCTTTTATTCTCCCGAAGAGGTGAATATCGCTTACAATGAAAATAAGATCGACCTCCATGCCATTATCAAGGTAAAAGTAAACGACAGGGTGGATGGCGAACTGGTTAACCACATTGTTGAAACCACTGTCGGAAGGGTAATATTCAATCAGTATGTACCTGAGGAGGTGGGATATATCAATGAGATCCTTACCAAAAAATCGCTCAGGGATATTATCGGCCGTGTTCTGAAACTCTCCGGAACTGCTAAAACTGCCGCTTTCCTTGATGCAATAAAGAATCTGGGATTCTATTCGGCATTCAAGGGCGGACTATCATTCAACCTCGATGATGTCATCATTCCCGAGGAAAAAACAAAATTTGTCACCGAGGGTTATGAGCAGGTTGAGGAGGTGCTGAGTAACTACAGCATGGGATTCATAACGAATAACGAACGGTATAACCAGATCATTGATATCTGGACACACGTCAATGCAAGGCTGACCCAATCGCTGATGAAGCAGCTTTCAAACGACAAGCAGGGTTTCAATTCGGTTTACATGATGCTTGATTCGGGAGCAAGGGGATCGAAGGAACAGATCCGCCAGCTTTCAGGCATGAGGGGCCTTATGGCCAAGCCTCAGAAATCGGGGTCGGCAGGATCGGACATTATTGAAAACCCAATCCTTTCGAACTTCAAGGAAGGCCTTTCGGTTCTGGAATACTTTATCTCAACCCATGGCGCCCGCAAAGGTCTTGCTGACACTGCTCTGAAGACAGCCGATGCCGGTTACCTGACGCGGCGACTGGTCGACGTTTCACAGGATGTAATCATAAATGAGGAAGACTGCGGAACTCTGAGGGGACTTGTGGCCACGGCCATAAAGAAAAATGAGGAAGTTGTTGAGTCACTTTACGAAAGGATCCTTGGGCGAACAACCGTTCACGATGTTTTCCATCCGCTTACAGGGGAACTGATTGTAGAGTCGGGACAGGAACTTACAGAAGAGCTGGCCGGTAAGATTGAGGATTCCCCGATTGAACAGGTTGAAATCCGTTCAGTTCTTACATGCGAATCCAAAAAGGGTGTTTGCGCAAAATGCTACGGGCGAAATCTTGCAACCGGCCGGATGGTCCAGAAAGGTGAAGCAACCGGGGTTATTGCTGCACAGAGTATCGGTGAGCCCGGTACTCAGCTTACCCTCCGTACATTCCACGTTGGAGGTACCGCTTCAAATATCACGACTGAATCGAGGCTGGTAGCCCGTTACAGCGGTATCGCGGAGATCGAGGAGATAAGATCGGTTCCGAAGAAGGATCCCGAAAAAGGAAATATTGAAATTGTTATCGGACGTCTTGCAGAGCTTAGGATAATTGACAAGAAGACAGGAATTGCCCTGACAACCCATACAATCCCTTACGGTTCAAAGTTATATGTGAAACCGGGACAGGAGGTTGAAAAAGGAAAGCTCATATGTGAATGGGACCCGTTCAATGCGGTAATCATTGCAGAACTTGGCGGTAAAGTTGCATACGATCACCTTATTGAGGGTATTACCTTCAGGGAGGAATCGGATGAACAGACAGGATTTAAGGAAAAGGTTATTATTGAGAGCAGGGATAAAACCAAGAACCCGGCAATCAAGATAATGAGTCCCCAGAATGAGGAATTGAGGGTTTATAACCTCCCGGTTGGCTCTCACCTGGTAATTGAATCCGACAGAATGGCTGATCCCGGTGACGTGCTGGCCAAGATCCCGAGGGCCGTTGGCAAGTCGGGTGACATCACCGGCGGACTTCCACGGGTTACTGAATTATTTGAGGCGCGTAACCCCTCAAATCCAGCAATTGTCTCAGAGATCGACGGCGAAGTCACTTTCGGCAAGATAAAGAGAGGCAACAGGGAAATCACGATAAAGTCAAAAACCGATGAGGTCAAGAAATACCTTGTGCCCCTTTCAAAACAGATACTTGTTCAGGAAAATGATTATGTAAAAGCCGGCGTACCCCTTTCCGACGGAGCAATAACTCCCTCCGACATCCTTGCGATAAAGGGTCCGACAAAGGTCCAGGAATATATTGTAAATGAAATCCAGGAAGTGTACCGCTTGCAGGGTGTCAAGATAAATGACAAGCATTTCGAGATCATTGTCCGCCAGATGATGAGGAAAGTTGAGATAGTTGATCCGGGCGACACCAAGTTCCTTGAAAGGCAGGTTGTAGATAAACTTGAATTCATGGATGAAAACGACTGGATATATGGGAAGAAATATATTGTCGATTCAGGTGATTCGCAAACACTTCGTCCAGGTATGATTGTGACAGCGAGGAAGCTCAGGGATGAGAATTCTGTTCTGAAACGCCGTGACCTGAAAGTTGTCGAGGCAAGGGATGCAGTCCCTGCCACATCGAACCAGGTGCTTCAGGGTATTACCAGGGCAGCACTTCAGACAAACAGCTTCTTCTCGGCAGCATCATTCCAGGAGACTACCAAGGTGCTCAACGAAGCAGCTATCCTTGGCAAGGTAGATAAGCTTGAGGGGCTGAAGGAGAACGTAATCGTAGGACATTTAATTCCTGCAGGAACAGGTCAGCGCCAGTACAACAGCATAATCGTGGGATCGCTCGAGGATCTTGAAAACCTTACGGATTCTGCTGTTGGAGTTGAATCGGAAAGCAGAAGATAAAACGATAAAAAGTGGACAACATGTCAGATCCGAAAAATCCCAATCAGATTAATATCGAACTGAATGAGGAGGTGGCTCAGGGGACCTATTCAAACCTGGCCGTAATTACTCATTCCTCTTCAGAATTTGTTATAGACTTTGTTCGTATAATGCCCGGAATTCCAAAGGCACAGGTGAAATCGAGGATAATCCTCACCCCTGAGCACGCCAAACGGCTTGTCGGGGCGTTGCAGGATAATATTTCCAAATTTGAAACTGTTCACGGTAAGATAAAGGAAGTCAAGGGCTCTGCCCCTGTTTTGCCTCTGACATTCGGCGGTCCGACAGCTCAGGCCTGAATAAGCAAGGTCCGGCATTAATAACCGAATCTGATGACCAATTTCAAAGAAGATCTGACCAGGGTAAAGGCGTTTGTATTCGATATTGACGGGGTGATGTCGCTGCAGACAATCAGCCTCAATACATTCGGAGTGCCTAACCGTACAGTGAACCTACGCGACGGTTATGCAATTCAGCTGGCGGTGAAGAAAGGTTATCATGTGGCAATCATCTCTGGCAGCAATGCAAAGGAATATCTTAAAAGGCTCAGGCTTCTTGGTGTAAGGGACATATATCTCAATAGCAGGTCGAAGGTCGACCATTTCAAAAGCTTCCTTGCAAAGCACAATCTTCCGGCATCCGATGTGCTGTTCATGGGGGATGATATTCCCGACTATGGTGTGATGAAGATGGCCGGTGTGCCTGTCTGTCCTTCCGATGCCGACAGTGAGATAAGGCAGGTTGCTTCTTACATCTCCGATAAGCGGGGTGGTGAGGGATGCGTAAGGGATGTCATTGAACAGGTTTTAAGACTTCATAATAACTGGATGGACGGTGACGCATTTTCCTGGTAACGGATGAAAACATTCCTGAATCTTATCCGCTGGCCCAATCTGCTTATCGTTGCTTTGACGATGATCCTGATGAGGTATGCTGTCATTGAACCGGTGATCAGCAAGATATCGGTTGCCCTCAGCAGTGGTTCGGGTGAACTTACTCCTCTGTCGCTTCAATTCCCATGGTACGATTTCCTGGTACTTGTTCTTGTAACTCTTTGTATCACGGCCGCAGGGTATGTAATTAACGATTATTTCGACATACAGACCGATCTTATAAACAGGGGAGAAGTTATCGTCGGATCGAAGGTACCGAGGCGCAAGGCGATGCTGTGGCATAATATCCTGAATGCCGCAGGTGTGGTTATGGGATTTTATATTTCATGGAAAGCCGGATATTTCTGGCTGGGAATCATGTTCCTGATAGTTTCGGGGTTGCTCTATTTCTATTCAGCAAGCTACAAAAGGCAGTTCCTTGTCGGTAATCTTGTTGTTGCAGTGCTTACCGCAATGGTCCCGATGCTTGTTGTAATTTTTGAATGGCCCGCGCTTTACAGATATTATACAGTTAATTCAGTTTCCCCGCCCCAGCTGGCTCTAATATTCTACTGGGTGGGCGGATTTGCCCTTTTTGCATTCCTGACAACACTGATAAGGGAAATAATTAAGGATATTGAAGACTTTGAGGGCGATATTGCATATGGACGGAATACCATTCCTGTAGTTACAGGCATACTGACTGCAAAAGTGATCTCTGTTATTCTGATAGCGGCTACCATGGCCCTCCTCTTCATTGTCTGGTACTCCTTCCTGAGGGACAGGATTACCCTTTTATATATTTCACTGACTGTTGCACTTCCGCTGGTTTATGTAATTTACCTGCTTTGGACAGGCTCCGGTAAACGTCAGTTTCACAGTGCCAGCCGGATGATGAAGATCATCCAGTTAGGCGGGATCCTTTATTCGGTAATTGTAAAGCTGATCCTCGACAAGAATCTGATCTGACATGATTATCGAAGAGCTTAATAAACGCCGTATTATCGTTGCATCGCGTTCTCCGCGAAGGCAGGAACTTTTAAGGGATCTTGGGCTCAGGTTCGAGGTTGTTGTCAGGGATTGGTCCGAAGAATTCCCTCCTCACATGAATGCTGAAGAGGCGGCCCTTCACGTTGCGGTTAAAAAGGCTGAAACATTCAGACAGGAAATAAAGGGAAGCGATATTGTTATCACTGCCGATACCATTGTATGGTGCAACAACAGGTTCCTCGGCAAACCGGCTGATAAAAAGGAGGCCAGGAGGATACTCCGTGAGATTTCAGGCAACACCCATTTTGTGGTTACCGGTGTCTGCCTTCTTTCAACGACAAGGCAAACATCATTCTTTTCATCAACGAAAGTGACCTTTTCTGATCTTTCCGACGAAGAAATTGAATACTATATTCTTAATTACAGCCCTTTTGACAAGGCGGGGGCCTATGGAATACAGGAGTGGATCGGACTGGCGGCCTGCACCAGTATAGAAGGTTCGTACTTTAACGTTATGGGTTTGCCTGTCGAACAGGTTTATCACGAATTACAGGAATTCATTAAATGAGATATAAGAACTTACACAGAGATCACAGAGGAGTCACAGAGATACACAGAGGAT
>Ga0105103_10001876_pt1 | contig 11175 bp, 9 predicted proteins | sample PPLLaktember2015_2_FD_79107 | JGI IMG/M metagenome (GOLD analysis project Ga0105103, IMG submission 79107) | Freshwater sediment microbial communities from Prairie Pothole Lake near Jamestown, North Dakota, USA - PPLs Lake P7 Core (6) Depth... | ecosystem: Environmental > Aquatic > Freshwater >...
AGGCGATATTCTTACTACCTCTATTTTTGTGAATTCTAAACATGGTACCGCTTTGGTTGATGGATCAGGAAATGTGGTTTATACGCCAAATACCGATTTCAACGGTGTGGATACAATAACCTATTCGGTTTGTGATAACGGATCACCGCAACAATGCTCTTTCGGCAGGATAATTATAACAGTAACGGCTGTGAATGACCCGCCAGATTTGACCAATCCGGTATTAAATGTTTCTTTATTGAAGAACAGCGGTGCAAAAATTATCGATATTCCGGGTAATACAATTAATACAGATGGAGATACGCTAACCACCTCAATATCTGTGAATCCATTACACGGTACCGCTTTTATTAATGCATCGGGCGAAATCGTATATACTCCTGATCATGACTTTAACGGTAATGATACAATAACCTATGAGGTATGCGATAATGGTAATCCTCAACTTTGTGTTACAGGGCAAGTTGCTATTACTGTTTCCGGAAACACCCCGCCAGAACTTAATAATCCGGTTCTTAATTTAAACATAAGTGAGGATGGAGGTGCAAAATATATTGATATTCCGGGTAATACAATTAATACAGATGGTGATATTCTGACAACAAGCATTCCGGATGATCCTCTTCATGGTACAGTTACTGTTAATAGCGCAGGAGAAATAATATATACGCCAGATGCCAATTACTATGGTAATGACACAATTACCTACCAGGTTTGCGATAATGGCTTGCCATCACTATGTGCGACAGGCATTATTGTTATTACAATCGCACCAGTTAACGATGCCCCTGCTCTGATAGATACTGAAATTGAAGTGTCGATTGAAGAAAACAGTGGCCAGACCACCATTGATATTCCTGAAAATACTCTTAATGTTGATGATGATATTATTACCACAAATATTATTAATGGGTCTGGTCATGGAAGTGCTGATATTAATGCATCTGGAGAACTAATTTATACCCCCGATGCCGATTTTACAGGTACAGACACCATTACTTATCAGGTTTGCGATAACGGGGTTCCCTCATTATGTGCTACCGGAATCATTATTATCAATGTAACAGCTGTAATGCCAGTTAATCACAAACCAATTGTTACTGATATTCTGAAAACAACCGTTGAAAATCAAACTGTGTTATTTACAAGTAATGATTTCACAAGTCATTATGCCGATGACGATAATGATACGCTGCAATGGATAAGGATCAATTCATTACCTGCACATGGAACATTGCAGCTTAACGGAGTTAACATTGTTGCCGGGCAGGAAATAGCCCGGTCAGATCTGGATAAGATCACTTTTGTACCCGAAACAGGTTATTCAGGTGAGACCAGCTTTACCTGGGTGGCTTCAGATGGAACCGATTATTCTGATATGCCGGCTGAAGTAGTTATCAATATTACAGCACAGGAAGTATTTATCCCCGAAGGATTCTCGCCAAATGGTGACGGAGATAACGACTATTTTATTATTCAGGGTGCTGATCAGTATGTTGTGAGTCTGAAAATATATAACCGCTGGGGTAATCTGGTATACGAAAGTAACCACTATCAGAATGATTGGGACGGTATAGCAAACGAAGGTATCCTGCTCAGTACAAAACTGCCGGATGGAACCTATTACTATATCGTCAATTTCAATAATGGTGAGAGTGAAAAAATTGGATTTATTACAATTAACAGGTAAAATATGATGAAAAGGGTTTATATACTACTAATGTTACTGGGGTTTGCAGCAATAACAGTAGCACAGCAGGATCCGATGTATTCGCTTTATGTATTTAACGGATTGGTTATTAATCCTGCCTATGCCGGTAATGCTGAAGTTTTGCGAACCAGTTTACTTTATCGCAATCAATGGACTAATGTACCAGGTGCACCTAAAACTGGCATATTTTCAATAGATGCGCCATTAAAAAATGAGAAAATAGGAGTGGGTTTAAGTATGGAATATGATAAGATAGGAATATCCAATTATACCGGAATTACAGGAATCTATTCCTATAAAATAAATATTGAGCAAAATACATTATCATTTGGGCTACAGGTAGGAATGGGATTTTCAAATACTAACTTCTCCTCTGTCAAATACAGTGAGGGGGCTCAGGATGATGAGGCATTTCAATCCGACTTTCATGATGTGTTACCTAATTTTGGTTTTGGACTTTTCTACAATACAGAAAAATTTTATGCAGGTTTTTCTATTCCACAAATAGCCGGACATGCTTTACAAAGCTTATTTTACAGTAGTTCCGAAAGCGCTCATCTCGATCTTACCAATCACTACATGTTAACAGCCGGTTACGTATATGATCTCCTGCCTGAGGTCAGGATCAAACCATCTGTTCTGATGAAGTATGTTACCGGGGCACCCCTGGAGATTGATCTTAACGGCGTTGTATGGTTTTATGACATGGTATCGCTTGGAATTTCTTATAGGAGCCTTGCTTCATTTGATTTTTTAGCAGAAATCAGAATAAACAACCAGTTTAATATAGGCTATGCTTATGAATATGCTACCAGTGAAATAAAGAGTTTTAGCAGCGGTTCGCATGAAATTATGCTTCAATATTTATTTGATTTTTCACATGCCAAAGTTATTACACCTCGATTTTTTTAATCAAAACCAAAACAATGAAACTTAAGTTTATAATTATACAATTGTTTATATTCTTTGCTGTCGGCGGACAGGATTTTGTAATGAAAAAGAGTGTGGCCGACAGGTATTATAACCGTTTTGATTATTATAAGGCCATTCCAATGTACGAGCAGCTTTTAAATGCTTACCCCGGAAATTATGAAATCAATGAAAAACTGGCAGATAGTTACCGAAAAATAAACGATAGTCGGAATTCGGAGAAATATTACGCTGTTTTGGTTGACACAACCTTAACAAAACCTGAATATTTGTTATACTATGCACAGGTATTGGCGCGTAATGGCAGGTATGATCAATCAAAAATATGGTATGGAAAGTATGCTGAGCTAGTACCCGATGATTCACGTGGCAGGGAATTTTCAGTCGCCTATCAGAATCTGTCTGAGTTTTACAGAGATTCCACCTCATTTAGTATCCAACAAATGCCATTCTGCACCGACGCTTCTGATTTTGGTACGGCTTATTACGATAAAGGATTGATTTTTTCAAGCTCCTTACACAGGTTTTCTATTATTCGCTTGTTTTATAACTGGACATCTTCTTCCTATCTCGACCTCTATTTTGCTTTGCCTGATTCAGTGAAAGCGATTCCGTTTTCAAAGAATCTCAATTCAATATATCATGAAGGACCTGTAACTTTCACACAAAATCAGGATACAATCGTGTTTACCAGAAGTAATTTCTATAAATGGCGCTTTCGTAAAAGTAATGAAGGCATTAACAAGCTTAAAATGTTTCAGGCTGTATGGGACGAAAACCAAAAGGATTGGACAAACATTTCTCCATTACCCTTCAATAATGATCAATATTCGGTGGGACATCCTTCATTGAGCAGAGATGGAGGGCGACTTTTTTATGCATCCGATTTGCCTGGAGGAGTTGGTGGTACTGACATATATTATTCAGAACGAACCATTGATTCGACAGGTAATAGAACCTGGGGGACACCTGTGAATATGGGAGTTGAAATAAATACATCCGGTAATGAAATGTTTCCATTTATCGATAATGAAGGAAATTTGTGGTATGCTTCGAATGGTATGGCAGGCCTGGGGGGTCTTGATGTTTTTATGTCAACCGCAAAAAACTATGAATTTGGAAAGCCTGTAAATCCGGGTTATCCTGTTAATACCTCTTACGACGATTTTGCCTTTGTAACCCAAAATGCAGGCAAAGACGGCTATATTAGTTCCGACAGGTTCAATAATGTTGGCAATGATGATATTTATAAGGTCAGGCGAATATCCAATAACCTCATTGTTTTTGTTTACGATCAGGAAAATAATATACCCCTTCCATACACGAATATAGTGGTTGCAGTGGCTGGTCAGGAGCCGGAAAGCAAGATATGTAATGCATCGGGCCAGACCAAAATTGTTGTTAAGCCTTCGAAAACTTATGAGTTTATAGTTATAAAAGACAAGTATGAAGAAAACAAATCTGTGTTGACAGCAGAAAAGCTGGCAGAACTTGATACACTTAAAATAAAATTAACTAAGCATGCACCAAAAATTCGCATGAATGGAAAAGTTTATTCGGCAGACAATATGAACCCGATTGCCAATGCAAATGCCGTTCTTGTTAATAAAACCGATAATTCGACAGATACAAAAATTTCAGATCAGGAGGGCGCTTTCAGCTTTGATCTGAAACCTGAAGCAGAGTATATCATTAAAGTAGCCATTGATGAACCCGATAAAAAATGTAGCTCTAATGCTATTGAACGATCAACCAAAGGTATTGCGGGGGATTTAATTTTAAGCGAATCCTTTCCTGTATTCTGTGTAGGGGACGTAATAAAAGTTGAAAATATTTATTACGACCTCGGTAAATTCAATATCAGGTCGGATGCTGCTATCGAGCTTGATAAACTCTACAATATTATGGTTAAATACCCCAAGATGAAAATTGAACTTCGTTCGCATACCGATTCACGTGGCACGCCTGCTTCGAACATGACCCTTTCCGATAAAAGAGCTCTGGCGGCTTCTGAATACTTGTATTCCAAAGGTATTAGCCGCGACAGGATAATTGGTAAAGGATATGGGGATACAATGCCTCTTAATAATTGTTTGAAAGGAGTGAAATGCAGTGAAGAAGAATACAAGGTCAATCGCCGGACGGAATTTAAAATACTTTCTATGGAATAAAATCTGTCAACAAAAGTTGTTTGCAGAAATAAAACTTTTATAAGTCTTTATGGTTGACTTTGCGAAGCTTCCCATTCGAGAATAGCAGTTTTTCGGGTACTCCCCCAGTGGTATTCGCCAATAATTCCACTCGAACCCATTACTCTGTGACAGGGGATAAGATAAGCTACAGGATTATCGCCAATTGCTGTACCAACAGCCCTTGATGCTTTCGGATTTCCAATATTTCCGGCAATATGTCCATAAGTAGTTATTCTTCCCATCGGTATTCTTAACAAAGCAGCCCAGACTTTCAATTGAAATTCAGTACCTTTCAGGTGAAGTTTGATGGGGTCTCCCTTATTTACTGCATTACCCAAAAATTGAAGCGCATTTAAATGTATAGGATCCGTAATATTATTATAATTTGCATTTGGAAGAGATTTGTATAAATCCTGTAAAGCATCATTTTCATTGTCGGCAAATGCCAGATGACATACCCCCTTTGATGTAGATGCAATAATTATCCTGCCAAAATGGCTATCATAGAATGAATAATTAATAGTAAGGTTTCTGCCTCCATTCTTATATTCACCAGTTACCTGCAAGCCAAAAATTGCTTCGAGGATAGTTAATAGCCTTGAAAAGAAAGATAAAATGACACCCCTACACACAAAAAACAACAGTATGGCCTACCTTCACACAACCATCCCGCCAGCCATACACTTGTTTTTTCTCCTCCCCGCCACTACTAAAGGATAGATAGTATTGCAGTGAAAAATTTACATAATTCGGTTACCATGTTTCATTTTATGTAGTCCAATAACCGGACAACAAAATGTTAAACTTGATAACTTATAATTATGAGCAATTTATATCTGCGATTTTTGATTTATTTTTTGATTGTAATCTTGAATCCTTTTAAATCATTTGCTTCAATAACAGGTAAAGTTGAGGGGAATGTAATTGAAAATGAGACTTCAAAAGCTGTTCCGTATGCTAATGTCGAACTTTTAAAAAGTAGCGATTCAACAATGATAAAAGCGGTAATAACCAATATTGATGGCAAATTCCTGATTGAGGATGTACCCTATGGTAATTATTTATTAAGGATTTCATGCTTGGGCTACCGAAAAGAAATTTTATCAGAGTTTGGAATATTTCCCCAAAACCCGTTTATAAAATTTGATGGGACTAAACTATCTACAGAATCTAAAACTTTAAATGAAGTAATTGTTACAGGATATAAACTAACAGGGGTAATAAAGGATGATAAAACAATTTATACTGTTAACAGCAAATCAGCGGAAATTGCTCAGTCCGGACTGGAACTTTTACGCCAATTACCTGATGCTACAGTTAATTACTTTTCAGATGATGTAAAACTTGCCGGTAACAGCAATATTCTTTTTCAGGTGAATGGGCGAAAAGTTGATAATAATTTTCTGATGCAACTTAATCCCGCACTTGTCGATAAAATTGAAGTAATTAATAACCCGGGGGCAAATTTTGATGGTGCTGTTGATGCTGTTATTAATATTGTCCTGAAAAGAGAATTTGAATATGGAATGGGTGGTCAGCTTCGCCTTCAATTGCCGACTTCGAAAAATATTATTCTCAGCAAAAATAACTCAAGTGTTGACATCTATTTCAAGAAAGTAAGGTTTTATATTGCGGGTAGATATAAATTACATGATTATACCATTGAAAATCTAAACCAGCGTACAACTAACTCAGGTGCATATTTAAACCAGCATACTTTTGGTGAAGAAAAGGGCAGTACTTTTAGTGCTAATTATGGTTTTGATTGGTTTATTAATGACAAAAACACATTAAGTACATACAGCTCAATTCAACCAATAATACCGAACAGTACGAATTTTACAACAAAAAATGCGTATATAGAGAATGAAACAACTTATAGTACCGGGGTAACTTCAAAAACAGATAAAAATTACCTGTTCGATTACTCCGTTTATTTTCAACATAAATTTCCCAAAAAAGAACACCAAATATCTTTTGAAAATTATTTGAGCAACAGAACTGATGATGGTACTAGTAACTATTATGAGCAGAATGATTTGACCATTCCCTCATATCTCCTTATCCAAAATCAATCAACAGAAAGCAATAATACATATTCATATATGAAAGTAGATTATACCTATCCTTTTTTAAACAAACTTCTGTTTTCTTCAGGATACAATTGGTATTATCTCAAGAAAGATTACACCTATAACGATTTAGTTTCAGCATATAGCGATATTACAAATTATGAAGAAAACAGACATTCAGTTTATTCTAACCTGTCGTCAAATTTGGGTAAACTAAATATTCAAACTGGTATCAGGTACGAGTTTTCAAGCATTAAAATTATTCATGTTTACGACACTGTCAATCGCTATAATTACTTTTTACCTTCCATCAAGGCGAATTACAAGATTGATGAAAAAAATATACTCCGTTTCAGCTATAGAAAATCTTTGGGCCGGCCAGGAATCAATCAGTTAAGCCCTGCGAATTATACGGATGATTCTTATACGCAATCAAAAGGGAATCCAACTCTCAAACCTTCTATTAAAAACCATTTCGAATTGGAACATCGTATTCAATTCAATAAGTCAATGTATCTTAATTATAGGCCATATTTGAGTCTTTCAAAGGACGGTATAAGTCAGGTCAACCTTATCGTCTCTGATTCAATTTTGCGAAAACAATACAGTAATGTAAATAATGAGTTGGAGTATGGTATCATATTATCAGGTATGTTTTCGGTTAAGGATATTTGGACGACAACCCCCTCTTTTACCTATTACAGAAAGAAATTGGATGCTTTGCCTGAATATGGGATTAACGAGGCGATAAAGGACAATTCATGGCGCTTAATTATTAGTTCACAATTGGTGTTACCTAAAGAATGGATGCTGTTTCTTGAATTTAATTACGAAGCTCCAACCATTGCCTATCAAAACAAAAAACTTGAATATTATGACTTTGTCTTTGGCTTTAATAAAACATTTAATAAGAAGTTTTCGGTTTCAGCCTTTACAATGAATCCCTGGAGTAATCTATATACATACGATAAGAGAATCTACAGCACAGAATCGATGGTTCAGCATACAGAAAATTCAATTAAATATGATTATATTTTCATTATTAAGTTTGGATATAGATTTAAATCAGGAAAGACTGGTAAAAAGATTGACCGGAATGCAGAAACCGAGGAAGTGCAATCGCCAAAGAAAGGAATATTAGAATAAAATGACTTTCTTGGTTACCAATTCAGAATTTATACAGTCTAATAAAATAGTATCAATAACACATAAAATAAAGAGTTATGAAAGCAGATGATTTAATTAGCATGATATTAATTTTGGGAGTACTCCCAGTTACAATCCTTTTGATTGTTTATTTCATTCAAAAAGCAAAGATTAGAGAAAGAATGCAACTTCTTGAAAAAGGAATTGATATTTCATTATTACAAAAAAAAGATAGCCCGTTTAACAACATTTTAATGTGGGGAATGCTTTCAACAGGTGTAGGTCTGGGCTTGTTAATCGGGTTTTTGTTGATTGAGCAAGGTATCTTCAAAGATGATGCCATCATGGGTATTTTAGCCATATTATTTGGCGGAATTGGCTTAACCATCTACTATTTTATCAATAAAAGAGGTGGTAACAAGTAGCCAAAAACATGGACAACCTTTATATTCAAAAAGTACTTAACGGAGATTATACCGGATTCTCGTATTTTGTTGATAAATACAAGGATATGGCGTATTCCATTGCTTTTCGAATAGTTAACAATAGTGAGGATGCAGAGGAAATTGTGCAAGATTCGTTTGTCAAGTCCTTTAAATCATTGAACAAGTTCAGGCACGACTCTAAATTCTCGACATGGTTTTACCGGATAGTTGTAAATAATTCATTGTCGAAAGTGAAAAGAAGAAAAATTGATTCAGGAAATATTGATTTAGAGAACGTTTCAAATGTTGTAATTGAAGAAATAGAATCAACTTACTATCAATTAACTCAAGCTGACCAACAAAAGTACATTAACATAGCATTAAACCATTTAAATGCTGAGGACAGTTTACTATTAACGCTTTACTATTTAAATGAGAATTCATTAGATGAAATCTCTGAGATTACGGAAATAAAAAATGAGAACCTGAAAATGAAAATTCACAGGGCAAGACAAAAAATGTATATTGTCCTGGAAAAGGAATTAAAGTCAGAAATTAAAAATCTGTTATAATGGATAATATAAATGTCGATAATTTTACAAAAGAAATAATTTCGGGCAGCAAACTGGAATTGACAAATCCCGATTTTAATAAAACCTTAATGGGTAAAATAAAGGCCGAAAACCGCAAAAGAATTATTTACGCAAACATTAAATTGTACGCATTGATGTTCATTTCAATTGATGCTGCTATAATAGTTTTGTTGAATCTAACAGGTATCAGGGTTTCAGACATTGCATTAAAAATAAGTTTTTTAAACCGTGGTTTCGAGAATTTTTATTCTAATCCAGAAGAATTAATATCAATTTATTTTACCGTATTATTTGCTGTAATTATTATAATTATGTTGTTTTCTCGTACTGGATACTCATATTTTAAGACACAGGAAGGATAAAAGAATTAAGAAATCGTTTATCCCATCGCTCCCATCCCTTCGCAGCAAGGCACATGCCACAAACTGCACAAGCCATCGCACCACCATAGTTTGCGGCAAGAGCCTAGCTGCCCGTCCCGCACAACCGCACCAAGAAATGACAGTATTTTGATTGAAAAGAATGTTTATATTTGACTGATTAATAAACAAAAAGACAAAAAAGGCCAGCAGGTAACACGCGGTCATAAAAAATTGGGGTATAGGTAGTTATGCAATCATATATGCTCGCATAAAACTTCGGTGTACCTTGATGGGAAAGTCGCTCCGAACTCCCCAACTTTTCATACCGCCAAACGGTGTCATACCCTCGATATTTGTAAACAGGTCATGTAATCATGCAGTTCCAGATAATCCGGTTTCCAGGGCTTTATCAAATACAGTATTATTGGTTTCTTTTAATATTTTCTTGGCATGTTCAATACTGATATACTGAAGGAATTTCTTTGGACTGACACCGGCCCATTCGCTGAACAAACGTTGAAAATGAAAAGGACTTAAGTTGATTTCAGATGCAATCTTTTCTAAGGCAGGTTGCTCTTTAGAATGATGGTTAATATATTCAATAGCTTCAGCAATTCTGTAATAATCAATTTTCTCCTGAGTCATCCTTTTATATTTAAAATCAAGCAAACATATAGATTTTGACTCTTATCGGCAATCCGAATCTTGCTATCATTTATCTCACATTTTAATTGGTATAAATATGTCTACTAATTCTACTTTGACAGATTATATAATGCTAAATAACAAATACATAACTCAAATATTAAAATATAAGCCACGAACGGCGAAGCCCTCAACGAAGTTAATTCACGAATATTTTGCCAGATTTATCTGGCATATTCTTGCAATTTAGCAGAAAATTCCCGAGCGTAGTCGAGGGATCTTAAGGGTTATATTCCCCGCAGCTTGCTGCGAATGGAATAATAATTTCATTTTACACCTCGTCAGCTCTGCTGCGAGGTAGTTAATTGTTTTTCAGACACAGAAGATTTTGCAATAGCAGTTAAACAATTAAAACTTGGAAAATTTTTAGGCACAAATACAGCTGGTGGAGCAATGACAATATGCGAACCTTGGTATTTTGAATTACCATATAGTCATATGTTTTTGTTTTTGGAAATACAATTAACTTTTAATGCTGATGGTTCAGTAAACTCAATTCATGGAACGGTTCCGGATATAAGATTGGATAATTACAGATTTCCAACTTCTTACCCTGTTGGTTTTGAAATAGAAGATTTATTACAAGATGATTGGATTAAACATGTAATAAATTTGAAAGAGAAATAAAATTCACTTAAAATAAGGGTTTATCAATATTCAAATGTCTTAAATGAAATAGTATTAAAGACCTTAATCATTTATGACACCTATGGAATCTGTTAAAAGAGGCCTTGTTTTTTTAATATGTCTATTGTCCGTTATAAAGCTATCCGGACAGACTGCGGACTCTTTGCCTGACATTAATAAGCAGGCTATTGTTTCTACAAAAGACAACTACCTTTTTGTATATGACGGGTTGTATGACATGAATGGATCTGCACAGAATTTTATATCCTTTTCACATCTGCTTGGGAGAGGTTTGGATGAATTAACATGCAAGCCCGACAAAAATACAGGCTTTAATTATTGTTGTGACAAGGGAAATTATATAGGCAGATTTCTTTTAGACGGGCTGAATCTTGTTTTTACTAATTGGTTA
>Ga0105103_10001877_pt1 | contig 11166 bp, 10 predicted proteins | sample PPLLaktember2015_2_FD_79107 | JGI IMG/M metagenome (GOLD analysis project Ga0105103, IMG submission 79107) | Freshwater sediment microbial communities from Prairie Pothole Lake near Jamestown, North Dakota, USA - PPLs Lake P7 Core (6) Depth... | ecosystem: Environmental > Aquatic > Freshwater >...
ATTCCCGCAGGGTTATGTCCAGCAGATATCCGATGCGGCTCGGCAATCCCTTGAAAAACCAAACGTGAGAACAGGGGCTGGCCAGTTCGATGTGGCCCAACCGCTCGCGCCGGACCCGCGCCAGCGTCACCTCGACGCTGCACTTGTCACAGATCACGCCGCGGTGCTTCATCCGTTTGTACTTGCCGCACAGGCATTCCCAGTCCTGGATGGGCCCGAAAATGCGCGCGCAGAATAAACCGTCCCGCTCCGGCTTAAAGGTGCGGTAGTTGATCGTTTCCGGCTTGGTGACCTCGCCGAACGACCAGTTCTCGATCTTCTCCGGGGAAGCCAGGCTGATCTTGATCGCGTCGAAGTCGGCCCTGAGGGCCGTCTTGCTGTCGGTGAAGCTAGGTCTCATTTATGCTCAGCCCTCCAGCACCGGTTCGGTGCTCTCCGCCGCCGGCTCCATCAATCGCTTCTTCGTCGTCACGAGTTCGACGTCGAGGCAGAGCGACTGGAGCTCGCGGATCAGCACGTTGAACGACTCCGGCAGGCCCGCCGTGAAGGACGCGTCGCCCTTGACGATGGACTCGTAAATCTTGGCGCGGCCGGTGACATCGTCCGACTTCGCCGTGAGCAGTTCCTGGAGGATGTGCGCAGCGCCGTATGCCTCGAGCGCCCACACCTCCATCTCGCCGAAGCGCTGGCCGCCGAACTGCGCCTTGCCCCCCAGCGGCTGCTGGGTGATGAGCGAGTAGGGCCCGATCGACCGCGCGTGAATCTTGTCGTCCACCAGATGCGACAGTTTCAGCATGTAGATGTAGCCGACGGTGACGCTCTGCTCGAACTTCTCGCCCGTCATCCCGTCGTAGAGCGCGGTCTTGCCGCTCGACGGCAGGTCCGCCTGCTCCAGCCACGACTTGATCTCGCTCTCCAGCGCGCCGTCGAACACCGGCGTCGCGAAGTAGAGGCCGAGCGCGTGCGCGGCCCACCCGAGGTGCGTCTCGAGAATCTGCCCGACGTTCATGCGCGACGGCACGCCCAGCGGGTTCAGCACGATCTCGACCGGCGTGCCATCCGGCAGGTACGGCATGTCCTCTTCGGGCAGGATGCGCGCGATGACGCCCTTGTTACCGTGGCGGCCGGCCATCTTGTCGCCGACCGACAGCTTGCGCTTCATCGCGACGTAGACCTTGACCAGTTTGATCACGCCCGGCGGCAGTTCGTCGCCGCGGCGGATCTTCTCCTTCTTCTCTTCGAAGACGTTGCGGATGACTTCGACCTGCCGCTCGGTCCGCTCCTCGACCTTGCGCAGCTCGGTCTCGAGCGCGAGGTCGTCGGTCTGGACCTTGGCCTTGACCAGCGCGCTGTACGGCAGGTGCTCGAGGACCTCGGTCGTCAGGACCGTGCCCTTCTTCACCAGCCGGTCGCGGCCGAACTCGTCGAACAGATCCGAGCGCAGGGTCTGTCCCTGCACCATCTGCACCACGCGCTTCTTGGTCTCGTCGTGCAGGATGCGAATCTCGTCCTGGAGGTTCTTCTCCATCATGTCGAGTTCGTCCTGCTCGATCGCCTTGGCGCGATCGTCCTTCTCGATGCCCTTGCGCGAGAAGATCTTGACCCCGACGATGATCCCCTCGATGCCCGGCGGGCAGATCAGGGAGGCGTCGCGCACGTCGCCGGCCTTCTCGCCGAAGATCGCGCGCAGCAGCTTCTCTTCCGGCGTCAGCTGGGTCTCGCCCTTCGGCGTGACCTTGCCGACCAGGATGTCGCCCGGCTTCACCGACGCGCCGATGCGGATGATGCCGCTGTCGTCGAGGTCGGCGAGGTAGCCTTCCGACACGTTCGGGATGTCGCGAGTGATTTCCTCGGGCCCGAGCTTGGTGTCGCGCGCCTCGATTTCGAATTCCTCGATGTGAATCGAGGTGTAGTAGTCCTCGCGGACCATCTTCTCGCTGACGAGAATGGCGTCCTCGAAGTTGTAGCCGCGCCACGGCATGAAGGCCACCAGCACGTTGCGGCCGAGCGCGAGCTCGCCGAGCTCCGTGCACGGACCGTCCGCCAGGACCTGCCCCTTCTGCACCCGCTGCCCGACCCGGACGATCGGCTTCTGGCTGATGCAGGTGTTCTGGTTCGAGCGCTTGAACTTGGTGAGCGGATAGATGTCCGCGCCCATTTCCTTGCTGGTCTCGTCACCCTCGGCGCTCTCGACGCGCACGACGATGCGGGTCGAGTCGACGAAGTCGACCGAGCCGGTGCGCCGCGCCACGGCGACGGCGCCGGAGTCGCGGGCGGTGATGTACTCCATGCCGGTGCCGACGTAGGGCGCCTGCGCGCGGAGCAGCGGCACCGCCTGGCGCTGCATGTTCGAGCCCATCAGCGCGCGGTTGGCGTCGTCGTTCTCGAGGAACGGGATCAGCGAGGCCGCCACCGATACCAGCTGCTTCGGCGACACGTCGATGAACTGCACCTGGTCGCGGGGCGCCAGGATGAAGTCACCCGCCTGACGGGCGTTGACGCGGTCGGCCTTCAGGCGCATGTTCTCGTCGAGCTCGACGTTGGCCTGCGCGATGATGTACTGGTCTTCCTCCCACGCCGACAGGTAGAAGCAGTAGGGCTCGAACTCGACGCCCTTCTTCTTCGACCGGCCGTCGGCGCCGACCAGTTCGTCGGCCTCGACGATCTCGCCGTTCTTGTACTTCACGTGGCCGCCGGCGTTGGTGACCATCACGTAGTCGACCACCGTGCCGTTCTTGACCTTGCGGTACGGCGACTCGATGAAGCCGAACTCGTTGATGCGGGCGTAGCTGCTGAGCGAGCTGATCAGGCCGATGTTCGGCCCTTCCGGCGTCTCAATCGGGCAGATCCGGCCGTAGTGCGTCGGGTGCACGTCGCGGACCTCGAAGCCGGCGCGCTCGCGCGACAGACCGCCCGGCCCGAGGGCCGACAGGCGGCGCTTGTGCGTCACCTCGGACAGCGGGTTGGTCTGGTCCATGAACTGCGACAGCTGACTGCGACCGAAGAAATCGCGGATCTGCTGCGCCACCGGCTTGGGATTCACCAGGTTGTGCGGCAGCAGATTCTCGAGATCCACGATCCCCATGCGGTCGCGGGCCGTCTTTTCGAGCTCGGCCAGCCCCAGTCGGATCTGGTTTTGCAGCAATTCGCCGACCGATCGCACGCGGCGGTTGCCCAGGTGGTCGATGTCGTCCACCGACGCGGTGTTCTTGCGCAGCTTCAGCAGGAACTTGATGACCTCGTAGAAGTCCTGCGGGTGCAGGATCTTCTCGTCGAGCGGCGTGGTGAGGCCGAGCTTGGTGTTCAGCTTCAGGCGGCCGACGCGCGAGAAGTCGTACTTCTGCGGGTTGAAGAACATGTTCTCGAACAGCGTGCGCGAGCTGTCGAGGGTCGGCGGATCGCCCGGCCGCAGGCGCCGGTAGATTTCGATCAGCGCCTCTTCGTGCGTGCGGATCGGGTCCTTCTTCAGCGTCTGCGCCAGGATCGCGCCGACGTCGTCGCGCTCGGGGAAGAACACCTCGATCTTCTCGACGCCCTTTTCGTGGGCCATCGAGATGACGCGCGGCGTCAGCTCCTCGTTGGCCTCGAGCAGCACTTCGCCGGTGCCGGGGTCGACGATGTCGCCGGCCGTGTAGGCGCCGGTGAGCGCCTCGTCGGTGACTTCGATGTCGGCCACGCCGGCCTTGCGCAGCCCCTCGAGGTGCGCCTTGGTGATCTTCTTGCCCTCGGTGATGCTGACCTCGCCGACCTTGACGTCGCGGCGCGAGCGCTGCCCCACCAGGCTGTCGGCCACCGCCCAGTGCTGGGCGTTGTTCCGCAGGTGCACGGTGTCGACGCTGTAGAAGGCGCGGATGATCTCGTCGGCGCCGCGCAGCCCGAGGGCGCGCAGGAACACCGAGGCGAGGAACTTGCGCTTGCGGTCGATGCGGACGTAGAGCAGGTTCTTCGCGTCGTACTCGAACTCGACCCACGAGCCGCGGTACGGGATGATCTGCGCGACGTAGAGGCTCTTGTCCTCCGAGTGGAAGAACGCGCCCGGCGAGCGGTGCAGCTGCGAGACGATGACGCGCTCGGTGCCGTTGATGATGAAGGTGCCGTTGTCCGTCATCAGCGGGATGTCGCCGAAGTAGACCTCCTGCTCCTTGATGTCGCGGATGGTCTTGACGCCGGTCTCCGGGTCCTTGTTCCAGACCACCAGCCGGATCGTCACCTTCAGCGGCACGGCGTAGGTCATGCCGCGCTCCTGGCACTCGTCGACGTCGTACTTCAGCTTGAGCGCGACGGTGTGGCCGCAGATGTCACAGACATCGCCGCGGGCCTGGTTCGGGGTGCCGCATTTCGGGCACAGCACGTCCTTGTCGCCGTACGGATCGGCGATCAGAGTGTGCCCGCAGTTCTTGCACGGCTTCCGGAGATGGTGCAGCCCCTGCAGTTTGGCGCACTTGCACTCCCAGTTGCCGATGGAGTACTCGATGAACTCGAGCGACGAGTTCTCCCGGAAATCGCTGATCGGGAAGACGGACTTGAACACCGACTGCAGCCCCTGATCCTCGCGTTCCGCGGGCAGGCGGTTCATCTGCAGGAAGCGCTCGTAGCTCTTCCGCTGAATTTCGATCAGGTTCGGGATGGGAACCGTCGTCTTGATTTTCGAGAAATCCCTGCGCTCGCGGTAGACGTTCTTCGGAAGGCTGTACATGCTGTGCTCGAGGGCCGGGGCCAAGGCCAAAGACACGCCGGGCACCGGAGCCCTTCCCGGTGCCCGTCAATCCCGAGATTCCGACGGTCGAGGTGTTACTTGATCTCGACCTTCGCGCCAGCGTCCTCGAACTTCTTCTTGATCTGCTCGGCCTCGTCCTTGGTCACGCCTTCCTTGATGGCCTTGGGCGCGCCCTCGACGAGATCCTTCGCTTCCTTGAGTCCGAGGCTGGTGACTTCGCGGACCGCCTTGATCACGTTGATCTTGTTGCCACCGATGTCGGTGAGCGTCACCGTGAACTCGGTCTTCTCTTCGGCCGCCGGCGCTGCCGCGCCGCCGCCCATCATCGGCATCCCCATCATCGGCATGGCGGCCGCGGCGGACACGCCGAGCTCGCTCTCGAGCGCCTTGACGAGCTGCGAGAGCTCCATCACGCTGATGCCCTTGATGTAGTCGATCACCTGCTGCTGGTTCACTTCGGCCATTGCTCTCTGCTCCTTAAAAAGCCTGTCGTCGACGATAAGGCGGTTCTTACGATTCCTTGCGCTTCTGCTCGGCTTGCGCGAGCACATTCATCAGGTCGCGCGGGACGGCGGCGAGGACCCGCACCAGGTTGGTGGCGGGCGCCTGCAGCACGTACAGCAGCTTCGCGTAGAGTTCGGGCTTGCCCGGGAGGTTCGCCAGGTCGGTGACCTCGGCGGCCTTGATGGTCTGGCCCTGCACCACCGCTGCCTTGATCTGCAGCGCGGGCACGGTCTTCATGAACGTGGTGAGGGTCTTCGCCAGGGCGACCGGATCGTCCTCGGTGTAGGCGACCGCGGTGGTCCCCTCGAAGTGCACCGAGAGCCCCTCGAACGTGGTGCCCTTCAGCGCCCGCTTCGCCAGCGTGTTCTTCACCACGCGATAGGACGCCTTCGACTTCCGCAGCTCGCGGCGCAGGTCGGTGACCTGGGGCACGTTGATGCCCTTGTAGTCGATCAGGATCGCCGCATCGGTGGCGCTGCCGAAGACGCCTGCGAGTTCGGCCAGCTCGGTAACCTTGTCGGCTCGTGTGACTGCCATGATCTTCGTCTCTCCTAGGCGCCTAGCGCTTCGCCGCGGCTTCCACGCGGGTTTCGTCGACGCGCACGCCCGGGCCCATCGTCGAGGACACGGTGATGCTCTTCAGATACTTGCCCTTGGCGGCCGACGGCTTGGCGCGCACGATGCTGTCGAGCAGCGCCGAGGCGTTCTCCAGCAGGTTCTGCGCCGGGAACGACACCTTGCCCACCGGGGCGTGGACGATGCCGGTCTTGTCGACGCGGAATTCGACCTTGCCGGCCTTGATTTCCTTGACGGCCTGCGCCACGTTCGGCGTGACGGTGCCGGTCTTCGGGTTCGGCATCAGGCCGCGGGGCCCGAGCACCTTGCCGAGTTTGCCGACCGCCCGCATCATGTCGGGTGTGGCGACCACGGACTCGAAGTCCACCCAGCCGCCCGCGATGCGCTCGACCAGCTCTTCGCCGCCGACCACGTCCGCGCCGGCTTCCTCGGCGTCCTTCTGCTTGTCGGCGCCCGCGATGACCACCACGCGCTTGGTCTTGCCGAGGCCGTGCGGCAGCACCACCGTGCCGCGCACCATCTGGTCGGCGTGCTTCGGATCCACCCCGAGGCGAATCGACAGGCCGACGGTCTCGTCGAACTTCGCGAACTTGATCTTCTGGATCAGCGGGAGCGCTTCTTCCAGGGCGTACGGCCGGTCTTCGACCTGCTGCTTCGCCGATGTGAACTTCTTGCCGTGAGTAGCCATAAGTGCCTTACTGGATGACGTCGAGTCCCATCGATCGCGCCGTGCCCGCAACCGTCCTCACCGCCGACTCCACCGAGTCGCAGTTGAGGTCGGGCATCTTCAGCTTCGCGATCTCCTCGACCTGCTTTGCCGTGACCGTGCCAACCTTGCTCTTGTTGGGCTCGGCCGACCCCTTCGCGATGTTCGCCGCGCGCTTCAGCAGCACGGCGGCCGGCGGCGTCTTGGTGATGAACGTGTAGGACCGATCCGAGTAGATCGTCACCACCACCGGGATGATCAGGCCCTCATCCTTCGCCGTGCGCGCGTTGAACGCCTTGCAGAAGTCCATGATGTTGACGCCGTGCGGACCGAGCGCGGTGCCGACGGGCGGCGCCGGCGTGGCCTTGCCCGCCGGAATCTGGAGCTTCACGAAGCCTTGAACTTTCTTCGCCATAATCAGCTATCAGCTTTCAGCTATCAGCTCGTTAGCCTCGGGCTAGAGCTTCTCCACCTGCAAAAAATCCAGCTCGACCGGTGTCGAGCGGCCGAAGATGGTCACCATGACCTTCAACGTGTTCTTGTCCGCGTTCACTTCGTCGACGCTGCCGTTGAAGCTCGCGAACGGGCCCTCGTTGATGCGCACCTGGTCGCCCTTTTCGAAGGAGTACTTCGGCTTGGGTTTCTCGGCCGCGGTCTTCACCTGATCGAGAATCTGCTCGACCTCTTCCTTGGTCAGCGGCGTCGGCTTGGCGCCGGCGCCGACGAACCCGGTGACCTTCGGGGTGTTCTTCACCACGTGCCACGCGTTGTCGGTCATGTTCATCTCGACCAGGATGTAGCCGGGGAAGAACCGCTTGGAGGAGACGATCTTCCGTCCCCCGCGCATCTCCACCACGTCCTCGGTCGGAATCAGGATCTCGCCGATCTCCTCGGACAGCCCATAGGCCTTCGCGCGCTCGGCCAGCGATTCGGCCACCTTGCGCTCGAATCCCGAATAGGTGTGGACGATGTACCAGTTCTTGCTGATCGCGTCCTCGGTCATACGGCACCCGCCCCGAAGCGCGACAGCACCCACTGGATCCCGGCGCTGAACAGCAGGTCGACGCCGAACAGGTACAACCCGAAGAACACCGACGTCAGGATCACCACCAGCGTCGTGGCGTAGACCTCGCGCCGCGTGGGCCACGTGACGCGCTTCATCTCACTCCGCACTTCGGCGAAGAATTCGCCAGCGCGCTGCCACCAGCCGAGAGGTCCGCTGCGCGGGCTGTCGCCCGTCTGCTCTATCGTCTCAGTCGCCAATGCACGTTCCTCGACCGCTCTTGAGTGTGGCAGGCCAGGAGGGACTCGAACCCCCAGCCCCCGGTTTTGGAGACCGGTGCTCTACCAATTGAGCTACTGGCCTGTTCCCGCCCTACTTCTGTTCCTTGTGCGGCGTGTGCTTCCGGCAGAAGCGGCAGTACTTACTGAGTTCGATGCGCTCGGTCGTCTTCTTCTTGTTCTTGGTCGTGCTGTAGTTCCGGCGCTTGCAGTCGCCGCACGCCATCTGGATGATGTCCCGCATGGTGGATCCTCGTCAGTTCACAGTTCCAGGTTCAAAGTTCAAAAGGACACGCCCTTCGAACTTTGAACTCTTGAACTCTCGAACTTTGAACTTCCGTCGTTATTCGATGATCTCGGTGACCGTGCCGGCGCCCACCGTGCGGCCGCCCTCACGAATCGCGAAGCGCGCGCCCTTTTCGAGCGCGGTCGGCGAAATCAGCGTCGCCTCGATCTGCGTGTTGTCCCCCGGCATGATCATCTCGACGCCTTCGCCGAGGTGCAGCGTGCCGGTCACGTCCGTGGTCCGGATGTAGAACTGGGGGCGGTAGCCGTTGAAGAACGGCGTATGACGGCCACCCTCGTCCTTCGACAGGACGTAGACCTCGGCCTTGAACTTCGTGTGGGGAAGGATGGAGCCGGGCTTGGCCAGCACCTGGCCGCGCTCGACGTCCGCCTTCTCAACACCACGGAGCAGGATGCCGACGTTGTCGCCCGCCACGCCCGAGTCGAGCAGCTTGCGGAACATTTCCACGCCGGTGACCACCTTCTTCACGGTGGGCTTGAAGCCGACGATTTCGACTTCCTCGCCGACCTTGACCTGGCCGCGCTCGATACGGCCGGTGACGACGGTGCCACGGCCCGAGATCGAGAACACGTCCTCGATCGGCATCATGAACGGCTTGTCGATGTCGCGCTCGGGCAGCGGGATGTAGGCGTCGAGCGCCTCCATCAGCTTGACGATGCTCTCGACGCCGTCGGGCTCGCCGTTGAGGGCCTTGAGGGCCGACACGCGCACCACCGGGACGTCGTCGCCGGGGAACCCGTAGCTCTTCAGCAGCTCGCGCACTTCGAGCTCGACCAGGTCGACCAGCTCCGAATCGTCCACGGCATCGACCTTGTTCAGGGCAACGACGAGGTATGGCACGTTGACCTGCCGGGCGAGCAGCACGTGCTCGCGCGTCTGGGGCATCGGGCCGTCGATGCAGCTGACGACCAGGATGGCGCCGTCCATCTGCGCCGCGCCCGTGATCATGTTCTTGATGTAGTCCGCGTGGCCCGGGCAGTCGACGTGCGCGTAGTGACGGTTCGCCGTCGCGTACTCGACGTGGCTGCTCGCGATCGTCAGGATCTTGGTGTCGTCACGGCGCCCCTGCGACTCGGACGCCTTGGCGACCTCGTCGTACGGCACGAACTTCGCCCACCCCTTGTCGGCGGCGACCTTCGTCAGCGCCGCAGTCAGCGTGGTCTTTCCGTGGTCGATGTGGCCAATCGTGCCAACGTTGACGTGTGGTTTGGACCGATCGAATTTCTCTTTCGCCATGACTCGCTCTTCGCTTCCTCGAGGACCGACGTTCCGACCCCGTGCCGGCGTCGTTTATTTCACACCCGGGTGACCGAACTTCACTTGGTTTGCCGCAAGGCACCCGGAGGCCTTGCCGCACTGCACTGGAGCCGATGACCGGGATCGAACCGGTGACCTCGTCATTACCAATGACGTGCTCTGCCAACTGAGCTACATCGGCATGGAGCGGGAGACGGGGATCGAACCCGCGACCAACAGCTTGGAAGGCTGTGACTCTACCACTGAGTTACTCCCGCCCGCGGCGCCACCGGCACCCGCGCGGGACCAGGCCCGCGACGGCCCCGAGTCGACGCCCACCTTGCCTCTGCCCCCTGACCTACCGTCCTTCACAACGAGCCGACAACCACTCACCGCCACGCTGGCGCACCCAGTCGTGACTCCCCATGCGAACCCCTGCATGGGAAGGGTGGTGGGCAGGGGAGGATTCGAACCTCCGTAGCCCATGGGGCGGCAGATTTACAGTCTGCTGCGATTGACCGCTCCGCCACCTGCCCGAAATTTCGTCGACTGAGTTGTTGAGGATGACCCCGTGCGTTCGACTCTTACGTTCCGTCTGCCCGCTCCACGGCGGCCCTACTTGCGCCCGCAGGGCCGATGGAGCTGGCGGAGGGATTTGAACCCCCGACCGGCTGATTACAAATCAGCTGCTCTACCGGGCTGAGCTACGCCAGCCAGACAAGGAATGAAATGCTAGCACGTCCTGTGCCAGACGCGCAAGCGTCGCAGGCGGGGTGACGGAAACTCGAACCTCCTCCGGAGTCCAACGGCGGGCAGCCTCGCGGCGCCCTACCTCCCCCGGCTTCGCTGACGAACGGCTTCGTACAAGACCACAGCCGCTGCCGCCGAAACATTGAGACTGCCGACATGGCCCCGCATGGGAATGCTGGCCACGCCGTCGCACCGTTCCCGCACGAGCCGACGCAGCCCGTGCCCCTCCGCCCCGAGAACGAGGGCAGTCGGAAGGGTGAGATCCCATTGATGATATGGCAACTCGGCTTCGGCGTCCAGCCCGATGGTCCACACCCCGGCCGCCTTCAAGTCTTCCACCGCCCGCGCGATATTGACGACGTTGGCGACCCGCACATGGTGCACGGCGCCGGCCGAGGCCTTGGCCGCCGCGCCATCGAGCGGGGCCGCGCGTCTCGTCTGCCGGACCACCCCGGTCCCCCCCACGGCATCCACGGTCCGGAGAATCGCGCCCACGTTCTGTGGATCCTCGATCTCATCGAGCACCACGATCAGCGGCGGCGGATCCAGGGTCGCCGTGAATGCTTCAATCGACCCCGGCGGCAACGCATCCACGTCGGCGACGACGCCCTGATGCACGCCGTCGCGGGTCTCGCGATCGAGTGCCTCACGCGTGACGCGGCGCACCGGCACGCGATCGTCGTGTGCCAGCTCCAGCAGCTGCGCCATCCGCGCATCGTCGCGGTCCGCCACGCGCAGCGTGCGAACGCGCCCCGCGCGCAGCGCTTCCATCACCGCGTTCATCCCGTAGATCAGCATCACCGTGGTTCCACGCTGAAGTGTACAGCGCGCGACGCGCTTCGTGAACGCGCCCACGATCGTCCTCGAGTCGGCACCGGACCGATTCGACGGGCCAGCGTCCTTCGGCGTGGGACCTTCCAGGCACAACCTGCTGAACGCCTTCCAGCCGCGGGAGCCGGAGTGGCCCGCCAGTGGGGGCCAGCATTCCTCTTTGAACTCTCGAACTTTGAACTCTTGAACTCTTGAACTCTTGAACTCTTGAACTCTTGAACTTTGAACTCTCTTCTCAGCGTTCCTGCCGCGCCGTCG
>Ga0105103_10001878_pt1 | contig 11163 bp, 13 predicted proteins | sample PPLLaktember2015_2_FD_79107 | JGI IMG/M metagenome (GOLD analysis project Ga0105103, IMG submission 79107) | Freshwater sediment microbial communities from Prairie Pothole Lake near Jamestown, North Dakota, USA - PPLs Lake P7 Core (6) Depth... | ecosystem: Environmental > Aquatic > Freshwater >...
CAGGGTCGCCACAATGTCGTTGTTCACGGTGAGCCTGTTCACGCCCCACCAGAAAACGACTCCCACACCTGCCAACAGGGCCAGAGCCAGGAGGTATCTGGTTTTTCCCATTGGAGTGGTCATCCGGCTCTGCGTTTCCCCTTTTTCCACTCTAGTGGGAGGAAGATTCTTTCGGCAACCAGGCTGGTGAATGTCTTTGTGTTGCGCCAGAAATCCATCCATGGTCGGAAGTGTGAGATCCGGTCCTCAGCAGCACCGTAGAGGGCTTGCACAGGGACTTCCAGGATGGGAATCCCGGACCAAACGGCGCGAACCAGGACCTCCACTTCGAACTGGAACCTCCTTGACCTGGCGCCAAGGCCTAGTGTCTCAGGCAAGGGATACAATCGAAACACGGACTGGGAATCGGAAACCCATTTCCCGCAGGAGGCCCAGACCCAGAAATTGGAGAAACGGCGCCCCCAGCGGCTGGTCCAGGGAACGTTTGTGTGCTCCATTCTCGAACGTTTCCCGATCACGAGAGGACGGTTTCCTTCCTGCACCGCTTGGACAAGAGATGGGATATCGGCCGGATTATGCTGACCGTCCGCGTCCAGGGTGATGGCATAGTCCGCTACTTTGAGAGCAAGGGAAAGGCCTTTGAGAAGAGAGGCTCCTTTACCCATGTTCTTGTCGTGGCGGATGACGGTCGCTTGAGAGACCGAAGCGAGGATTTGGGGTGTTGAGTCAGTGGAACCGTCATCCACCACGAACACGGGAAATCCAAACCGCAGGGTCTTGGCCAGGACGTCGCCAAGTTGCCTCCCATGGTTGTATGCCGGGATGACAACAGCGCAGCGAAGCGTCACGGCCTCTTCCGGAGATAGATCGGGCATGGGAGGGACCTCGTGGAGGGTGATCCCCTTGCCGTCCGCTTCAAGGTTCAGTGATGACTTTCTGGAACGCCGGATCTCCCAGGACGCTCTCGATCAACCGATTGGTCATTCTATAGGCCCGGTCGGCCAGTTCCCCAGGGCTGGCATCTTTTGCCGGCGGGGAAGGTTCCTGGACGTCGTACAGCTTTGTGAAGACTGTAACATCCTTTTTTTGAACCCACACCTTGGTCTGGAACTGCTCGTCCGTGACGGAGAGGAGAGTCACCCACATGGCAGGCGCGGTCAGGTCCGGTTTGTCCTCGTTGGTAACGATCATGCCTGCTTTGGCGCAAGCAGCCTCAAAGGCGTGCCGGAAGTAATCGTAAAGCGGCTTTTCCGGAGTGTAGCCGGTCTGCTTATCCCGGCTGTAATAGGTGGATCGAGTGGCGTCTTGAGCATGGTTTTGAAAATAGAGGAAACAGATTTTCTGCCCCTTCAAGGCCGAAACGTCTTTGCTCAGGCTGGGTGTGAAGTTGTTGATCATGACTTTCTTGCTGGCGCATCCGGAAAAAAGGAAGCCTGTCAGAATCCATCCGACTAGGACCAGTATGACACGGCCGGACCAATTTGCTCTGTTCATACCAATACCCCCGTCCTATAAAGTGTTTTGGTTTCCTCCCCTGACTATGGTATAAAAAACACAAAGGTGAGGAAAAGTCAACCGGCATCCATCCCCTACAAAGCGGGTATATTGACTCCAAGCTCCAGGTCAAGGCCCCTGCGGAAACAAGGCGTTTCTTTCTTAAGCTTGAGGACGTGCTGTTCAGAGAAAAAACCACGAGCGACCAAGGGGATCCTGAACAAGTGAGGCAACATGAGCCCCTTCCAAACCTCTACGATTTTGTTGGCTCTGGCCGCTCTTTCCGCATGGCTTTCTTTGGAAGGGCAGATTCGGTGGGTGGGAATAGGCTCGCTGCTCGGTCTGTACCTGGTCCTGTTCAGTCTGGGGATCTGTGTAGTCAGGTTTGGTTTTTTCGTGCGCTCCTTCTGTCGAGGCAGACAGCCTGGAGCAGGCGTGGTTCTCACCTTTGACGACGGGCCTGATCCTTCAGGCACAAAAGGACTCCTGGAGGCCCTTTCCCGGCACGGCGTAAAGGCCGCCTTTTTCCCTGTCGGCACGAAAGCGGAAGCGCATCCTGATCTTCTCAGAGAGATCGATCAGGCGGGGCATGTCATCGGAAACCACTCCTACAGGCACGCCTGGTTCACCAACTTGCTGGTGGGCAAGTCCCTCGAGCGGGAAATGGTCAAGGCCCAGAAGGTGATTGAGGCAGCCATAGGGAAGACCCCGGCTTTCTTCCGTCCTCCGGCGGGCCTTACAAACCCGCACTACCGGAACGCGCTGAAGAGAGTCGGGCTGGTCTCAGTGGGCTGGGATGTGCGGGTCTTTGATACGCGGAAGAAAGCGGAGAAGGTGGTAGAGGCAGTACTGAACAAGGTGAGAGAGGGGAGCGTCATATTGCTTCACGAAGGGTGCCGGGATCCGGTGAGTTTAAAGGAAATGGTGGACTCCATTGTGAAAGGGATTCGGGGCCGCGGGTTGACCTTCACCGGTCTGGAAGAATTGACCGGCTTTCAGGCTTATCAGAGCCCCGCTGAACGGGAGATTCCCTCAAGGTTGTCTTTGGCCGAAGCCTGGCGGCGATCCTCTAAAGCGGGGGGAAAAAGCAGGTTCCGGCAGTCTTCAGGCCTATGGCTTGCTTCGACCGCTGCCGGCCGAAAGGCGATCCGCGAAAAAACGGATCTGACAGCCTTCAAGGAACGACCTTCCACAAGGTTCCTGACAGGGGTCGGCCTGATCCTCATCAGTTATGTGTTTGGCTGGCCCATGGTGGCTTTGTTTAGCTTCCTGGCGGCCTATTTTCAAAACGCGGGCCTTCTGATTGGCGGGCCAATAGCCTTCGGGTTTTCCCACCTTGTCTTTCTCGCCGGTATGGTCCTGGCCGGAAGAGGGAGCTTCAAATACGTAGAGATCTTTTTTTTATGGTCTCTTCGCACTCTGGTGGAGAGGCTGACCGGTCAGGACTCGGCGAATGCTGTCGGTTGTGAAGACCGTGGATCGGTCTAGATTGAGGACCGGTTGAAGCGCGAGTGTGGTTGCGGCCAAAGGCTTGGATTGGGAGAAGATAGAGAACGATGTTAGAGAGAGAAGAAATCTTCGAAGTTGTCTCCGCATACCTGGTCAAGGATTTTGAGGTGCCTGCTGAAAAGATCAGGCTGGGGGCGAACCTTTTCACAGATCTGGGACTTGACAGCATAGACGCCCTGGACTGGTTTGCGAAGATGGAGACGACGATCCATCTGCCCATCGTGGAGGAGGACATCAAGAAGGTGCGCACGGTCCAGGATGTCGTGAACTATGTGATGCGCCATTTGAAGCAAAATGCCTAGCGACGACGATCAATGGCTTCCCCTTGGGGACATCCAAATCTCCGCTTCGGGCCGGCTCGAAACCGGCGCGAGGCTTGAGGCTTCTTCACCGTGGTTTTCAGGGCACTTCGAGGGGTGCCCCGTGGTGCCCGGCGTTGCCCTCCTGGCCTTTGTGGCGGAGGTGGTGAGAAGGCAGGGGGAGCGGCAAGGCCGCAGCCTGGAGACATCCGGGTTTTCCAAGGTGAGGTTTCGAAGGGTTGTTTTTCCCGAAGAGAGGCTCACGGTTTCGGTTGCCTCAATGCCTCCCGGGCCGGAAGCAGAACTTCCGTTTCATGTGACCTGCGATGGCGATAGCGTTGCTCAAGGTACGTTGAAGGTGACGGACATCAGGGCAAAAGTCCCTCTTTTAGGAAAAGGCGATGAAAGAACTCCTGACAGAGCTCAAGCGAAAAATCGTTGAAGAACTCCAGCTCAAGGAGGTGAATCCGGATCAACTGGCGGATGACACACCGTTCTTCGACGGAGGGCTCGGTCTGGATTCTGTAGATCTGCTGGTGCTCGTCGCCATGGTGGACAGGGATTACCGGGTGCAAATATTCACCCGCGAATTAGGGGAAAAGGTCTTTATCACTCTCTCCACCCTGGCCGAGTACATTGCGAAAACGAGAAAGACGAAATAGGTGTGCTCCGGCCAGGCCGGAACAGGCGGCACCTTTGAATAAGAAGGGAGGTGCACAGACGATGAACAAACCATGGTTCAAACACTATGAAGGACATGTTCCTCACTCCCTGACCTATCCTGAGATCCCGATCCACCGCTTCCTCTCGGACACTGTGGACCGGCACCCGGATCACGTGGCCGTGACCTTCAATGATCTCCATTTCACTTACAAGGATGTGAATGAGCGAGTGAACCGGTTCGCCCAGGCTCTCTTGAAACTGGGCGTGGAGAAGGGGGACCGGATCGCGTTCCTGCTGGTCAACTCCCCTGCTTATGTGTCCGCTTTTTTCGCTGTCATGAAACTCGGGGCTGTTGTGGTCAATCTCAATGTGGGAATCCAGGGAGAGGAACTGGCCCGCTGTCTCAATGATTCAGGCGCCAAGGCGATTGTGACTCTGGACCTGTTTGCCCAGGGCGTCTACGCGGGGATCAGGAAGACAGGGGTGAAGACCGTGATCCTTCATTCCGTATTCGGCCTCGAGAAAAACTTGTCCCTCGATCAAGGGGTTCCTCAACCGCTTCTTTTTCAAGAACTGCTGACCTCGGCCGAGAGCGCGGAAGAGCCGGCAGTTCGTTTTTCTCCAGGGGATGTGGCGGTTCTTCAGTACACGAGCGGCTCTACCGGAGCGCCCAAGGCCGCCACTTTGACGCACCATAATGTGGTGGCCAGCGTGCTCCAGAGTGACTCCTGGGTCGGCATCAGCGATGCCGGGAATGCAGCGGTCCTGTGCGTCATCCCTTTTTTCCATGTCTTTGGCATGTCCGCGTGCCTTCTCATCTCAGTGCTCAAGGGATACAGGATGGTGCTGGTCCCCAGGATCGATCTGATGGATATCCTTTCCCTGATGGAGACCCTAAAAACCTACAAGCCTCTCTCCTTCCCGGCTGTGCCGAGTCTCTGGGCGGCAATCCTCTCTCTGCCTCCGGAGGTTGCCAGGGAACACCTCTCGTCCATACGTGTGGCCACAAGTGGGGGTGCCCCTCTTCCGCGATGGGCACACGAGCGGTTTGAGGAATTGACCGGAAGAAGGATCGCGGAGGCCTACGGCCTTTCCGAAGCGTCGTCAGCGACTCATTTCACTCCTTATCCGCGAGGCGGACCCATAGGCTCCATAGGGGTCCCCCTTCCGGACACAGAGGCCAAGATCGTGGACAGGGAAACAGGAAAGGCAGAGTGCGCTGCAGGAGAAATCGGAGAGCTTGTCGTGAAAGGGCCTCAGATCATGCAAGGATACTGGAACAATGAAGCCATGACGTCAGCGGCTCTGCGAAACGGGTGGCTCCACACAGGGGACCTGGCAAGAATGGATCAGGATGGATTTTTCTACCTTGTAGACAGAAAGGATGATCTCATCATCTCCAGCGGATTCAACGTCTATCCCGGCGAGATCGAGGAGGTCCTCAGGAGACACCCCAAGGTCAAGGACGCTGCGGCGGTGGGCGTGCCTGACCGGATCAAAGGTCAGGCTATTGTGGCGGTGATTGCCCTGAAACCGGGGGTAGAAGCGGACAAGCAGGAACTCCTGAAATACTGCAAGGACCACATGCCCGACTACAGAGTGCCCAAGGCCATCCTCTTGATGGAGGAGATCCCGAGAGATCCGGCAGGCAAGATCCTGAGGAGAAGGGTGAGACAGGAGGCTCTGGCTCTCTGAAGGATAACCATGAAGGCGTTCCTTCTCAAATCTTTTTCAAAGACGTCTCTTGCCCTGGGCAGCTTGGTGATTCGGTTCATCGCCTGGTGGATCGCCACTGGGTATTTTCTCTTCCGGTCTTCAAGGAGGAATTCCAGTATCGGGCTTTATCAGGTCATCTTTCCGGATCGCAAGGCTTGGTATTATCTATATTGTGTCTGGCGCCAATTTCACTCCTTTGCAGAGACCTATGCGGATCGTTTTGAAGTGTACTCGAATAAGCGCATGACCCCATCCGCGCAAGGCAGGGAGAAACTGGTCGAGACGGGAAGGAGAGGGACCGGCGGAATTATTCTCATATCCCATATGGGAAACTATGAGATTGCAGCACGTGCTTTTCAGGAGCTTGGGCTCAGGCTCCTCATCATCATGGGTGAAAAGGAAGCCAAGCAGGTCGCCCGTGATCAGCGAGAGACCCTTATGGCGCAGGGAGTCCGTATTCATGTGGCCACGGCCGAGGACCCTTCTCCTTTTGGCGGGCTTGAGGCTCTTCAATTCATGCGAGAAGGGGGGTTCGTGTCCCTTGCCGGCGACCTGGTCTGGACCGACCAGCGATCCCTCGTGCCCGTGAAGCTCTTCAACCGAGACGTGGGCCTTCCCGCCGGACCGCACCTCCTGGCTTTGGTTTCAGGCGCGCCCCTATTCACCCTCTTCACCTTTCGGGTGAAAAGGGGGAGACACGAAATCATCCTGTCCGGTCCCCGGCATGTGAAGACCACGGCCCGCTCTGAAAGAAACGCCGCGATTCAGGCGAGCGCTCAGGACTTTGCCAGTGCTCTGGAGACGATGGTGCGCCGGCACCCTTTCCAGTGGTATATCTTTGAGCCTTTCTTTCGGTCCCTGCCGGCGGTGGAGAGCCCGAAGGGGCGGTCGGTGTGACGCTTTGGGGCAGCGGGAAGGTGACGCTATGACCATGCACGAAACCCTTGTGAGCGCCCTTGCTGCAGGCTATGAGAAGATTGTTGCCTGGGCGGATATCCTTGACCGCATCAACGTGTACCCGGTGCCGGATGGGGATACGGGCCGGAATCTCGTCATAACCTTGAGTGCCCTCAGAAACCCCTGGCAGAACGAAGAGAAGCTGGGCAGTGAAATCCTGCTCACGGCCCGGGGCAATTCCGGAAATATCGCGGCTCGTTTCCTTGCGGGATTCCTTGGGTGTAAAGACCTTTTTTCTATGCCCGCTGCGGTCGAGTCCGGCCGAGACCTGGCCTATAAGGCTGTTCCCGATCCCCAGCCCGGGACCATGCTCTCCTTTTTCGATGCTTTCGTGAAATCCCTGAAGCGAAACCCTCCCAGCCAGAGCGGCGCATGGGTAGATGCGGTCGTCCTTGACCTGGAAACGTCGGTGAAAACCACGACCCAGCAATTGCAGGAACTGAGGGAGGCGGGTGTCGTGGACTCAGGGGCTCTGGGCATGCTGGTTTTCTTTGATCCTTTGCTGAACATCCTGGTCGGCCGGAAGGCCCGAGGCTCGGGCTTCATGGAAGAACTGAAAAACTTTTTCAGCCTTTCCAGGACATGGAAAGAACAGAAGTCTCACGGCTACTGCCTGGATGTGGTGTTCAAGCTCGGACAGGAAGAAGAGGACGTCACGCGGCACCTCATGGCAGTCGGAGAGTCCGTGGTCGCCATGCCCGATGGAAATTGCCTCAAACTCCACTTGCACACCCTTGACAGGGAAAAGGTGAAGCAGCGTCTTGCAGCGCATGGCTCCATTCTGACCTGGACCGAGGACGACCTCGCCGAGCAGAGCGCCCACTTCGGCAGGCCCGAGAAGCAGTCGGTCCTCCACGTCATGACCGATGCTGCAGGGGCCATGACGAGGGAAACGGCCAGGGATCTTGGAATCACTCTCCTCAGCAGTTATGTCACCGTCGGGGACCGTTGCCTCCCTGAGAGCTACCTGAGCCCCTCGCATCTCTTTGAGGCCATGAAAGGCGAGATGCCGGTATCCACCAGTCAGGCATCCATTGCCGAGCGCCACGAATGCTACAGCAAGGTTCTCAAACTCCACGGTCGGGTGCTCTATCTCTGCGTGGGGTCCTTCTTCACCGGGAACTACAGTGCGGTCATGGAGTGGAAGGCGGAGCATGACCCTGAGGACCGAATGATCGTCATAGACACGGGATTGGCTTCGGGCAAGCTCGGGCTTGCCGCCAGGGCCACGGCGGAGTTTTCTCTTTCGGCCGGCGACCCTTCGGCGGTTGTTTCCTTTGCCAGGGCTGCAATCCGCCACGCAGAGGAGTACATCTTTCTGGACCGGCTTCAATTTGTGGCTGCCGGCGGCCGAATGTCAAAGCCCGGCGCCTTTTTTGGCGACCTCCTTCGCATCAAGCCCATTGTGAGCCCTTATCCGGACGGCGTGCGAAAGATGGGTGTGGCAAGAAGCACGAAAGAACAGGTGAAGTTTGCGTTCAGGAAGCTTGGACAATCCTTGATGAAAGACCGGGGGGCCACTCTGCTTCTGGAATACACGGACAACAGGGACTGGCTTGAAAAAGAAATCAAACCGGAAATCGAGGGTAGATTTCCCCGGGTAAGGGTCATCTTGCAGGTCATGTCCATGACCTCCGCCGTTCATATGGGGCCGGGCACATGGGCTATCGCTTTTCTTCCAGACAATCCCGGGCAGGCGGAGAGCGATGTTTGAGACGATCGTCCGCACGATCAAAGGCGCGCTGATGGGAGCCCTCTATGGCATCTTCTTCCTGGGGATCCTGTGTGAACTTTTTTTGTTCCTCCCTGGCATCTCCATTCTGAACAGGCTCTTGGAGCAGCAGCCCTACAGGATGCAGTGGGCGCTCAGGGCCCTCATCAACCTCTGGCTCTGGTTCCTGTGGGCTTGCAGATTGCTCGTTTCCATGCCGTCAAAAGGAAAACCCGTGGAAGGCCCGTGTGTGGTGGTCTCCAACCACCCCGGCCGATTTGACGTCCTGTTTCTTATCCGTGACATCCCTCACATGAGTGTCATGGTCAAAAGAGCTTTGGCAAAGAACCTTCCCCTTGGCCCGCTGTTCCGATCGGCCGGTTATGTCCTCTCGCCCGATTACGAGCACGGGAGTCCTCTCCACTCGTTGGATGAAGCGACGGAAAAGATTAGAAAGGGTTACAAGTTCATGGTCTTTCCTGAAGCGACGCGATCGCCAAAAGGGAGTTTGGGAAGGTTCAGTGCCGGCCCCTTCATGTTGGCCGGGCGATCCAATGTTCCTGTTCAACCTGTGTTTATCAGAAACCAGCCCCCTTTTCTCCCAAAGGAGGACAGGTGGTACTTCCCACCGTTCCATGCGTCCACCATCCAACTCGAATACTGGGAGCCCCTGGCTCCCCCCGGGGCAGGAAAGGAGCGGGAGTTTGCAAAGGAGTTGGAGGCGCGGTACAGAGAATCTCTCAGCCTCGCCGCAGGGGGGGATCTCGAGAGCAGCCGGGGAAGCGTATGAAGAAGAACATCCTTCAAGCCGAATCTCTGATCCCTCACCGTCTTCACATGAAGCTTCTGGAGCGAGTGGTCAATCCTGCGCCCAAAGAGCTTCAAGCTGATACCACAGTCACCGAATCGTGGCCTTTGGCCAAGGGCGGGTCCGTGAGTTCTCTCCTCTGCATCGAACTGGTGGCTCAGGCCGTTTCCGCCCTGAGCACGTGGCGCAGAGGCGAAGGGGCTAGACCGCGTCCGGGCCTGCTGGTCGGCATAAAGGAAGCGCAGTTTTTCGCCGGCCGTCTTCCGATCGGCACAAAGGTCAAGATCCACGTGGAAGAACTCTACCATTTAGGGAACTACGCCGTGTTCATGGGGCGAGTGAGTTCGGGTCCGGATCTCCTCTGCACCACGACCCTCCAGGTCATGGAACCTGAAGGAGAGGGCTTCCTGGATTTCCTGAGCGCACGCAGTTCTCACTCGACCGAAAAAGAGCAGGAGGATTGAAGCCTATGCCTTCGAGACAAGTTGCGCTGGTGACCGGCGGAGGAAGGGGAATCGGCCGTGCCATCAGCCTGGAGTTGGCAAAGAGCGGCTTCGACATTGTCGTTACTTTTCGTGCCAACCTGAAAGCAGCGGAGGATACGGTCGAGTTGATTCACCAGGCCGGAGGCCGGGCAGAGGCCGTCTGTTTTGACGTTGCCGATAGAGAGGAGACGGAGAAACAGATCGAAGCCCTTTTCACCCGGCACGAGTCCATTGATGTGTTGGTGAACAATGCGGGAGAGACAGCAGACAGCCTCTTTGTACTCATGTCCTTTGAAGAATGGAGAAGCGTCCTCGATACCTCTCTGCAGGGTTTCTTCAACGTCACAAAACCGGTCCTTAAAAGGATGATCAGCAAGAGGAGAGGGTGCATCGTGACTCTGTCCTCTGTGTCCGCTCGATTCGGCCACAGAGGCCAGACCAACTACTCTGCCGCCAAAGCAGGCCTTGAAGGCGCCTGCCGATCTCTTGCCTCAGAGGTCGCTCGTCTCGGCATCCGCGTGAATGTGGTGGCGCCCGGCCTGATTGAAACGGGGATGATCCAGGGTTTCCCGGTAGAGATGATAAAACAGATCATTCCCATGGGCCGCATCGGACTCCCGGAAGAGGTGGCCAGGGTGGTCCGGTTCTTGTGTTCCGATGACGCCTCTTACATTACCGGACAGGTCATCGGAGTGAATGGCGGAATGATTTAGGAGTTGAGTGATGAAGAAATGGGCGTGGAACAAGACCCTATCCTTGTGCAGTGCGGTGGCGGTCGCAGGCCTTGTCTCAGTCATGCCCGGCTACTCGCAGGATTGGGCTTCTTTGAAGGAGTCCTTCAGGAACATTCAATCGGTGAAAGCGGAATTCGTGCAGGAGCGCCACCTCCAGATTCTCAAAGATCCCCTGGTTTCAGAAGGGAGATTTTTTTACCTGGCTTCCGGTTCGCTCAGATGGGAGTACCTCAGCCCGCTTCAAAGCGTGATGTTGCAGAAAGGGGATAGTGTGCGGCTCTACCACTTTTCTGAGAGCGCCTGGAAACAGGACATGGCCCAGGGGGTGGAGGCAAGACGGATGGTGCTTGCTGAAATGAGCCAGTGGCTTCGGGGGCGTTTCGAGGAAAGCAGGGTTTTCAGCTATTCCTATTCGCAAGGCCCACCTGGCCGAATCCTCCTGACCCCCGGGGAGGGGATCAACAGGTTCATTCTTTCGATTGAGATTGTATTGTCTGATCGACCCGGGGTCATTGACCGGGTGGAGATAACAGAACCCGGTGGTTCTGCAACGCGGATCGCGTTCAGGAACGTTGAGATCAACGCCAGCTTCCCCTCCAAGCTCTTCGACGAACCATGAACTTCAAAAGGAAACTGAAAACGGGTCTTTTCACAGCCCTGATGTTCTGCGCCGGGTGTTTGTCTATACCGGAAACAGCTTTTCTGCCAGGGGCACCGGAAGATCTCGAAAGCTGTGCTGCGCTGTTTCCGTCCGGGCCCTGGGAGTGCGTCCACAAGATCGAAGCGG
>Ga0105103_10001879_pt1 | contig 11159 bp, 5 predicted proteins | sample PPLLaktember2015_2_FD_79107 | JGI IMG/M metagenome (GOLD analysis project Ga0105103, IMG submission 79107) | Freshwater sediment microbial communities from Prairie Pothole Lake near Jamestown, North Dakota, USA - PPLs Lake P7 Core (6) Depth... | ecosystem: Environmental > Aquatic > Freshwater >...
GACATTGGCGGCATCAGGAATCAGTGTTGATTCACTTGCTCATGTTACCTGTATTCTCAACCTGCCGGCCATGTTCATTGTCGCACTGCTGTCGACTTTGCTTGTGATAGGTATCAGGGAGTCTGCCAATTTCAATAACCTTATGGTGATTACAAAAGTATCCGTAATCATACTTTTCATAGCAATCGGCTTTATGTTTGTTAAATCGGCAAACTGGCATCCGTTCATACCTGCAAATGAGGGCGCATTCGGAAAATTCGGATTAAGCGGTATCCTGAGGGGGGCAGGAGTCATTTTCTTTGCCTATATCGGGTTTGACGCTGTATCGACAGCAGCGCAGGAGGCTAAGAACCCTCAGAGGGATATGCCCATAGGCATATTGGGTTCCCTTGGAATTTCAACTGTTCTCTATATTCTTGTTGCTATTGTCCTGACAGGAATCGTAAGCTACACTGCGCTTAATGTTCCCGATCCGGTTGCCGTTGGCGTTGATGCGATGGGCAAGGGGATGTTCTGGTTAAGGCCGATAGTAAAGGTTGCTGCAATTGCCGGTCTGAGTTCGGTAATTCTTGTTATGCTTCTGGGCCAGCCAAGAATATTTTTCACAATGGCAAAGGACGGGCTGCTGCCGCCTGTATTCTCAAAAGTTCATCCGCGTTTCAAGACTCCCTATATAAGCACAATAGTTACAGGTTTCGTTGCAATGATTATAGCAGGCATACTACCCATCAGTATTCTTGGGGAACTCGTCTCAATCGGTACTCTTCTTGCTTTTATAATAGTTTGCATAAGTGTGCTGGTATTGAGGAAATCAAAGCCCGATATCCACAGACCTTTTAAAACACCATGGGTTCCGTTTGTTCCGGTGGCCGGAGCTGCAATTTGTTTTCTTCAGATGGCAGCATTGCCTCTTGATACCTGGCTGCGGCTTATTGTATGGATGAGTATAGGCTTTTTAATATACTTTTTATACGGGAGAAAGCATAGCAAGGTAAGGGCGGAAAATCACGATTAAGCCCCTAAATCCCCTGAAGGGGACTTTGTTTTATCCCCCTTTAGGGGGCAGGGGGCTATGGGTGAGGTTAAATCTCATCCGAGAACACTACTCCCGGCAGATCCCTCAGATTATATCTCGATGCCATCGCTTCACCATAAGCTCCGGCCGACCGGATTGCTATTATATCACCTCTTCTGGTCTCAGGTAATTCAATGAATCTGGCAAAGGTATCGGCCGATTCGCAAACCGGACCAACAACATCATATTTGCTTAATTTTCCTTTTGATGTAAGATTCTCGATCTGATGATGTGCCTGATAAAGGGCTGGCCTTATCAGGTCTGTCATACCTGCGTCAATGACGGCAAAAGTCGTGTTGCTTCCCTTCTTTATGAAAAGGACTTTAGAAATAAGCGATCCGCATTGCCCGACAATTGCCCTTCCCGGTTCAATGTGGACCTGCTGCCCCAGTCTTGTTTTTATGAGCTTCCTTACAAGGGAAAAGTACTTTTCAAAAGGTGCAGGGGTTTCTGGATCAGAATAGTCTATCCCAAGTCCGCCTCCTAAATTGATAATCTTAAGATCAGTATTCTGGGATGAAAACCATTCCTGCAGTTCATTTGCCCTTGAGCAAAGACTTTCAAAAACTGACATTTTGGTGATCTGTGATCCAATATGAAAATGTATGCCTGTCAGGGTAATATTATTTAGGGATTTAATTCTTTCGAGAACTTCCTTAAGTTCCCAGGTGCTGATCCCGAACTTGCTTTCGGCAACTCCGGTTGTAATGTATTTATGGGTATGAGCTTCAATATATGGATTGATCCTGAGCGCTATTGTCGCATTCTTTTCAAGTTTTCCGGCAATTGAATCGATGACCTCAATTTCGGCGATCGATTCACAGTTGAAGCAAAAGATATCAGCTTTAAGGGCAGCTTCAATATCCCTGTCGGATTTGCCAACTCCTGCAAAGACTACTTCGGAAGGACTGAATCCTGATGAAATGGCTCTTTCTATTTCATTAAAGGATACACAATCAGCTCCGAATCCGTATGATGCAATAATATTCAGAAGTCGGGGATTGGCATTGGCCTTGACTGCGTAGTGGACCTTGAATCCAGCCTTTTCCGATTCTTCCCTGACGGTACTGCATGTTGATTTCAGGACATCGAGATCATAGAAATAAAAAGGAGTAGGCAGATTTCTGAATTTGGCAGCAGTTGTTTCTGTTATCATTTTACTGGTTAAAAAGGTACTTGTTAAGAAGGTTAAGCGCATTGATCTTATCCTTTGAATCTATAAGAAGCGAAATGCTGTAAGGGCTTCCTCCGTATGAGATCATTTTAAGAGGTATGGTGTCGAGAGCTTCAAAGATTTCAGGTGCCGACCCTGTTCTTTCAGTCCGGAAATCACCTACAACGCAGAGGATTGTCTGATCCTTCTGAACCTCCACAGAGCCAAATTCCTTCAGGTCGTGGGCAATCTGGTCAATAAACTGTGGATTATCGATGGTTATGGCAACCGATACCTCTGAAGTTGTTACCATGTCGATTGGAGTTTTGTATGCTTCAAAGATCTCAAATACTTTCCTGAGGAAACCATATGCCATAAGCATCCTGTCGGATTTGATCCTCAGGACAGCGATCCCGTCTTTTGCAGCAACAGCTTTATAGTCCTCCAGTATCGTATTCGAAGTGATCAGGGTGCCATCATCATTTGGATCCATCGTATTTTTAAGCCTTACAGGAATGTTTTTTTCCCTTGCTGGATTGACGCTTGAAGGATGAAGTATCTTAGCCCCGAAATATGCAAGTTCTGCCGCTTCGTCAAACGATATCTGACGAATCACTTTTGTATGCTCCACAAATCTGGGATCATTATTGTGAAAGCCATTGATATCGGTCCAGATCTGGATCTCCGAGGCATTGATGGCAGCTCCGATGAGTGATGCAGTAAAGTCGCTTCCGCCGCGCTTGAGATTGTCAATTTCACCGTAAGCGTTCCGGCAGATGAATCCCTGGGTGATGATTATCTTTTCATCAGGATAGTTTGCCAGTTCTCTCCTGAAATTCTCCGCAATGTAAAATGAGTCAGGTTCTCCGTCCTTATCGATCCTCATGAAATTGAGTGCCGGCAGTAGTACTGATCTTATATTCCGTTCGCTTAGAAGAAGATGGAAGAGGGCTGTCGAGATAAGTTCCCCCCTTGCAAGGATTTCCTTCTCCCTCTGCTTATTAAAAGAAATTGACATGAATTCCCCGATGTAGTCAAAATGGGAATTTATGAGTTCATGACCATCCTTTTTATAATAGTCTGTCGAATAAAGCTCATCTGCAACCTGATGGTATCTGGATCTCAGAGCTTCATTTTTCATGGCTGCCTCATCTGTTTTGCCGGCGTAAAGAAGTTCCGATATTTCCACCAGGCTGTTGGTTGTGCCCGAAAGTGCAGAGAGCACGACTATAACATTTTCTTCACCGGATATCAACGGTATTATCGATCTCATCCTATCGGGGTTTCCGACTGATGTACCGCCGAATTTCATTATTTTCATTTTTCGTGGTTTATTATTTAATACAAAAAAACCTGCATCATCTTGCAGGTCTGTTATATCTTTAATTCTGAGGAAGAGCAAAAAAGATTATGCAGACCTGTGGACCAGATGCCTGAGAAGTTTTATGTGTTTTTTTATCAGCATTTTCAGTAAAAAATATCAGGGAGCAAAAATATACTTTTCTGTAATATCCGATTAGTTGTTTTTAATTTTTTTCTTATTTTTGTGCCCGCGATTGTTTTGCCGCCCAGATGGCGAAATTGGTAGACGCGCTAGTTTCAGGGACTAGTGTCAGCGATGATGTGCAGGTTCGAGTCCTGTTCTGGGCACAGAAAGGCGTAATGGCGTAACGGCGTAACGGCGTCACGGAAAATGCCTTAATGGAAGCGTTCATTTACGGAGATCACGGATAATTGACTTAGAGTCGTCAGGTTTTGAAGCCGTCACGCCTTCATGCCATCACGCCTTTAAGCCTTTCCTTCGCCCAGATGGTGAAATTGGTAGACACGCCAGCTTGAGGGGCTGGTGCCGGTTACGGTGTGCAAGTTCGAGTCTTGTTCTGGGCACAAAAAATGTATTTTTAATTCAGCAGCGCCGGGATATTATATCCGGCGTTTCTTGTTGACAGGGTTATAGCATTCCTGACATCTGAAAATAAATAAAGTTTGTTCCTGAAGATAGATTTCCCGGTTTCTTTTGGGAGGGGATATGATATTAAGCATACCTTTCGGGTAATATTTTCAAGTATTATTTAAATTTAAAAGCGATATTTGTCTGCTTCACGGAAAAAAATGCCAATGAAAATAATCTTACTTAGTAACCTGTAATAATCTCATAACCAGTTTGTTTAAACATGTCAGAAGACCTTGCTGAGGATAAAACCATTGCTTCACGAATAAAAAAAGGTGACCGTGAAGCCTTTTCCATATTCTTCAATAAATACAGAAAAAGAGTTTATGATTTCTCAATAAAGTACCTTGAAGATCCTGATGAATCAGCAGAAACTGTTCAGTCTGTTTTTGTTGGTATCTGGGAACATAGGCACTTTATTGACAAAGAGAAATCCTTAAAAAATTATCTGTACCGGTCAGTTGTTAATTCAATTTACAACTCTCTGAAGAAGAGAGCAATAAGAAGAGCTTATCTGATAAGTGAGTTGAAAAAGCCCGAAGGTGCGTCAGATCCTTATGATAAGATCTTCTATAATGAATTGGAAGAGAAGCTGGATCAAATTATCTCAACCCTTCCTATACAACAGCAGAGAATATTCAATTACAGGAGACACGAAGGACTTTCGCTCATAGAAATAGCTCAGAAACTCAACCTTTCTGTTAGAACAGTTGAGAATCAAGTATACAGGGTAAATAAATTACTTAAGAAAAGTTTCCGTTCTGAGATGAACACCTGATAGTCTCAATGTATTCTTCATAAATATTGTCTTTTAGCATTTTTGGTTTTTTTTCTTCAGAATGTGAGTATTTTCTTTTCCTAGAATGTATTTAGGGAAATGAACATTAAAAGCTGATGTCAAAAAAGAGCATCATAGAATCATTATTGTCAGGCTATGTGGCAGGTCTCCTCTCAGTGGAAGAGAAGAGTCAGTTATTTGACCTTCTGGCTGATAGAAGCAACGAAATCATTTTCAGGGAAGTTTTACTGAAAAATCTCAATTCTGATTCAGAATTTGAATTACCGGCAGGAAAGGAACCCGATTTCTCAGCCATGTACAATAAGATTAGTGAAGAAATAGACCGAAAAGATTCTGAAGAAGCTGAAATAAGATTGTTTAGAAGAAAATCACTGTTTAGGAAAATATTTGCTTATACAACTGCAGCTGCTGCAGTGTTTTTATTTGGATTCTTTTTCGGAAGATTATCCGAAAGAAATGGAGTAAGTAATTTAGATTCGTTTACCGCCCTGACCGAAGTTACGACACCATTTGGTTCAAGATCGGAGGTAAGGCTTCCTGACGGAACTCAAGTGATTTTAAACGCAGGGAGTGTAGTGACCTATCGAAACGATTACAATTCGACAAACAGGAATATTTCGCTTTCCGGTGAGGCATATTTTAAAGTTGCCAGGAATGAAGCTATACCATTTATAGTAAATGTCGGTTCAGTAAGTATAAGAGCGCTTGGAACTGAATTCAATGTCAAAGCATATACTGACGAAAACAGTATTGAGACAACACTCATTGCTGGTAAGATAAATATCACCTGTGAGGGGACAGGTGATTCAATTGAGACCCTTGATCTGATCCCAAATCAGAAAGCAATCTTTATAAGGGATGAGCAAGGTTTTCTTCTTGAGGATCTGAGAGAATCGGACAGTACCAATTTGGAACCGGTACGGTCCACCATATCGAATATCCTCATTGCTCCGAAGGTCAATACAGATCAGGTTGTTGCCTGGACCGAGGGGAAACTTATTTTACGGAGTGAAAGTCTGGATAAGCTTTGTGTTGAACTTGAAAGAAAATATGATGTAAAGGTCGTCTTTATGGATGATGAAATAAAAAAATTCAGGTATACTGGTGTTCTTTTAGATGAAACACTTGAACAAGTGCTTAACGTAATCGGCCTAACTTCACCTATCAGATACACCCTCGACGGGAAAACAGTGTACCTGAATTCCAATCCAAATTCCCTGAACGGTTTTACAAAATTTATGAAATAAGATAACTCAGATTAACTAACTTAACACCACCGCCTATGACAATTACAAAAAAATAAAAAGGGGAAAAACAGTTCGCAGCTGTTTTTCCCGCAACAAAATCAAAGTTAATTACAATTATGGCCCAACCTTTATTTATCGGCCACTCATGTCTAACTTAACATCTTTCAAAATTATGAATAAATTTTTGAATTCTTATTCTCCATTCAGGAGATTGAATAAAATGCTCTTATTTATGAAAATGACAATTATTCTGATGCTGGTATTTTCGCTGAATCTCTCAGCGACCGGATTTGGACAAATCTCATTTGAAGCCAGAGAAAAATCAATCCGGGATGTATTTGCAATCCTGGAAGAGGAGACAAGCTACCGTTTCTTTTTTAACGATGATCTGATAACTGTTGATAAAACAGTTGATATGAATGTAACAGACCTGAGTATCGATGAGATACTTGAAAGACTCTTTGAATCCACTGAGTTAGGGTATAAAATCCTTGAAAATAATCTGATCGTGGTTACTCCGAAGAATGATCCGATGCAGTCAACGATTACAGGAAGGGTAACTGACGCAACTTCAGGAGAAGGCATGCCTGGGGTAAGCATAGTCGTTAAAGGAACTTCGATTGGCGTGAATACAGATTTAAACGGGTATTATTCTGTTAGTTCTCCTGCTCCGGATGCAATTCTTACTTTTTCATTTATCGGGTATATAACTCAGGACATACTTGTGGGAGGCAGGCAAAAAATCGATGTAAAACTGGTTGTTGATGTAACCGCGCTCGAAGAAGTCGTGGTAGTCGGTTACGGAACTCAAAAGAAAAGTGATATTACCGGTTCTGTCGCATCAATACCTAAAGAACGACTGGAAAATGCGCCAAATCAGAATATCGCACAGGCTATACAGGGATCAATTCCAGGGGTTATGATCCAGACTTCTTCTTCAGGTGCCAGCCCCGATGAAGTCATCATGATAAGGGGACGTAATTCCATCCTTGCTGATAATTCACCTTTAATTGTTGTTGATGGCATACCATACAGTGGATCTATTTCTGACCTGAATCCAAATGATATACAATCAATTGAGATTTTGAAAGATGCTTCATCTGCTGCTATTTATGGGTCAAGGGGCTCAAATGGAGTTATATTGATCTCGACAAAAGAGGGGATAGAGGGTAAGATTAAAATATCTTATGACGGATATTACTCTATTCAACGCTTTGCTTTTCTGCCGGATTATATGGATGGGAGTGAATTTTATGATTTCAAAATGAAACGATTTCCCGGAGCGATGACAGCATCAGAAAGAGCAATATATGAATCCGGCACCTGGACTGACTGGATAAGTACGGGTTTAAGGAATGGTTCATCGCAACAACATACTCTTTCAGCTTCGGGAGGTAGTAGTAACACCAAATTCTTCCTTTCAGGAAATTATTTGGATGTGAAGGGACTTGCAGTGAATGACAACTTTAAACGATTTACATCAAGGATAAATCTGGATTCCAAAGTTTTAAAGTGGTTGACACTTGGATCAAGAACACAGTTTTCCTTCGATGACAGAGGTGGCTTAGGTCCGGATATGTCTGATCTGTTTCAGACAAATCCTCTGACAAAAGCTTTTGAGGAAGATGGCTCACAGGCGATTTACATTTGGGAAGATGATCATTATTTTGGAAACCCTCTGCAAATGACCTTATATGATAATATTGACAAGTCATATCAGATTCTTTCCAATAACTATGCAATTGTCGATTTCCCATTCATAAAAGGATTATCCTATCGTATTAATACCGGAGTGACCGCCAGGTTTTTCGATGAGGCTACCTATATCGGCAGAAATACAAAAATTGGACTGGAAGCCAAAGGTATGTCAGAAACTTCACGTTCTCAGAACAATAACACTGTGATAGAGAATATTTTATCATATACAAGGGAATTCGGCCGGAATAAAATATTTGGAACAGCCCTTTACAGTTATGAAAAAAGTTCAAGCTCCAGAAATTCATTGGATGCAAATGGTTTTCCACATGATTTCCTAAAGTGGTACTCATCAGCCCAAGCTACACAGATTGTACCTGATTTTTCTTTCAATGAAAGCCTTCTTATGTCGCAAATGTTACGGTTCAATTATGTATATGATAATCGCTACCTTTTTACTCTTACGGGAAGACGAGATGGGTTCTCTGGGTTCGGTTCAAATTCAAAATGGGGATTCTTCCCCTCTGTAGCCCTGGGATGGAACCTTCATAATGAGAATTTCTTTCCCTTAAAAGAGTTATTCAATGAATTTAAAGTCAGAGTTTCTTACGGGCTGAATGGCAATCAGGCAGTTGGCCCTTACGAATCGATTTCAAGACTTGGTGAATATAATATGATTTCCAACAAACAAACTCAGGCAGGTTATTTCCCGAGCCGTTTAGGACAGGAGAACCTTGGATGGGAATCTTCGAAAACACTTAATTTTGGTCTTGATTTCGGAATTTTTAATAACCGGGTATCTGGAAATATCAACTTATTTAAGACAAATACAACAGATCTTCTCCTGAACAGAAGCATTTCAGCTGTGCATGGTATTACATCCATAACACAGAATATCGGTGAAACTCAGAACACAGGTATTGAATTTGCATTGCAGTCCAGAAATATTGTAAGTCCGGACTTTACCTGGGCCACATCAGCAAACTTTGCTTATACTCATAATGAAATTGTTTCTCTTTACGGTGAGCTGGATGAGAGTGGTAATGAAATCAATGATGTCGCAAATGCCTGGTTTATCGGAAAACCTATCCGGGTTAACTATGATTTCGTCTGGGATGGAACCTGGCAGCTTGACGAAGCTGACAAAGCACAAATTTATGGAACAAAACCTGGTTTTGTAAAGTTAAAAGATTTCCAGGATGATGGTTCTTTAAGCGCAGATGACAAACGTATAATCGGACAGCAGGATCCAAAGTTCTTCTGGGGGCTATCCAATTCTATTTCATACAAGGGTTTAATGCTCGATGTATTTATTCACGGTGTTCACGGATTAAAAAAGGAGAATACGTTAATGACCGATGAAACCTGGGCTGATGTAAGAAGGAATACGATCAATAAAAACTGGTGGACACCTGAAAATCCTACAAATGAATGGGTTGTTAATGAACTCTTTGCAGAAAGAATGTCTGGTATCCTTGGGGCAATTTATGAAGATGCAAGTTTTATCCGTATCAAGGACGTTTCACTTTCATACACATTCCCTAAAACCTTAATTGGCAAATACTCAGCAAGTAATCTGAGGTTGTTTGTTACAGGCCGGAATCTGGCGACATTCACAAAATGGAGAGGGCTTGATCCGGAGTTGGACAGCCAGCATCAGATTCCTCTTCAAAAAGAATATGTTTTCGGCCTGAATCTTGAATTTTAACCATAAATAAAAGCAATCGTAATGAAAAATTCAATATATAAAAGTGCCTTCTTAATGTTGTTTATAACATTCAGCATGGCATGCACCAAAGATTCGCTCGATGAAAAACCACCTCATCTGATTACTTCTGAAACCTTGTTCACAAATCTTGCCGGATTTGAAGCAGGATTGAATGGACTCTATGCTCAGGTCCGGAGGGAGAAAGAACAGGCATATGGCAGTCATTCAATGATGGGAAGCATGTTTACCTTCGGAACGGACAATGCCACCGTAAATCATCAGGATATAGGTTATATTATGACGGCAATGCTCTGGAAAAACAACAACAATGCTCTTAATGAAGAAAATGAAATCGTGTTTAACTGGTTGTTCGGTATTGTAAATGGAGCCAATACTATCATAAATCAGGCAGAAAACGGGGACGACATTGACTGGTCGGGCGGAAGTAAAAGCGAATCTGAAACCAGGGATCGGGTCATTGCTGAAGCTCAGGCAATAAGAGCCTGGGCCTACAGGCATCTGACCTATGGTTGGGGCGATGTTCCGCTTACCCTTGAACAATCATCAGGTTCAACTATTAAAACTGATTGGGAAAGAACAGCAATTAACCAGGTCAGGGAACAAATTATCAATGACCTCCTGGCTGCTGAACCCAATTTTGATGTCGAACCTTCCTTAAGAGGCAGGATCACTAAGGGAGCGGTTCAGCATTATCTTGCCGAAATGTATCTGGCAACTGGTCATCCAGACAAAGCTCTTGAGTGGGCTGATAAAGCTATCAACACTCCTGAATACAAGCTTGTTACACAAAGGTATGGAGTAAGGAGCAACCAGCCGGGAGTTCCATTCATGGATATGTTCTGGGAAGGAAATACAAACAGGGAGGAGGGCAATGCGGAAGCTCTGTGGGTTTTTCAATTTGGTCTTAAGGTGACAGGAGGCGGTTCATGTATGGTGCGCCGAATTCATTTAAGCAGGTTCTGGAATCTTTCAATAAATGGGGTTAGGCCTCTTGTCCACACCTACGATCGGGGTGGACTTGGATATTCAAGATTTACATTCACAAAATGGGCCCTTGATAATTATGAACCTCAGGATGATCGATTCTCGTACCATGCCATTAGAAAGTTCTACGTTTTGGGTGATGCAGCTGCAAATGCACCATATCCGGCAGATAAACTTCCTGCAGGTTATAATTATGGCGATACGATCTGGACCAAATGGAATCCAGATATTACCTATACAACAAGGGCAAGATTTGACTGGCCATTTTCAAGAAAAGCCGAAGGTGTCGACCCCGCGAATATGAATGAACCTTATTTGAATACCGATCAGGTTTATCTTCGTTTGGCAGACACATATCTTTTAAAGGCGGAAGCTGAATACAAACTGGGAAGGCCCCAGGATGCCGCAAATACTTTGAATATAATCAGAAGTCGATCCAATGCAAGTGAAATTACAGCTGACCAGGTTAATATTGATTTCATTCTCGATGAAAGATCCCGTGAGTTGTTTTTTGAAGAACATCGCC
>Ga0105103_10001880_pt1 | contig 11159 bp, 10 predicted proteins | sample PPLLaktember2015_2_FD_79107 | JGI IMG/M metagenome (GOLD analysis project Ga0105103, IMG submission 79107) | Freshwater sediment microbial communities from Prairie Pothole Lake near Jamestown, North Dakota, USA - PPLs Lake P7 Core (6) Depth... | ecosystem: Environmental > Aquatic > Freshwater >...
ACGGGCGTCGAATTGAAGCCGAAGGGCGGGCCGGCCTTCAGCCGCGACTTCACCACGCCGAAGCAGATCGAACTGCTCAGCCTGCAGGGCGTCAACCGCGAGATGCTGCTCGAGAACGAGTCCGTGCCGGCGGGCGAGTACGAGTGGCTGCGGCTCAAGGTCAACGTCGATCCCGATTTCCCTGATTCGTACGTGACCCTCATCGACGGTGACTGCGAAATGCGCATCCCGAGCGGCAGCGAAACCGGCCTCAAGCTGATTCGCGGCTTTACGGTTGGCGTCGGCATGGTCACGGACTTCACGATCGACTTCGACCTGCGCAAGTCGCTGATCGAACCGCCGGGCCAGGCCTCCGACGCCACGACCTGCGGCGGCCGCGTGTTCCAGCTCAAGCCGGTGTTGCGCATGGTCGACAACCTGCAGGTCGGTGCCATCGGCGGCGCGATCGACCCCAGCCTGTTGACCCCTGATGCCTGCGTGAACTCGCCGGTCAAGCCCGGCAACGTCTATCTTTTCGGACCGGTGGCGGCGGGGACCGATCCCGCGAGCGTCGTGCCCGACGACGTCGACGGCAGCGCGACCGACGGGGCCGACCCGATCGCGAGCGCGCGCGTCAGTGACATGGATTACAGGTACACGATCGGCTTCGTCCCGCCCGGGAAGTATGTCGTCGCGTACACCTGCGATGCCGACAGCCCGGAGGTGGACGAGGCAGTCAGCTTCACGCCTGCGACCGGAACCGTCGTGGATGTCACGGCGAACCAGATCGTGACGGTCGACTTCGCGGCACCGCCGTCCGGCTGATTTCGAGCAGGCCTAGAAGAGTTCCAGCGGATCCACGTCGAGCGCCCAGCGCACCTTGCGTGCGGTGGGCGCCGACTCCAGCAGCGGCACCCACTGCGCCAGCAGTCGCTGCAGCGGTGAGTGCGACGACGCATGCAGCAGCAGCTGCGCGCGATAGTGCCCGGCGCGCCGCTCCATCGGCGCTGCCGCCGGGCCAAGGATTTCCACGGATCCAGCACTGCATTGCCCGGCCAGTGCCCGCGCTTCGTCGAGGAAGGCGAGCGGCGCCTCGCGTCCGGGCGCCTCGGCGCGCAGCACGGCAACCCGCGCGAAGGGCGGCCAGCCGGCCTGCTCGCGTTCGATCAGCGCGGCGGAGGCAAATGCCGCGTAACCACCCGTCACCAGTTGCGTCAGCAGGGGATGCTCCGGGTACTCGGTCTGGATCAGCACTTCGCCCGGCCGCTCCGCGCGTCCCGCCCGCCCGGCCACCTGCACGATCGTCTGCGCGAGCCGCTCGGCTGCGCGGAAGTCGGTGCCGAACAGGCCCTGGTCTGCGTTCAGCACGACCACCAGCGTCACTTCCGGGAAGTGATGCCCCTTGGTCAGCATCTGCGTCCCGACCAGCAGCCGCACCTCGCCGGCCTGGATCCGCTGCAATGCCTCTTCCAGCGCGCCGCGCCTGCGCATCGCGTCGCGATCGATGCGCGCGAGCGGCACGCCGGGATACAGCGTCGCCAGGGTTTCCTCGATGCGCTCGGTGCCCTGGCCCACCGGCTTCACCGGTGAACCGCAATCAGGGCAGATCTCCGGGATCGGCCGATGCGAGCCGCAATGATGGCAATCAAGCGAGCGCTCGCGCTGGTGCACGGTCATGCGCGCATCGCAGCGCGGGCATGGCGCGATCCAGCCGCAGCTGGTGCAGAACAGCGTGGGTGCATAGCCGCGACGGTTCAGGTAGATGAGCACCTGCCCGCCGGCATCGAGGTGGCGTCGGATCGCGAGTGCCACGGGCGTCGCGATGCCCTGCGTCGCGGCATGAGCACGCAGGTCGATCAGCCGCATCACGGGCGGCTGCGCGCCGGCCGTGCGGTTGGGCAGGTCGAGACGCTGCGCCTTGCCGGCGCGGATACGTTCCAGGCTCTCGAGCGAGGGCGTCGCCGATCCCAGCACGACCGGAATCCCGTGCCGCTGGGCGCGCACCAGCGCGAGGTCCCGCGCCGAGTAGCGGAAGCCCTCCTGCTGCTTGTACGACGGATCGTGTTCCTCGTCGATCACGATCAGGCCCGGCCGCGCCAGCGGTGCGAACACGGCTGATCGTGTCCCGATCACGACCCGCGCATCACCCGCGCGCGCTGCACGCCAGGCCTGCAGGCGCTCGCCATCGGTCAGGCCCGAGTGCAGCACGGCCAGCGGGCCGGGAAATCGCGCCGCAAACCGTCCGACCAGCTGCGGCGTCAGCGAGATCTCGGGCACCAGCACCAGGGCCTGCTCGCCGCGCGCGACGACCGCCGCGATCGCGCGCAGATAGACCTCGGTCTTGCCGCTGCCAGTGACACCGTGCAGCACGAACGGTGCGAATCGGCCGCGCGCAGCGTCGACCGCGCGTACCGCGGCATCCTGCTCGGGCGTGAGCTCCGGGCCCAGGCGGGAGGCTTCGGCCGTCGTCCAGGCTGCGGCCGGTGCCGCCGCTTCGCTCGTGCGCAGCACCCAGCCGCGCTTCTCCAGTTCACGCAGGTGCTCGCGCCAGCGGGTCGACAGTGCCGCAAGCTCGGTGGCGCCGGCCGGCCCGTGGGCGGCGAGAAAGTCCGCCACGGCGCGCAGCTTGCCGGCGCGGACGCTGAGCGGTTCGACGGTACCCGTCCGCGCGGCACTGCTCAGCGTCCAGCGCTCCGCCGTGGCGACGGCCGGCGCCCCGCCACGGAGCGCCACCGGCAACGCCGCGGCCATCACCTCGCCGGGCGGATGGCGGTAGTACTCCGCGGACCAGCGCAGCAGGTCGAGCAGCACGTCGTCGAGGACGGGTTCGTCGTCGATCAGGGCCAGGGCACTGCGCAACTTGTCGGCCGGCAAGTCGGAATGGTCACGGACTTCGAGGATGACGCCGACGGCCCTGCGGCGCCCGAAAGGTACCCAGACCCGCTGCCCCGGCCGCAGTTGCTGTCCGTCGGTGAGTGCTGGCGCGCGGTAGTCGAAGACTCGGCGCAGCGGCGCATCGATCGCGACGCCGAGGATGAGCCCCGTCATGGCGTGCAGTCGTCCGGCGTTGTCCACAATGCCTGTGGAAAACGTTGTGGATGAACTGCGGGAAGGTGCTCCAAGTGCCGAATCCGCCGGGAGGTTTGTCAGAATGACGAGAATTTCGCCGCCACGGTGAATTTTACTTTGAATTCATTGGTTTACGAACGACTTTCCGATGCCGGACCCGGTCTTGAAACGCGCTGTACGACGCCCCGCCGGCCACTCGAGCCGGCACCACCGGGCCGGGTGCACAATTCTCGCAGCGCCGCTGTCAACCCAAACGCTCGCAAGACGTTGATTGCACAACAGGATGATGGCGGCGCGGGGAGCGCGGGTCCATGGCCAACGGTGCTTTGCTAGTCTCGATGGTTGGCGACAGCCCGCTGGATACCGACTTCGCCGCCGCATTGGAGGATCGTCTGGACGCTGCTCAGGCCCGTGAACTCGACCGGTTCCTCGCAGGAGTCGAGCGTCGCGCTTTTCGCATCGCGCAGCTCGCCTTGCGCGACACCGACGATGCGCACGACACCGTGCAGGTCGCGATGCTGCAGCTGGCACAGAAGTATTCATCGCGGCCGGTGGCGGAGTGGAAGCCCTTGTTCTATCGCATTCTTTACAACGGCATCCACGACCAGCAGCGGCGGCGCGGGGTGCGACGGCGGTTCTTCGGGCTGCTGCCCGGGGCAGGCCGCCCGGACGAAGAACCGGCTGAGGATCCGCTGGAGCAGGTGCCCGATGCCAGGCCACAGCCCGTGCAGCAGCTCGAGACGGCGGAGGCCATGCAGCACTTGGAAACGGCGCTCGGCCAGTTGCCGCCGCGCCAGCTCGAGGCATTTTCCCTGCGCTGCCTGGAGGGGCTCGATGTCGCCGCCACTGCGGCCGCTATGGGCTGCAGCGAAGGCAGCGTCAAGACACATTATTTCCGCGCGCTGCAGGCGCTGCGCGGTGCACTGGCCGAGGTACGCACATGAATGATCCCGCAAGCGAACCCAGCGACCCGGACTTCGAGCGCCAGCTGCGCGCCACCTTCGACGCAAGCCTGACCGGGCTGGACGCGAGGACCGTGTCGCGACTCAACCAGTCTCGGCAGCAGGCGGTCGAGGCGGCGCAGCGACGGCCGCTGTGGTCTGGCCGCAGCGGCTGGACCACCTGGGCACCGCTCGGCGCGCTGGCGGCCAGCGCACTGGTGGCAGTCGTCGTGTGGCGCATGCCGGGCGAGTCGCAGGCACCGGTCACGGCCAGGGCCGTCGTCGCGCCCAGCGTCCCGGCGGCGGACTCGGCGCTGGAGCCGCTCGAACTGCTGACCTCAGGCGAGGACCTCGAGCTCGCCGCTGCGGCCGATCTCGATTTCTATGCCTGGGTCGAGCTCACGACGGCCGACGCCGCCGATGGAGTGGGGTGACATGGGCACGCGCCGCACGACACGTCCGGCAGGCGCATTGCTGCTCGCAGCGATGTCTGCGGGGGGCGTGGCCTCGGCCGCAGAGGTGCCACCACTGCCCGAGGATTTCCTGGAGTACCTCGGCAGCTGGGAATCCGACGACGGTGACTGGCTGGTGGCCAATGCTGCTGCGACACCGGCAGCAGCGCAGGCCCCTGCGCGCGCTGTCGCAGCGCCGGTCCAGCCATCCATAGCAGAGCAGAGCGGCGTACAGACGCCGCCAATGACGGAGCGCAAGCCATGAAACATCACAACCCAGCCGTTTTCGCTGCCCTGGCCGCCTGCGCATGGCTGGCCTGCATCGCGCCTGCGGGCGCGACCGACACCGGCGACCGCTCAGCGTCCGGCACGGCGCAGCCCGCGGCCACGTCGTGGTCGCAACTCACGCCCGCGCAGCAGCAGACGCTCGCGCCCTACCGCGAGCGCTGGGACCAGCTGCCGCCGGATCGCCAGCAGGCGATGGCGCGTGGCGCCGAGCGCTGGCAGCAGATGACGCCCGAGCAGCAGGCGCAGGCGCAGCAGCGCTTCAAGCGGTGGCAGGAGCTGCCGCCGGCCGAGCGGCAGCAGGCACGGCAGCGGTACCAGCAGTTTCGCAACCTCCCGCCCGCGGAGCAGCAACGGCTGCGCGAGGCCTATCGCAAGTACAACTCGCTGCCGCCGGAGCAGCGCGAGGAGTTGCGCGACCGCTGGCAGGAGCTGTCGCCCGAAGAGCGGCAGAAAATGAAACAGCGCTGGAAGAACGCGACGCCCGAGCAGCGCGAGCGGATGAAGCGGCGCTGGCAGGAGAAGCAGGAGCGTGCGCCGGGCACCTGATCGGTGTCGCCACGGCGGGCGCGAGGCTTCGACTTCGCTCCGGGTCTCGCGCGCTTCGTTGATTTGATGGGCGGCCCATCAAATCAACGGCGACCCTTGCTCGAGCGGGCGTTCGGCGATGGTGGCCGCGCCAGGTCGGAACGCCCGGGGGCGCCTCACGCCAACGCTCGAGCTGCGGCGCTCGACACGGAGCGCCGCCGAAGCCTCGCGCCCGCCGTGGCGACACCAGGCTCGCCATCGCCGACTCCGGGTGCGGCTCATCGCCCTCGAATTGGTTGCCGACTCATTGTCGACGTGTCATATACTGCGCCCGCAACCAGTCGGCGTGGACGGCCGGTCGCAGCGCGGGTGCCGGCCCGCTACGCACAGCCGCAGCGGAGGACACCCGCCTGAACGCCGAAGCCGCCAATGCCCAGCCACCGCCTGATCGCGCCCGGTCGGACGCCGAAGGTAGCGTCGCGCCGCCGCTGACGCGGGCCGCCATCGTCGGCTACGGGGCCGTCGCCGGCCCCTTTGAGATGCTCAGGGCGCCCGGTCTCGCCATCCTCCCGGCGCTCTATACCAAGGAGTTTGGTCTGAGCCTGACGGCCGTGTCGCTCGCGTTGCTGCTGCTGCGGCTGTCGGACGGAGCGACCGATGTGATCGTCGGAGTCCTTTCCGACCGCACGCGCAGCCGTTTCGGGCCACGCAAGCCCTGGCTGCTCGCGAGCATCCCGCTGGCTGTGCTGTCGGCCTGGGGCCTGTACGTGCCGGGTGACAGCGCGTCCATCTGGCAGTTCTCGATCTGTTACTTCTTCTTCTACCTCGCCTGGACGATGTTCGAAATTCCGTATACGGCCTGGTCCGCCGAACTCGCGCGCAACTATGAGGATCGCTCTCGCCTCGCGCTGTCGCGCGGACTCGGTACCAATATCGGTCTCATCCTGCTGAGCCTCGTGCCTTTGCTGCCGTTTCTGCCCTCCACCGGTATGACCTTCGATACGCTGTTCGTCATCTTCTGGATCGTGGCGATCGCGTACCCGCTCGGCGTGCTGTATGCCTTCTTCCGGGTACCGAAGGGCGAGTTCGTGCCTGCGATGCAGGGTATTGGCCTGCGCGAGACTCTACGGGCCATCAAGGACAACCCGCCGCTGCAGATCTTCCTCGCGATCGCGCTGTGCTCCGACCTCGCCCTCGGCATCGGTGGCGCGATGTTCTTCCTTTTCCTCGACACCTACCTCGGTATCGGTGCCTCATTCTCGGCCATCTTCCTCACGGCCATCGTCGCTTCGACGCTGGCGTTGAAGCCCTGGCAACTCCTGCTCGCCCGGACCTCGAAGCGCACGCTGCTGATCGCGAGCACTGCGGGTCTAGTGGTGTGGGGGGCGTTCATCTTTGCCCTGACTCCGGGTGAGCTGGCGCTGCCGCTCTACATCGCCTACATCTCGTTCTACTACGTCCTCTCCGTCGGACGCGATGTCGCGCTTTACGCGGTGATCGGGGACATCGTCGACTACGGCGAGCTGCGGACGGGCGCAAACCGTGCAGGGCAGTTCACGTCGGCGTGGATGGTCATCCGCAAGCTGACCTATGCGCTCGGGCCGGCGATCGGGTTCTTCGTGGCGGGCATCGCCGGCTTCGACCCTGCTTCGGCTGAAAACGACGCAACCGGCATCCTTGGCCTGAAGGTGGCAAACGGCTACCTGCCGGCGCTGCTGTTCGCGGTATCGACCGTCCTCGCGATCCGCTTTCCGCTCACGCCGGAGCGGCAGCAGATCATCGGCCGCAGGCTCGCACAGCGGTCTGCTCGCCTTACTCGACAGGCAACGGCCGTGCGGGACATGAATGGAGGCAATGGGTGATCAAGGTAATGTGGTTCCTGAGACGGGCGGAGCACCTGACGCTCGAGGAATTCCGCCGCTGGTGGCTGCAATCGCACGCACCCGACATTGCGGCCGACCAGAGGCCCTACCTCAAGCGCTACGTGGTCGACGCGCGCATCGACGACGATGCAGCGTTTGCCGGACGACCGGCGGGCGAGTTCCGCTGGGACGGCATCGCCGAGCAGTGGTTCGAGACCATCGACGACTACAACGCTGTCTACGGTCGTACCGACCGGCCGACCCGTGCCGACACACTGGCGCATACCAGTGCCTTTCAGCGGCTCGTCGTCGAGGAACATGAGATACCGGTGTGACCCATCCTGACTACACCTGCATCCCGGAACTGCCGGCCTCCGTGTTCTTCGCGCCCCTCCGCAAGCCCCAGGGCCTGGCCGACGATTGGCTCGAACCCGCCCAGCGCAGGTACAGCACGGCCGAACACGGCATCTGGGACGAACTGTATTCGCGCCAGATGGACCTGGTGCCGGGACATGCGTGTCGCGAGTTCATGCAAGGAATCGAGCGGCTGAGTCTTGGAAGCGGCGGCGTGCCGGATTTCAACCATATGAGCGAGGAGCTCAAGAGCTTGACCGGCTGGACCGTGGTGCCGGTGCCGATGCTGATTCCGGATCACGTTTTCTATTATCACCTCGCCAATCGCCGGTTTCCGGCCGGAAACTTCATCCGCTCCAGGGAGCAGTTCGACTACATCCAGGAGCCTGACGTCTTCCACGACGTGTTCGGCCACGTGCCGTTGCTGACCGACCCGATCTTCGCCAGGTACATGGAGGCTTACGGCCGTGCGGGCTGGAAGGCACTCAAGTACAACCGCCTGAAAGCACTGAGCGCCCTGTACTGGTATACGGTGGAGTTCGGCCTGATCCTCGAGGACGAGCAGCTGCGTATCTACGGTGCCGGCATCCTGTCCGGCCCGACGGAAACAGTGTTCTCGATCGACAGCTGCTCGCCCAACCGCATTCATCTCAACGTCGATCGCGTGATGCGCACCGACTACACGATCTCGGACCTGCAAGCCACGTACTTCGTGATCGAGTCGTTCCGTGAGCTATTCCACCTGACGGAGCAGCGCGGCTTCGAGCCGATTTACGAATCGCTCGCGCCTTCATTCCAGTACGCAAAGACGGCGGCGCTCGATACCGACCATATCTACCATCGCGGCACGCAGGAGTACGAGTTGCGCGGTGGGCGGCAATCGGGGGCCCGGCCCGCCTGAACCCGTCGACGTTCAAGTATCGATTGGTCTGAAGCGCGCCTGGAAGAAGCGCAGGTAACGCGGCTCGTAGGTCATCTCGAGGCCGTGCGCCTGCTCGCGCGCGTCGTACACGGCCGCGGCCGACTCGGCGACGATGTCCATGTGTGCCTGCGTGTAGACGCGCCGGGGAATGGTCAGCCGCACCAGCTCCAGCGCCGGGTAGTGGTGCTCGCCGGTGGCCGCATCGCGGCCGGCCGACACCACTCCACGCTCCATTGCGCGCACACCGGAGTCGGCGTACAGGCAGGCCGCCAGCGCCTGCGCCGGGAACTGGTGCTGTGGGATGTGGGGATAGAAGGCCCTGGCGTCGAGGTAGACTGCGTGCCCGCCGATCGGCCGTACTACCGGCACGCCCAGCTCGATCAGGCTGTGGCCCAGGTACTCGACCTGGCCGATGCGGGCGTGGATGTGATCATCCTGCACGGATTCGACGATGCCGCGTGCCATCGCCTCCATGTCGCGGCCCGCCATGCCGCCGTAGGTGTGCAGCCCCTCGTACACGACTACCAGGTTACTGGCCTCCTCGTACAGCTCGCGCTCGTTCAGCGCCAGCCAGCCGCCGATGTTCACCAGCGCGTCCTTCTTGCCGCTCATGGTGCAGCCGTCGGTGTAGCTGCAGTACTCGCGCAGGATCTCGGCCACTGGCTTGTCGCTATAGCCTGCCTCGCGTTGCTGGATGAAGTAAGCGTTCTCGACTGCCCGGGTGGCGTCGAGCATAACGCGGATGCCGTGGCGGGCCGTCAACTCGCGCACCGCTCGCGTGTTCGCCATCGACATCGGCTGGCCGCCGGCCATGTTCACCGTGCCCGCGATGCAGACATACGGTATGCGGTCGGCGCCCACGCGGTGGATCAGCGCTTCGAGCGCGTCGAGATCTACGTTGCCCTTGAACGGGCTCTCGTCGGTCGGGTCGTGGGCTTCCGGCACGATCACGTCGACAAAGGTGCCGCCGGCCAGCTCCTGGTGCAGCCGCGTCGTGGTGAAGTACATGTTGCCGGGCACATAGTCGCCGGGCTTGATCAGGACGCGCGACAGAAGATTCTCCGCGCCGCGGCCCTGGTGGGTCGGCACGATGTAGCGGTAGCCGTAGTATTGCTGGATAGCCTCCTCGAGGTGGTAGAAATTACGGCTGCCGGCGTACGCCTCGTCGCCCATCATCATGCCGGCCCACTGCCAGTCGCTCATCGCGCTGGTGCCGCTGTCGGTCAGCAGGTCGATGTAGACGTCCTCTGAGCGCAACAGGAAGGTGTTGTAGCCGGCTTGCTCGAGCGCCTGCTGGCGCTGTTCTGCCGACAGCATGCGGATCGGTTCGACAACCTTGACCTTCCAGGGCTCTGCCCACGACCGGTGCCTGTTCATGTTGCGTCTCCGGGCTTCGCTGGCCGCGTTGATCTCATTCAGATGTCGCAAATTCCCGGCTGTGCAGCCATGCGGCGTGCGCAACCGTGCGATGCGTCCTGCTCCACTCGTCGAGCATCGCCGGTGCCACCTCGCGCAATCGCGCCAGCATGTCGGGCGTCGATGTGTCTGCAGCGAGCTCGACGCGGTGGCCGTTCGGGTCGAAGAAGTAGATCGACTGGAACAGCTCGTGGTTGGTAGGCCCGATAACTGCAATGCCGCTGGCTTCGAGGCGCGTCTTGGCTTCGAGCAGGCTGGCCACGTCCTTCACCTTGAACGCTATGTGCTGCACCCAGTCCGGCGTGTTCGGGTCCCGTCCCATCGGCGGCGAGTTCGGGATCTCGAAGAACGCCAGCACGTTGCCGCTGCCTGCGTCGAGGAAGACATGCATGTAAGGGTCCGGCTGCCTGGTCGACGGCACCCGTTCCTCCGAGATCGCAAGGAGAAACTCCATGTCGAGATGGTTGCGGTAGAAGTCGACCGTCTCGCGCGTGTCGCGGCAGCGGTAGGCAACGTGATGGATGCGTTCGACGAGCATGGGGGTGGTCCTCGCGTGGGTCGATGCGGCGGCCGGCACGGCGTTACAGGGTGCCGCGGCGTTCCTGGTCCTTCTCGAGGCTGCGGAACAGGGCGCCGAAGTTGCCTTCGCCGAAGCCCTGGTGATTGGCGCGCTGGATGATCTCGATGAAGATCGGTCCGATGATGTTGCGCGTGAAGATCTGCAGCAGGTAGCCGTGCTCGTCGCCGTCGATCAGCACCTTGTGTGCGGTAAGCCGGGCGCGATCCTCGCGCACGGTCGGCACGCGCCTGAACGCCTCCGCGTAATAATTGGCGTCGATGTCCAGCGTCTCGATGCCGCTGCCGGCCATCGCGTCCAGCGAGGCGAGAATGTCGTCGGTGCGGAACGCCAGGTGCTGTACACCGGGGCCGTGGTACTCGTTCAGGTACTCGGAGATCTGGTCGACGCCGGACTTGGGCTCGTTGATCGGAATGCAGAAGCTGCCGTCCGGCGAGCGCAGCGCATAGGAGGTCAGGCCGGTCTTGGCGCCGCGGATGTCGAAGTAGCGCACCTCGGTGAATCCGAAAATCCCTTTGTAGAAGTCGCCCCAGCGCTGCAGTTCGCCGGCCGGGACGTTGTTGGTCAGGTGGTCGACCTCGAGGAAGCCCTTGTCGGCGCGCAGTTCAGGGCAGTCCACGGCGACGAAGTCGCGCTCGAAGATGCTGCCACGCTTGCCGAAATGGTCGATGAAGTAAATCAGGCTGTCGCCGATGCCGTAGATCGCCGGGTAAGGCAGATCGGTCGTGCCGGACTCGACGACGCGGGCGCCGCGCCGTACGGCCTCCTGCTGCG
>Ga0105103_10001881_pt1 | contig 11158 bp, 7 predicted proteins | sample PPLLaktember2015_2_FD_79107 | JGI IMG/M metagenome (GOLD analysis project Ga0105103, IMG submission 79107) | Freshwater sediment microbial communities from Prairie Pothole Lake near Jamestown, North Dakota, USA - PPLs Lake P7 Core (6) Depth... | ecosystem: Environmental > Aquatic > Freshwater >...
AATCAGATTTTTTCTAATAAGCAATATTTCATGCGCTTCCGGTAAGCCGGCTTCCAGTAATACAATTACAATATCTGTAACACCAACAGTGACCATCGATGCATTTTCACCCGCCACCTCAACAAGGTGCCAGGGCTCAGGAAATGTAACCTATACCACCACAGCGACAAACTCAACAGGGATCACCTATAGCCTTGATGCAGCGAGCACAGCAGGGGGAAACACGATCAATACAGCCACAGGTGAAGTAACCTATGCAGCAGGCTGGAGTGGAACAACCACAATAACAGCAAGTGCAGCAGGGTGTAATGGCCCTGCCACAACCGATCATGTGGTAACTGTAAATCCTTTACCTTTAACATCAGTCTCAGGGGCAACAAGTGTTTGCGATAGTACTATCGAGACCTATTCTACAACAAACAATATTGGGAATACATATAGTTGGGTTGTGACAAGAGGAACAATATTATCCGGACAGGGTACAAATTCAATTACTGTTCGTTGGGACTGGGATACTTCGCTACCAGTAGGTACACCAAGTGCAACAGGCGCTGTTCAGGTTACTGAAGAAGTTACTTCTACAGGATGTGCTGTTACTAACCCTTCTTACAATGTAACTGTATATCGGACACCACAAACAGGACCTACATATCATATACAAAATTCGTATTAATCAATTAAACCTGGTTTTTGTTTGTTTCCTAATCCTCTCTGAAATCCAATTCTGACTTACCCTAGTTTTCAAGGCTGACCAATATTAACAGGGTAAATTATTACTTTTTATTTATTTTTTTCGTAATTTAATAATATGTATTGCTTTAATAACTTGAAATTAAACAACTTGTTATGATTAAAAAAAGGTTAAATACAGTAATTATAATTCTCCTTTTTTTGCTCTTTAAGCATTATTTAATTTTTGGGGCGCAAACATCAAAGGATAATTATACCGGTAGTTGGTCAACCGCTACAAGCTGGTCCCCAACATGGGCAACACCACAAACTTCTGCAATTAGCCAGGATATTAATATATTTGGTTACATTACAACTTTAGGCGATATTTCATTTGGCGGTGCTGGTGGTAATTTAATTATTAATGACACTTTAATTATCAATGGCAATCTGACTTTAGGCAATAACAATAATATAACCGTAAATGACGGGGGTATGTTAATAGTCAGGGGAAATGTTAGCATTGCCAATAATGTCGATATTGCAGCTAATGCTTACATTGTTATTACTGGTAACTTTACTAAAAGCGGTGCAATAAATCAGGGTACATTTACAAGTAACGATACCCCTTCAAATGTTTTTATTGGAGGTACTATTACTGTTCCTGAAAATAAAGGGGTTACATGGGCGTCGGAACCTGGTAGTGTATTAAACTGTACAGGTACGAATGATTATGATAATTCCGAATGTAATTATGGTAATGTAATTGATTTAGTTGAAAGTCCTATAGGTCCATTTATTCAAAGTGGTTGTACCCCTGTTCCAAATATTACTTCTATTACATCAAATAGCCCAATACAAGCCGGAAATAGCCTTAATTTACAAGCAAATGGGGATGTCGGGACTGGTGGTACATGGCCATTGACTTACATATGGACAGGCCCTTTATCGTATGGGGCAACTGGGGCATCGGTTAGTCGTTCTTCAACAACTACAGGCATGACAGGCTATTATGTCCTGAGCCTTATGAATGCAGATGGTTGTTTCGCAAAAGACTCAGTTTATGCCGATATTACCTCAACCAATTGTTGCAGCGGTTTTTCATATGCCAGCAAAGATAATTATGCAGGGTCTTGGGCCGATGTTAACTCATGGGCAACGCCCGATGAGGCATGGCGGCCTCTTCCTCCTCCTACTGATCCTATGAATTCGCAACCAATTTGTATTAATGGTTACATAACATTGCAAGGGAACTTAACAATAAATGGGGGCAACCAAAAAATATGCGATACATTGGTAATAACAGGTAACCTCGACCTTAACAGTTATAGTTTTACAGTTGAACCAACAGGTGTTTTAATTGTTTTGGGCAATTTTACAGGCAATAGCGGATCATTAACTAATGCCGGAAGGGTGGTAGTTGTTTCCGATATTACAAATCCTAGTTCTTCTTCAATTACCAACACAGGTTCTTTTTATGTTTTTGATGATACGCCGGATATACAGGGTTTTATACCAACAGGTGATGAAACAATACTTGCAACAAACGACCCTTCGTTATCAAACTTAATAAATTCAATTCTTTGCGGTAGTTTTTCAGGTGGTACAATTAGTTCCGCACAAACAATTTGCGCTGGCGACGATGTAGTTGCATTTACCAATGAAGCCTTTCCGAGTCCCGGTTCAGGTTTTACATATCAATGGTATTCTTCTGAAAATAGTTCAAACCCATCTTCGGGAACCTGGACAAGCATATCAGGAGCGACATCAGAGATATATGACCATGGAGCAATAACCCAAATAACCTATTTTTACCGAAAAGCAACAAAAAGTGGTGTTTGTACTGCTAATTCAAATGTATTGGCCATAACTGTTAACCTATCGCCAACTGTAACTGTTAACGCCACGTCTGATACAATCTGTTTTGGCGATAATACAGTTCTTAATGCCACTGGTGGAGTATCTTATGAATGGAACTCAATCGACAATTTGGGAAATAGCCATAATAGTGAATTAAGCAGTTTAACTGCGCAAAACCCTACATATACCCCTGCAACAAATCCTCAATCGTCAACTCCGCTTACTATAACTTTTACTGTTACAGTAACTGGCTCAAATAATTGTATCAATACCGGAAATATGAGTGTAGTATTGATCAGGACACCTGTTACCAGTCCTCAATACCATATAAAAAATGATTTTTAGCATGAAATATGGGGTAAAATATGTAACTAATCTTAAATGAACAAGTATACCATGTGGATTTTCATTCATAGAAACAATTAGTACGTTGGTCAACGAATAACCAATAAATATGTAAATAAGTGTATATTTTATAATATATAACGTAACAAATATCAGAACATTAAGTATAATAAATAAAGACGACACCAAAAATTTTTGTTTAATTAAATACAAGTAATTATGAAGAGAGTTTTAACTTTTAAACAAGTATTAGTAGTAGTGTTTTCACTACTTTTGACTAACGGACTTTTTGCCCAGTTTGGAACAGTTCCAAAAAGTGCAAGTTTCGACAACACTACCGATATTTCGGGTACAACTATTCAAATGACAGTTGGTAAAACATATCCTTTTTATGTATTGCCTGACACTTACTACCATCCATCTTATGATCTTACTGATGGTTCAGGTTTAACTCCAGGCTTCACATGGGTTTGGACTGTAAATGCAGCTCTTTCAGTAGCAGATGCAACAGCAAATGACAACTATGTTGAAATTACAGCTGGTGCAGCAACTGGAGGGCCTTATGCTATTTCAGTAATTGAAACAGCCCCTGCTGCAATGGGAAGTTGTGCTGATGCAGGTAAAACATTCTCAATTAGCGTTGTAGCTGCGCCGATTTTAGCAGTTAACCATACAGGAACTGTTGAAGGTTGTGCTGGTTCTGCTGCAATCACTGCAGTTGCTGATGTAACTATGACCCCTACCGGTACTTCAAATTTCCGCGTAGCTTATACTTTACAAATTGCAAGTTTGAATGCAGTTGGAAACCCTGTTAACTATTATGATGCTGCTAAAGCAAACCCCTCAGCAACCGCATTTAATGCTGTTGAATATACAGAAGCAGTTCCGCTTGCAATTAATGCAGCTACCGATGTTATGGTAACAGGTGGCCATACAGTTATTGGTACAACTAGGACCAGGTATACATATACTTTTAGTTCAATAAACGACCTGGTATCAAGACGAGGTGACTTTGTAAATATTGCAACCCCGGCTACCGCAACTGCTGGCCAGTTTGTTTATTACGATGTTGCAGGTGCAGCTGCAGGAACAGCAACTCATCAATTAATAGTTATTGTTAACCCAGCTCCTGTTACTGGTCCTATTTACCACATAGCTTCAACTTGGGCTAACTAATTGAATTGTAACGCTTATATAAGTAAAATAAATTGTTAAACTATTAAAAATTAAAACTTTGGTTCTCAAAAATATCATACCAGGGATTTTAATGATACTTTCAACAGTATTTGTTCACGGGCAGGTTCTTTTAGATCCTGCCTGTGCTCAAACTACTGAAATATATGGTGTTACAGGTCTTCCGGGTTCTGAATTTATCTGGACAGTTAGAGGAGGAAATGTAACTTCAGGCGATGGTACCGATTCCGTTACTATTCAGTGGGGTAGTGAACCGGGATCATTTACCATTGATGTTATGGAATATACATCATCGGGGTGCTTCAATGTACCTTCAATAGCATTAATTACAATACTAAAACCCCATGTTGAACTTGGTCCTGAAGAACAGCATATCTGTACTGGTGATACAATGAAATTAAATGTAGGGACAGGTTTTCAATCGCCTTATGAAATTACATGGCACAATGGAAGTAGTGGAAGTGAATATATTGCAAATAAAGCAGAGCGGATTATTGTTGAAGTGATCGATGGCAATGGTTGCCGTGGATCCGATACCGTATATATGCTGGTAAACAATCTTCCAGGCATAAATTTGGGTAATGATACCCTTTTATGCAATTACGACGAACCTTTAATGATTTATTACAGCCAGGTGATGGCCAATTCAGCTAATTATCGTGAAGCAGAGTGGAGAATAAACGGCGAAGTAACTTATAACGATTATATTTCGCTTTATCCTGCCGACAACAAAATAGATACATTGTTTGCTGCAATTACCGATGTGAATGGGTGTGAGCAAACTGATACAATGATAATTTATCCGTGTAATGTTGCTGACCGCTTTAAAGATATGCCCAATACTATTACCCCTGGTAGTGGTACCCAGGCTAATGATGTTTGGAACATTGCACCATATGTGAGAGAATATCCTGAAGCTATACTTGAAATATTTGACCGCTGGGGAAGATTAGTCTATCACACCAAAAATGTAGCTACTGAACCCTGGGATGGTACATCCAATGGCCGGCCTATGCCAATGGATTCATATTATTTTGTCTTGAAACTGGGTCCTGATGATACCAGGCCTGTAATTGGAACCATTAACCTGATTAAATAATTATTGGGTTAAAAGTAAATTTTTAAAAATATTTTCAGACATTTAAATAATAGTAATTTTTTGATTGCTTTGAAACGTGAAAAGACCAACTTTTAATATCTCCTTCTTTCTAATAAGTATTTTTCTGTACTTATCATTTCATGTTTCAACTTCGGCGCAACAGCTACCAATTTTCAGCCAGTACCACATGAACGCATTCCTTATTAATCCGGCTATTGCCGGACATGAAGGTTACACTTCGGTAAATCTTACTGTTCGTGAGCAATGGGTTGGCTTGGAAAATGCCCCGTCAACAATGGCTTTATCAGCTCAAACACGTATTCTGAAATCCAGTTTTATTTCGCGGTCGAAATCAATCAGGAAAAGGAAAAGAAACATGTCGCGAAGTGGTAAGGTTGGTTACGGTGGGTATATTTTTAATGATCAAAATGGCGCTTTCCGACGTACTGGTATGCAAGTTGCCTATGGATATCATATTGGTTTGAACCGTTCACAATTATCATTCGGTCTTTCGCTTAATTCTTTTCAATATACAATTGATCGTAGCAAAATTCGTCTCGAAACAATTACCAGTGAGGAGGAGGAACTGATAAACAGCAATATACGATATATTACCGATGCTAATTTTGGTGTTTACTATTCAGATAGACACATGTTTGCAGGCTTTTCTGTAATGAATTTGTTCGAAAGCAACATTAGGCTTAATAAAGAAGAAGGGGCAGCGTTTACAATGGAAAGAAATTACCTTGCTATGGGAGGGTATCGGTTAAATGTTGTTGATTTCTATTTTGTAGAACCTTCATTCATGTTTAAATTTAGTGAAAATGTTGTTGTTCAGAATGACTTAACATTAAAGCTATTTTATAAGGATGAATATTGGGGCGGAATATCTTATCGCACCGGCAGTGGTTCGCGCGTTTCAGCTGAATCGGTCAATGGACGTGGTTCTTCAGTAATTTTTATGGTTGGGGCCAAAATTGATAAGTTCACTTTTGGTTATTCATTCGACCATACATTTAGCGCAATCAGTGGTAATACCTATGGTTCTCATGAAATAATCCTGGCAGCTAAATTCGGCGACAATGCGCGCAGGTATCGCTGGTTAAACAGGTACTAACGTCAATTCAATATATTTAGCATTTATGGCCCTGTCGAGATGTTCCCAACAGGGCCATTGTTTTTATTCCACTAAATTCACCATTTCTTTTCTTCCCGGATCGACAAAGTGGTTAGTGGGTTCAATTAAAATAACTTCCTTATAATTATTGTTTTCATCGAGGCTATATGTTTTGTATACCTTATTTTGCTTGTCGTAATTAAAGGTTTTAACTATTTTAGCTTTGGTTACAAGGTTGGTAGTAGTTTCCTTATCAATAAGCTTTGTATCAGGCACGAAGGTGTATTCACAAAGATATTCTTGTTGCTGGCCATCAGTCAATGTCCTTGTAATGCTTTTGGTTATTAATTGCGGATTTGTACGATCTGTAATTATCATTTCTGACTGGATCCCATTCCTTTCAAACCCTTTCTTATATTGCGTTTTATCAATACATTGCAGAGTTTTATAATTAATAGTGCGTTTACCTACTTGCTTGTTCCGTGAGTTATAAGTAATTACTTTTATTAACGAAGTATCGCTATAGCTATAGTTTATCTTAAATTTAAGGGTATTAAAATCATTTGCAGGTTCATAAACCTTTTCTTCAATTAATCGTCCTGAAGGATTATAAAAGGAGCGTGTAATTTTTATCAGGTTATTTGATGAAGTGTATTCTTCGCGCGAAATGGGTTTCCCGTCGTTATTAAAGATATATGCAACATTCAAAGGTTTATGTGTTGAATCATATGATATTTCTTTAATAAGCAAATTGTTCATATTGTATGTTTTTTGCAGTATAACATACTTTTCACCGGTTATTTTACCATCCGCGATTATATTTTTAAAATAGTTTACTGCAATAATTGAATCTTTCTGGGCATACAGGATGTAATTGGCAAAAAGGGTTGCGACAATAATAAAAGCTTTTTTCATAATCATCTTATTTACAATAAATTTGTTTTGTTTCTTTAGCTTGTTCAACGCCTTTATTTATAGCAATACTAAGATCTTCACATCCTCCTTTTTCATCCTGAAGGTTAATTCTTTGCACCCCTCGGGCAAAATATGTTTCGCCATCGGTTTTGCCTTTTTCAATACAAAAATTTAATTCATCAAGGGCTTTTTGATATTCCTTCAGGTAGCCATAGGCCAATCCGCGGTTATAATATGAGTTTAGGTTTGCAGGATTGTTTTTAATTGCTTGATCGAAATACGTAATTGACTTAAGGTAATTATTCTGCATTAATTCAAGGGTGCCTAATAACTGATAGGAATCATCGATATATTCGTTTCCCTGGGTTATTTTAATACACGATTCAAGGCTTTTTTTAGCTTTGTCGGCCTTTTGCATCCTTAACCATGCTAATCCTGAATTATAAAGCGATGAAGGTTGTTTATATTTCAGAGAATATGATTTTTCAAAATCAGTTGCTGCTTCAGCAAAACTGTTATTTTGACCATAAGCTTTTCCCCTTTCAAAATAGGCATTTCCGTTATCGGGCGATAGGTTAATAACTTGCGAAAAATCTGCAATAGCACTGTTATAATCGCCAATCTTTAATTTAAAGTTGCCTCGTTGCATAAAAGCATCAATGTTTTTAGGGTCGAGTTCAAGTATTTTATTATAGTTTTCTATTGATGCTTCATAATTGGCGAGCTTTACATAAAGCGAGGTCCCTTCTTTTAGGGCATCGATATTGGATTTATCAATTTCCTGGGCCTTTGTATAATCGTCAGCTGCGCCTGTAAGATCATTAAGGTTTGCTTTTGCAATACCTCTGTAATAATAAGCATGCGATAGCATACTATCGGCTTCAATAGCTTGGTTGAGCTGATCAATAGCTTTTTTGTAGGCTTTCTTTTTTACCAGTATTTGTCCATTTAATGCATAGTATTCGGCATGGCCTGGGGATTTTTCAAACAGCTTATCCAGAATTTTTAAAGCTTCATCATCTTTATCGAGGTTGAGGAGTGTTTTGGAATAATTAATGAGGACCTCAACATTATTACTTTTCCAAAAAAGAGCTTTAGCAAAGTATTTTTCAGCCGACTGGTAGTCGTTGTTTTTATAAAAAGCTAATGCTTTTTGGTTATATTTTCCAGATAAAGGTGATTTAATAAGAAAGAAGCCCAGGACTAAAATAATTATAAGAATAATGAGAAGGTATACTTTTTTCATATGCGGTTTTTTATGTTTTGAATACGTTAATAGTGAAAGACTTATTCCAAACAAAAGATAAGAAAAAAATGTGATTTATTCTTTGAATTAAATGTTAATAAAGAAATTTTATAAATATTTAAGCAGATAGAATACTGAGGTTGGAATTAACAACACCCTAATCTAAACTAAACATAACGCTAGTAGGTAGTCCCTTTATTAGCGGATTATTCACCGGGTGACTAACTCATTAACTGCCAGACTAGTCGCCCGGCGAATAATAAAACTTTAATTTATGAACGAACTACTAATTCAACAAAAAACCTTCATCAGTATGTATTGATGAAGGTTTTAGGTTTCAGGTTTCTGTATTCACAGAGATTTTATGAGGGGAATTTGTAAATTATGCAGTTAATGTTCATTCCGGCCCCGACTGAGGTTAATACTACAAGATCACCTTTATTGATTGCCTGGCCATTCATATTACCTTTTAATATATGATCGAGCAATGTAGGAACGGTAGCAACGCTTGAGTTCCCAAATTTTGAAATTGTCATGGGCATAATACCTTCCGGAATTTTTCTATTATCATAAAGCTTAAATAGCCTTTTTAGGATAGCATCGTCCATTTTGGCATTAGCCTGATGGATAAGTACTTTCTTAATATCCTCGATAGCAACACCGGCTTTTTCGATACATTTTTTTACCAGGTCGGGAACATTGGAAAGTGCATAATTATAAAGCTTACGGCCGTTCATTTTCAGAAAGATGTCATTACCTTTAAAATTAGGGTTGTATGATTTACCAAGCCAAAGGTTGTATGCATGTCCATCAGTATCGGTTCTTGTTAAGTGCGAAATTATTCCCACCGGGGTATCACTTTCAACGCCTTCAAGTATGGAGGCTCCTGCGCCGTCGGCATAAATCATAGCATCGCGGTCGTGCGGGTCATAAATCCGGGAAAGAACATCGGTACCTATTACCAAAACTCTTTTAGCATCGCCTGATTTAATAAAATAATCAGCCTGAATCATGCCCTGTATCCAACCCGGACAACCAAATAATATGTCGTATGCAACACAATACGGATTTTTAATATCCAGCTTTTCTTTTATCCTCGATGCCAACGAAGGAACAACATCAATTTGGGTAGTATTGGCTTTAATATCTCCAAAATTATGGCCAACAATGATATAATCGAGAGTTTCTTTGTCGATATTGGCAGCTTTTATTGCTTCTTCGGCGGCTAGAAAACCCAGATCAGATGCTGATTTTTTATCAGCTGCATATCTGCGTTCAGAGATTTCGGTAATATCTTCAAATTTTGAGATAATCTCTTCAGCATTGGTTTCAATTTTTTCACCTTCTGTATTGTAAAATTCATTTTTTAGGAACTCATCATTTTTAATTACCTTTAATGGAACGTAACTTCCTGTACCTTTGATAACTGCATATATTTTTTTGCTCATTGTACTAACAATTTACTTTGTCGTATTTTTAGTTCAATCAAAAAGGAATGCGAAAATAAGATTTCAATTTGATAAAATTGATTTTGTAATAAAGTTTTATAGAAACTATTTACAATTTTCAACACATATATCTGTTTATCTTAATTAACAGGTCGTTGAGGTTAAGTGGCTTAGCAATATAATCATCGCAACCTGCACTAATGCATTTTTCCATTTCGTTAGCCATTACAAATGAAGTTTGTGCAATTACTGGGGTATTGTTATTTATTTTTTTTATTTCAGCTGTTGCTTTGTAACCATCCATCAAGGGCATTTGGATATCCATTAAAACGAGGTCAATTTTTTCCTGTTTAAATATCTTGACAGCAGTTTCACCATCGCATGCCCTGATTATTCTGACCCGTGTTTTTGCCAGGCAAGTATCGAGGACTTTATAATTCAGTTCTTCATCTTCAGCAATTAAAATTGTTTTTGATTCCCAGTTAAAATCTTTTGATTTAAAAATAGGCCAAATAGTATGAGGCTCTTTGGATATAGAAACTTTACGTAAATCTTTAGCTAGAATGGTTACAAAGAATATACTCCCTTTTCCGGGTTCGGAGTTTACCCGGATAGTCCCCCCGAGAAGTTCAGCAAGGTTTTTTGATATTGCCAACCCGAGACCTGTACCTCCAAATTTCCGGTCGAGTGAATATTCAAGCTGAAGGAAACGTTCAAATATCTTTTCTTGTTTGTCTTTGGGAATACCAATACCATTATCTTTAATATAAAATTCGAGCTTATCGGGTAATTCTGTTAAGCCAAATTCAATAATTCCATTTTTAGTGTATTTAAATGCATTATCAATAAGATTTGAAAGAATTTGTTTCAGTCGCAAAGAGTCAGTATTAATGATTAAATCGTATTCATTGTTGAGTTGTAAAACGAATTCGGAGGTATAATGATTTTTCTTCTGCAATTCTATAAAAACTTTATAAATATCTTTTATAAGTCGACTGATATTCGTTGGACTAATATGCATCTTCATTTGTTTCGATTCGAGCTTGGCAATATCCATAATGTCATCGATCAGGTGCAATAGTGTTTCGCTGGCGGTATTAATATGTTCAAGAAATTCTGTTTTTTTATCTCCTGATAGTTCAGGGTCATACAAGAAATTTGTAAATGCCATAATTGCATTCATAGGTGTGCGCAATTCATGCGACATGTTAGCGAGAAAAGCTGATTTTAGTTTATCCGATTCTTCAGCAATTTTTCTTTCAGTG
>Ga0105103_10001882_pt1 | contig 11154 bp, 8 predicted proteins | sample PPLLaktember2015_2_FD_79107 | JGI IMG/M metagenome (GOLD analysis project Ga0105103, IMG submission 79107) | Freshwater sediment microbial communities from Prairie Pothole Lake near Jamestown, North Dakota, USA - PPLs Lake P7 Core (6) Depth... | ecosystem: Environmental > Aquatic > Freshwater >...
GACTGGATCACAGGGAAAAAGATGTGGGAAGAAAAATGGAACAACAAAGGTTCAATAATAGCTGCAGACGGAATGCTCTATATTTATGAAGAGAGGGGCGGGAATGTAGGGCTTTTAAAACCAAATCCTGAAAAATTCGATCTTGTAAGCACTTTCAAGGTAACACAGGGAACGGCAGGTCCTTACTGGGCACATCCAGTGATAAAGGGTGGTGTGCTGTACCTGCGCCATATGAATGCCCTCATGGCTTATAATATCAACGCGAAATAAGCTGGAATTCTTTAAGGACCGTTCTGTTCAAAAGATTGCTAAAAGCTACAGGTCACAAAAAATCAAAATTATAAAAACAAAACATATACCATTATGTAGATGCGGGGACTAAAGGATCAAACCTGAACCACAATAAATTGAAAATTAACACTTGAAATAAAAATGAAAAGAGTAATGAAAATTAAAAGCATCAGGGTTTCCATTATGGCTGTTTTACTATTTGCCGGCATCACAGGTGTCAGTGCCCAGGACTGGCCACAGTTTCTGGGACCCAAAAGAAACAGCAGTTCAGATCAGAAAGGTATTTTACGGACATGGCCTCAGCAAGGCCCTGAGGTCCAATGGACAGTTAATGTAGGTATCGGTTTTGGCGGACCAGTTGTAAAGGACGGGAAGGTCTATTTGCTTGACAGGGATGATAAGGTCGGGGATAATCTCAGATGCTTTGAACTTGCCAGCGGAAAAGAACTGTGGAATTTTGCTTATCCGGCTCCCGGATCTGTAATGTTTCCAGGGTCGCGAAGCGTACCTGCAATTGATGGGAACCGGATTTATACATGCGGTCCCTACGGGCATCTTTATTCAATTGATATAAATACTCATAAACCCCTATGGAATAAGAACATCTGGACCGATTACGGAGGCAGTGCAATTCCAAAATGGGCAATCACTCAATGTCCCCTTGTTTACAACAACCTGGTAATAGTTGCCTCTCAGGCTCCTCAGGCGGGTGTTGTGGCTTACGACAAGCTGACAGGGGTTGTTAAGTGGACCACAAAATCACTCGGTCCTGTTGGTTACGTCACTCCTGAGATCGTCAAAGTCGGCAAAGAGGACCACCTGGTGATGATTACTGCTTCTGCCGGTCGCGGAGAAAGTGCAAGCGGAGGTAAAGTGGTTGGAATAGATCCGCTTACCGGGAAAATATTGTGGGAATATACAAACTGGCAATGCGGAATTCCGGTACCAGGCGCAGTTGATGCCGGCGAGGGAAGGATGCTGATAACAGGCGGGTACAACGCAGGCGCTGCAATGATTAAGATTGAAAAGAAGACCGATGGCAGTTACAATGTCAATGAACTGTATAAAAATCCCGAGTTTGGAGCACATACCCAGCCTCCGGTTCTTGTTAATGGTTATTTTTATGCCCAGTATTCGACTAACGAGCGTAAAGACGGACTGGTTTGCATGAGTATTGACGGTCAGGTCAAATGGATCACAAGAAGGGCTCCCCTGTTTGATAAGGGTGGAATGATCCTGGCAGATGGACTGCTACTCATTACGGATGGAGCAAGCAAGCTGTATCTTGTAGAACCTGATCCTTCAGCCTTTAAGCCGCTGGCAACAGCCGAACTCCTTAAGGGCGATGCAGGCGATCAAAGGTTTCCAACCCAGAACTGGGCACCGCTGGCTCTTGCGAACGGCAGGCTGCTGATCCGTGATCAAAACCGGCTGATGTGCGTAAGGGTGTCAAAATAAATGCCGCTAAGGCGCTAAAACACAAAGATCTGAAATAACCGAATAAACATTAAAACATGGACAAGGCAAGGGAGGCTGCGAAATTTGATTTTTTCGCTAAATATTCCCCGTACAAGTTGATGGTGGTAAGTCTGGTCAGTGCAGTTTTCTTCATCTATCCGAATATTACGATTTTTTCGATGGAGCGGGAGTACCTTGGTGAAGAAAAGCAAACGGTTCACTTATTGTACTTTATCTTCAGGTATCTCTATTTTTCCGCGTTTATCTGGATTCTGCTCAGGCACAATATCCTCAAGATCAAGACAAATTCTGTTAAAAAAAGGTGGGGGCAATCGTTTTTAATCACTTTTGCCGTTTACCTTGCCTACGTCGGTCTTTCGCTTACATTAAGTCCGAAGCACGAATGGCTTTCAAGCATAATGCTCTTCCAGTTCCTGATCATGTTTATTTACTGTACCCTGCTTGGACAAGTTATACATCTTTATACAGATCAGAGACAAAAGGAACAGGAAATAGAACATCTGAAGCTTGAAAACCTGCAGAGCCGGTATGATGCCCTCACACAACAGATCAATCCCCATTTCTTCTTTAATTCACTTAATGGTCTTACTTCGCTGATCCGCAAGAGAAACGAGGAAACCACTCTCGCCTATGTCTCCAAGCTGTCGGATGTATTCCGGTATATACTGCAGAGTGATAAAAAAGTAATGGTGACCCTTGGGGAGGAACTGGAGTTCATAAGGGCATTCAGCTACATGATGGAGGTCCGGTTTGCAAACAAGCTCGGATACAATATCGAGGTTCCTGATGAAAAGAAGGATCTGAAAATACCTGTTCTCTCCCTGCTCCCGCTGCTGGAAAATGTAGTTGTGCACAACACGATCGACAGCGATCATAAAATGGAGGTGAAAATATGGCTTAATGAAGAGTCGGAACTGGTGGTCTCGTGTCCCGTTTACCCCAAACTCGTTGCACCCGATACTAACGGAACAGGACTCAAAAACCTTGAAAGCCGTTTTTCCCTGCTGATGAACAAGAAGATCAGGATTGAAAATGATGGTAATCATTTCTCGGTGTATCTGCCTCTTAAATAGATTAATATGAGACTATTGATTGTTGAGGATGAAACTGCGGCATACGAGAATCTGGTGGAGATCCTTCGGGAAATTGACCCGGAACTGGAGGTCGCCGGTAACACTGAAAGCATAAGCCAGACAGTTAAGTGGCTGAAAGCAAATAAAATGCCCGATCTGATCCTGATGGACATCCATCTGTCGGATGGTTCGGCTTTTTCAATATTCGAAAAGATAAAGCTTGAAACACCTGTAATTTTCACAACGGCCTATGATGAATATGCAATTGAGGCCTTTAAGGTCAACAGCATTGATTACCTCCTTAAGCCAATCAAAACCGATGATGTGAGGCGTGCTCTGGATAAATTCAGGAAGCTCAACCGGCAGGATATCCTGAAGTATCTTACCCAGTTATCGCTCCTGACACCTTTGCCGGCATACAGGGATAAGCTCCTGATCCCCGTAAAGGACAAACTCCAGCCCGTTGATCTGACAGAAATCTCATTTTTTTACACTACAGACAGAAACACAAGAATATATTTAAAGAACAGACAGGTTCTTCCTTATTCAAAAACTTTGGAACAAATTGAAGAATCCCTGAATCCGAAGGACTTCATGCGGGCAAACAAGCAATTTATTATCGCAAGAAGCAGTGTTAAAAACATAACTATCTGGTTCGACAGCCGGTTGCTTGTAACCCTCGACATCGAACCTCCGGAACGGATTTATATTAGTAAAAACAAAGCCGCTGAATTTAAAGCCTGGATAGTGAGTGATATTTAAAGCTCTTTTTCCAGGCAAGGTGTTAAAAATCATTAAATAACCAAGGCCCTGAATTGCTAAATGACACACAGGGTAAGTTTTAAAGTTAGTTTTTTGTAACTTGCAGGCTCCTTATAAGAAGCAGGTTTAAAAGTATAACTAGAAGTTAACTAATTACTTACTGAGGTATGAAACGAATTTTATTAATTGTTCTCTCCCTTATTGTTCTTGGAGCCGTTGGTTATGGTATCTTCTACCTGATATCATCCGATCCGAAGGTCTCAGGTGCAGGTGAAAGCCAACCGACCGGACTGTCAGCAGATATTTCTGATAATCAGGCAATATGGGAATGGAGGGAGGAAAACAGGACTGGTATCTCATCGGAGACCGGATTAATGAAATCCTGGTCTGCAGAGGGACCCATGCTCATCTGGTCAAATACGGTTCTGCCAAAAGGCCATTCTTCACCGGCTTTCGGAAACAATACAATTTATATTACAGGCAATTACGACAAAAATGACATTCTGGTTGCAATTGACTCGACCGGCAGGATTAAGTGGCAGACAGAGTACGGCCGCGTCTGGAAAGCGTCTCATCCCGAAAGCAGATGCACTCCAACAGTTGAAGGTACCAGGGTATATGTTACAAGCGGTAACGGAGATGTTGCCTGTATTGACGGAATATCCGGGAATATTATCTGGCAGGCAAAATCGAGTGAGGAAAATAAAGGGACCTATGGCCCCTGGGGAATTGCCGAGTCGTTGATTATTGACGGGGAGAAACTTTATTTTACTACCGGAGGCCCTGAGACAACAACAATTGCCCTGGATAAGAATACAGGTGAAATGGTGTGGAAAACTGAAAGTTTAGGTGACCCTGCCTCTTATATTTCACCGATCATGATAGAATATCCGGGATTAAAACTCCTTGTAAACATTACACCAAGGTATGTCTTTGGGGTGGATGTTTCCACAGGGACGGTAATCTGGAAACTCCACCATCCGGAAGCACTTGGAAAGGAGGATCTGGATGATGACGGACAGATCATGTGTGTTACCCCTCTGTTCTACAACGACAAATTGTATATAACCGGGGGATATGACCACGGAGCAGTAATGATTGACATTTCGGAACAGGGAAGGAAAGCTTCCGTTGCGTGGACCGACAAGGTGCTGGATGTACATCACGGTGGCGTGGTGCTTATGGACGGATATATCTACGGTGCAAACTGGCTGAATAATGGCAACGGCAACTGGTGCTGCATCGACTGGATGACAGGCAGGAAAATGTATGAGGAGCACTGGAAATGCAAGGGATCTATAATTTCTGCTGACGGAATGCTTTATATCTACGATGAGAAAACTGGTTTTGCAGGATTGGTGAAGCCAAATCCGGAAAAATTTGAACTTGTCAGCAGCTTTAAGGTTAAAACCGGCTCTGGCCCTCACTGGGCACATCCAGTAATTAACAATGGCGTACTTTACCTTAGGCATGGCGAAGCGTTGAATGCTTATGATATTAAAGAAAAATAACACTCTCCTTACGGGAGTATCTGCAGTAATATTCGCTGGTATCCTGATCTGGTGGATTGCTGATGATCACTATCCGGCCGAGCTGTCGGTAAGGGTTCCCGGTATGGACAACAGGCCGAAGGTCGAACCAAGGTCGGAAACTATCATTGTGGGCGAGTTTTTTGACTCACTGGGGACATTTGATGAGCTTGTTCCCGGAGAGTGGCCAAGGTTCAGGGGCGCTAACTTCGACAATATCGTCAGGGATACATTCAAAATGGCGGAGTCGTGGGATACTACCGGCCCTCCGTTAGTCTGGAAGGTTACCCTCGGTGAAGGCTATGCAGGTCCTGCAGTAAAGAACGGAAGGGTTTATCTTCTCGACTATAATGAAAGAAGAAAGGCCGATATGCTCCGCTGCTTCTCCCTTAAATCGGGAACAGAGCTCTGGAGAAGATACTATAATGTCGACATGAAGCGAAATCACGGTTACTCGCGTACAATACCCGCTGTTACCGACAAGTACCTGGTTTCTGTAGGTCCCCGCTCGCATGTCATGTGTGTTGACCCGGTAACGGGAGACCTTTTCTGGACCATCGACATGGAAAAGGAGTTTGGTGTGCCTGGAAGCCCGAAAGGAAAGATCACGCCTGATTTTTATTCAGGACAATGCCCGCTTATCGATGACGATGTTGCTATCCTTGCTCCCGGCGGCAAGGCCCTGATGATCGGGGTAAGATGCTCCGACGGTGAAATCCTGTGGCGCACACCTAACCCAGACTCACTTCTTATGTCGCACGGCTCAATAATGCCCATGATGATTCACGGAAGGAAAATGTATGTTTACAATGCTGTTGGCGGCGTTGTAGGAATTGCAGCCGATGGCCCTGATGTTGGTAAGCTTCTATGGAAAAACAAGGTATGGAGTCCCGCCACAACGGCGGCCTCCCCTGTTCTTCTTGGCGGAAACAGGATTGCTGTCTTTGGAAGCTATGGGGCCGGCGGAGGTACCCTCAGGATTGATTATGACGGGAACGGTTATACAGCTGTTCTTGAAGAATCTCATAAATCGATGGAGGGGATCTCAAGCGATCAGCAAACACCAGTTTTAACAGGTGATTTCCTTTGGTCGGTGATGCCTGAAAATGCTGGTCCCCTGAAGAAACAGCTTGTCAGCTATAACAGGTCTGACCTCAGGAGCCTGGTTTGGAGCAGCGGCAAGGAGATGAGATTCGGCCGGGGTCTCGGACCATACATAGTAAAGGATGATAAGCTTATCCTTCTCGATGATGATGCCAATCTGTATCTTTTCAGAATTGATGGTTCCAGTGCCACCCTGATCTCAAGGTACGATATCCTCGATGGAATTGAAGCATGGGGCCCGATGGCAATTGCCGGTAATCACCTCCTTTTGAGGGATGCGAGAAATATGTTGTGTCTTTATATCGGAGAAAACAATTAATCATGAACAAGAAACTGACAGCTCTTTTATCCCTGGTCATAATCCTTGCCTTCATAGGATACATAATATTTGATGCCACGAAAGATCCTCAGATAAACGATTCAGGAGAGTCATCCTGGGACACTGTTTATAATGAAAACTGGACTCCCTTCAGGGAAATCCAGGTCACAGGTGGCAATCTGACTTCTGTTGCAGTTTCGGGAAACGGAATTGTTTTTCTTGGCGGGGATTCTTTCATCAAATCGCTTGATTCCGCACTGACTGAAATATGGAACCTTAATACGGAATCGAGGATCACTTCGGTTGCAGTTTCGGGTGATACAATCTTTGCTGCGACGGAGGAAACGATTCTTCTTGTTTCATCGTCAGGAAAGCTTATTACTGAATGGGGTCCGTATGAAGGCAACAGCATAATAACGTCTGTTTCGGCCGGGAAAAGTTACCTCGCAGTTGCCGATGCAGGCAACAAGAGGATTTTTATCCTGAAAAAAAACGGGGAAATGAATTCAATGATGGGACAGTCGGAGGAACAATTCGTGGTTCCCAGTCCATATTTTGATGTTGCCCTGTCGGAAGAGAAGCTTTTTGTTGCAAATACCGGACACAGAAGGATCGAAACATGGACAACGGATGGTAAAAAGTTATCGCAGTTCGGAGAACCAGGGACCGCTCCCGGAGCTTTCTGCGGATGCTGCAACCCGGCCAATTTTGCTGTAATTCCACAGGGATTCGTAACTGCAGAAAAAGGGATTAACAGGATAAAAATACTTGACGTCAATGGGAATTTCGTGGAGTTTGTCTCATCGCAGAATGACTTCATCCCATCTTTACCGCTCGATGTGGCATCTGTAGACGGGGAAACAATCTACGCGGCAAATAGTGTAAACAATACACTTTATTTATTCAAACGGAAATAATGACATTAACCAGAACAGAATTCCTTAAAAGGACCTTTAGAGGGCTTTTGATAGCATTTCTGGCCTTTCTTGCCATGACTCTCGGTTCAAAGGTTGTAAAAGGAAAAGGTTGCTCCACTTGCCCGGGTAACGGAATCTGCAGTGGCGAGACCGATTGCAGTAAATATTAATCTTAAAAGATGAAGGAAGAAAAAAACATATACCAGTCGCGGAGGGATTTTGTCCGCAAAGCAGGCAAAATTCTTGTAATAGCTCCTGTAATTGCTCTTCCGATAGTGCTTGGCAGGAAGGTTACCGCATCAGGCAATGTATGGCAGATCGATCCGCATAAGTGCACGCAGTGCGGCCAATGCAAGACCAATTGCGTACTTACACCGTCAGCCGTGAAATGCATGCATAATTACAGGATGTGCGGTTATTGCGATCTCTGCGGAGGATATCTGAGACAAGGTACAAAAACCATCAGTACCGCAGCCGAAAACCAGCTATGTCCGACAGCTGCGATAACCAGAACATTTGTTGAGGAACCATATTTCCAATACACCATTGATGAGGACCTGTGCGATGGTTGCGGAAAATGCGTACTGGGCTGCAAGGATTTCGGAAACGGGTCCCTTTACCTTCAGATAAACCAGGATCTGTGCGTGAACTGCAATGAGTGCGCCATTGCAAGGAACTGCCCCTCGGATGCAATATCAAGGATTCCTGACGGGGAACAGTACATACATAAGGAGAAAATATAATATAAATGAGAAGGATTGCTTCTCCCGCTTTTTATTTAAAAAAAACGGGATCGCAATGACAGTATAAATCCCCGGTTCCCCTCCCGGGAGGGGTTAGGGGTGGGTTAAATGATTAAAAGACGAGTTACTTTGAAAAAGAAACTGCCGTACATCCTCCTGCTCGTCATGGTTGCCTGGCATGCAGTGCTTTTCGCGCAGGACAGGTTTCCGCGTCCGGAATTTGAATCGGGATATGTTTATCCTGAACATCAATTGCCAGTGCAGAGAGGTCCGGTATGGGAATATATCGACCTTGCAGTCCTGATAGGAGCCCTTTCACTTGCTTCGTGGCTGGCCCTGAAGAAACGGTCGAGACAGGGACTCGTATGGTTGTCCGTATTCTCCCTTGCCTATTTCGGCTTTTTCAGGGAGGGGTGCGTTTGCTCCGTGGGATCGGTTCAGAACGTCGCCCTGGCATTATTCAACGAAGGATATGCAATTCCTCTTACTGCACTTCTGTTTTTCATAATACCCCTTGTATTTGCCCTGGCTTTCGGAAGGGTTTTCTGTGCCGGAGTATGTCCGTTGGGTTCAATTCAGGAACTTGTCGGATTCAGACCGGTAAAACTGCCTAAAGCAGTTGAGTCGGTAATGATCTCCATCCCTTTCGTTTATCTCGGGATCTCGGTTCTTTCGGCAGCAACTGAAAGCCAGTTTCTGATCTGCAGGTACGATCCCTTTGTCGGGATCTTCCGGCTCGACGCACCTTATACAATGGTTATATTCGGAGCACTGCTTCTTCTTGCCGGCATATTTATCAACCGGCCCTATTGCAGATACCTGTGCCCCTATGGCGTTCTGTTGAATATATTCTCAAGATTCTCACAAAAACATCTTACAATAACTCCTGCCGAATGCATCAACTGCAGACTCTGCGAAGATGTCTGCCCTTACGATGCAATTCTCCCATCCGACATTGTCAAACCTGTGGAAGATCCGCAGAAGGAAAGAAGACGATTCCTTACATACATCCTTTTAATTCCGTTGTTTGCCGTGGCAGGGGCTGTTTTGTTCAGCAACCTCTCCCCTGTTTTTGCAGGGCTTAACAGCAACGTCCGGCTTGCCAGGGAAATAAGGGCTGAAAAGGAGGATGGCATTATTGCACTGTCAAAAGCAGCAATTGCATTCAAGGAGGCAGGAAAAACTGAAAATGAACTGTTTCAGGATGAAATCAATATGCACCAGCGTTTCAGGAAGGGTTCCCTGTGGCTCGGGATATTCCTCGGAATCTCCTTCGGATTAAGCCTTGTTGCACTTTCGACACGTACACGCAGGACCGGTTATGTACCACACAGGGGCAAATGCTACAGCTGCGGCAGATGCTTCCAGTATTGCCCGGTTCAATTAAACAATAAAGTCTCCAATGAAAAAACTTGAAGAAAAGGACATTAAAATACTCAGGGGGATAAGCACCGGAGCGGGGATATTTTCTCTCATCGTTGCACTTACAATGCTGCTTAGCATTATCCAGCTGAAATCATTCGATCCGCTTGATAATCCGGCTATCAGTTCGATAAAGGAGGAATTTGACAAGGATCCTGAGAACCCTGTCAAGGCAGAACAGGTCAGGGCTCTCGACCTGATGTCACGAAAGGCATATTTTTCATCCCGCCGCCAGGTGGAAACAGGTTCCTACCTCCTGCTTGCAGGGGCTGCAATATTCATTCTGTGCCAGAGACTGATTGCAGGAAGTGAGAAATCAATTCCGTCATTACCCGGTGAACGTCAGGACCAGGTATCGGGGAAAATAAGGTATACAAAATATCTTGCGGGAACGGTAGCTGTGCTTACAGTTGCTGCAATCATATCGTCATTTATGCTAAGGAGCAGCCTGCCGGATCTTTCGGGCAGAAACACGGCAAAAGCCAGTAAGGAAAAAGAGAAAAAGGAAGATTCCGGCAGAAGGTCAGCCGCAGATGATTTCAAGCCGGATGACACAAATTATCCCTTTTTCAGGGGACAGGATGGCAGGGGTATTGCCGGAGGAAAAGGATATCCTGTGGATTGGAACGGCGAGAACGGAACCAACATCAAATGGAAGACAAAAGTTCCGAAAAACGGAAAAAGCTCACCGGTCATCTGGAAGGATAAGATTTTTGTAACCGGTGCAGAAGGATCAGATTGTGAGGTCTATTGCCTGAATAAGAATACGGGTGAGATCTTGTGGAGCGTATCGGCCTCTGGTATTCCCGGAGAACCGGCGGCACCTCCCGAAACTGACTTTGAAACAGGAATAGCTGCATCAACGGCCGCAACTGACGGCAAATCTGTTTGCGCCATTTTCGCAAACGGCAACCTCGTGTGCCTCGACATGGATGGCAACAGGAAATGGGCAAAGAATATAGGAACCCCTGCCAATGTTTATGGCTATTCATGTTCAGTAATTATGTACGATGGCTCTCTGATAGTACAGTTCGACTCAAATGATAAAGTTTCAATGATGGGTTTCGATACCAGTTCGGGAGAACTCAAATGGGAGACCCTAAGACGTGGAAGGGCATCCTGGGCATCCCCGGTTATTGGAACCTACAATGGTGAAGCACAGGTTATTATTAATGGAAATCCGGAAGTTACTGCCTTTAATGCCGTTACGGGAAAAGAGCTGTGGTCGATCGAGGTTCTGACCGGCGATGTTGCACCGTCGCTGGCGCTGAACAGCAAAATGGTCTACGCCGTTACCGACTATGCCCGGCTGGCCGCGATAAAGCCCGGACCCGGTCCCTCAATTGTATGGCAGGACAACATGTTTACCTCCGATGTGTCGAGTCCGGTTGCAACCGAAGATTACCTGTTCGTTGCGACGGGAAACGGAGATGTTGCATGTTATGACGCCGTTGCAGGTGACACTCTCTGGACTCACTATTTCATGGATCAGTTCTATGCTTCGCCGATTGTTGC
>Ga0105103_10001885_pt1 | contig 11145 bp, 11 predicted proteins | sample PPLLaktember2015_2_FD_79107 | JGI IMG/M metagenome (GOLD analysis project Ga0105103, IMG submission 79107) | Freshwater sediment microbial communities from Prairie Pothole Lake near Jamestown, North Dakota, USA - PPLs Lake P7 Core (6) Depth... | ecosystem: Environmental > Aquatic > Freshwater >...
CGATCGCCGAGCGGACCAGCGCGGGAAGGTGCAGGTCGGCGCCCCGTGTTGGCAGACGTAGAGGGCGGACCTGCTCCTGCGACCCGTCCGGTAAGGCACGGCTCGCCAGTCCAAGGAGGGCGGAGACCGCGTTCGGGGCCATCGCCGCCAGGCGCGCGATCTGGCGCACCGTGAAGGGCACCACCACCTCCGCCTGCCCGCGCCGCACGCCCGCCAGGATCAGCCGCGCCGCACGTTCAGCGCCCATCGACACGCCGGGCAGCCCGCTGGCGAGCGCGAACAAGGCGAACTCCTTCTGCAGGTCGCCCCTGAATCGCGCGTTCAGGTGCGATCCCGTGCGCATCAGCCCCGGGTACACCGTGGACACCGTGACCCCGCGGCTACGCAGTTCCACGGACAATACCGCCGACAGCCCCGCCTGAGCGAACTTGCTGGCACAGTAGGCGGAGAGATGCGGCACGGCCAGCTTGGCGCCAATCGAGCAGATGTTCACGAGCCTCGCACCCCGCCGCACCAGCAGGTGCGGCAGCGCCGCACTGGTCATGTGAATCATTCCCCAGAAGTGCACGTCCATGGTCGCGCGCAGATCATCCACGCTCGTGCAGCCAACCGGCGCGCTGACGATCACGCCGGCATTGTTGACGAGCACGTCGAGACGGTCGAAGTGGGCGACGGTCGCGGCCACCACGCGCGCGCAATCGGCCGGCACGCGCACATCGCCGGGCACGATCAGCACGTGCGCTCGCGGCGACACGGTGGCAGCGGCTCGGGCGAGCTCGTTCTGGTCGCGCGCCATCAGCGCCACACGCGCGCCTTCGGCCGCGAGCTGCCGCGCCATGACGAGCCCGAGTCCTCGCGACCCACCAGTGATCAGCACCACTTTTCCCCTGAAGGAGTAGCGTGGTGCCCAGGTTTTTGCGAGGGCGATCAGGCCGAGTGCCGTCGCGCCCAGCAGCAGGGCGTTGACATGAGGCTGCTGCCGATCATCGGTCGAGGTCTGCTGATCTTGGGTGGCTCTGGTTCTCATATCGCCCATGCGGTGATGGCTCCTCCAGGAGTGGAAGCAGCAAACGTGCCCGCCACGAGCGATTTCGCCCTGTCGCGCCGCTCGACGGTGTTGGCAACGCCCTTGCTATAGACCGGGGCAGCCGGCGTTACCGCGCTGGTCAGGAACTCCGCAAGACCAAGCCCCGTAAGTGCCCACCACCACCACGGGGAAATCGGTAATCCGATTTCCCCGTCCGGTCCTCTCTCCGTCATCTGAGGGAGCGGCACGAGTTCTGCTTCGCAGGCGTTTGGAATACCTCGTAAATACCTCGGCATCGGCTTACTTCGTTGGAGGAACAGACATATGTTGAAACGCACTGCACTGACGGCCGCGGCGGCGCTGATCTGCCTGGTCGTCACCGCCACTCCCGCGCGCGCGGACTGGTTGTTGACGCCGTACCTGGGCGTCAGCTTCGGCGGCGACACGAGTGGACAGCACATGACCTACGGCGCGTCGGTCGGCTGGATGGGCGCCGGCGTCATCGGCTTCGAAGTCGATGCGGCGTTTGCCCCGGACCTGTTCGATGAAGACGACGGCCTGGACCTCGCCATCCAGGACAGCAACGCCACCACGCTGATGGGCAATCTCATCGTCGGTGCGCCGCTCGGCGCGGTTCGCCCCTACGTCTCCGGTGGCGCCGGCCTCATCCGCGCCAGCGTGTCGGATGTCGACGAGTTCTTCGACATCGACGACAACAGCTTCGGCGTCAACATCGGCGCCGGTGTGATGGGCTTCGTGCGCGACAACTTCGGCCTGCGCGGCGACGTGCGGTACTTCCGCAGCCTGCAAGACGACAACGGCGGCGATGACATCGACCTCGGCTTCGGCTCGTTTGACTTCTGGCGCGCCACGGTTGGCGCGACGTTCCGCTTCTAGCGCCAACCCTCACTTCTGGAGATTGCAGCCATGACTCGACGACTCTTTCCTGCCCTGTTTCTCACCGTCGCCCTCGCCGGGCCTGCCGCGCTCGGCACGGTCGCCTGCGGCAAATCCGTGGGCAACACAATCGACGACGCCACGATCACCGGACGCGTGAAAACGTCGCTGCTGAACGATCCGGACGTGGCGGGATTGAAGATCGACGTGGACACGTTCAAGGGCGTCGTGACCCTCTCGGGCTCGGTGAAATCGCAGGCCGAGGCGGCCAAGGCGATGGATCTCGCCCGCAAGACGCCTGGTGTGTCCGACGTGAAGTCGACGCTGCAGGTCAACCCGTAGCGCCAGCAGCAAAACCGCGCCCCACGGCCGCGGCTGAGCCAGCCGCGGCCGTGGGCAGGAAAGTCCATCCACTTACCCACATTCAGGCATCACATGACGCATATGCCCGAGGCGGCGCGCGACGGGAGCCTGGCGACCTTCTTGCTACTGTCCCGGTCGATGGGACGCGAGGGAGGACGCCGATGATGACTCTGATGTCGTGGTTTATCCGGGGGCAGTGCTTGAGGCACGCCGAGCCCCTTTTCGATCGTGACGCGAGCGGCGCCATCTTCCGTTGCCCGCGGTGCCTGCACAGCTGGCCGCGGTTCCAGAACGCGGCGATCGTCGGATCGACTCCTGTGACGGGTGCCACGCCCATTCCCGGCACGGTCCGGGTCCGGCGCCCGCGGGTGGAGGCCAGCCCTCGCGTGCGCCACTCCGTGCTGACAACCGCGGGCGTGTGAACGGCGCCGACGGAGGTGCCCCGCGCCCGTACTGCGGGCGAATGGCGCGCTCAGGCGTAGTCGCGCACGACGGGCGGGACAACCAGCTCGAGGGACGCGGTGAGCGAGGGCTTGACCGGTTGCAGCGTGGAGCGCCCGCCGTCTTCCACGAACACCGTACTCTCGCGCCACACGCGACTGCCCGCACGGTTCGCCAGCTCGAGGGCAGCCATGCACGCGTCGGGGAGCGTTTCGAAGGGACCGCCACAGAACCGGTCGGTTTCACCTACTTCGCGGATCCAGTACGACGAACGGATCGAGCGCGGTGTCTCGAGCAGGGAACGAACTTCAATGACGAAGTCGCCACGTGCACAGCTGGGATTGGACATGCGACCTCCCTACGAGCGCAACGATGGGGACGGACGAGCGCGGTTGATCTGGAGAATAGGCAATGTAGACCCCTACAGTGGGAGACGCAAGCACGATCGTTGGTCGCTGCACGAATCCTGGGCTGGGCATCGATGGCATGCGCCCTGCACTCGGATCAACTACCAGCTCGTCGTGCGTCCCGCACGCTGAGACACCGACGCGCCGTCAGGCCCGTCACAGGAGGACCCATGAAATACGGCGTCGCGTGGCTGCTCGGAGTGCCGTTCTCGTTGATTGTGCTGTGGTTCGCCGCCAACCAGGTCGGTTGCGGCTTCTAACGCCAAAGGAGAGAAGACATGACCGAACGCAAGAACGCTGATCTGATTCCCGAAACCGGTGACGGCCGCGCCCAGCCGGGCGACGTGCTGGGCGTCGAACGGGACGGCGAGCGCACGCACCTGGGCGAGACCCGCGAGGACGAGGACAAGCGCCGCGAGGATGCTGAGGAGGCGGTCGATGGCCGCGACGAGCGGCGACAGGACCGCTGAGCGATGGCCCCGATGATGATCGGCGGCTTCGTACTGTTCGTGGTCGGCCTGGCAGGCGCGGTCAACGCCTGCCTGGCCGGCCCGAATGACCGTGACACCACCATCGCGGCGGTGTCGGGCCTTCTGTTCGCGCTCGGCCTCAGCCTGCTGGCATTCGGCGCCGCCAGGCGGGGATACCACCGGCGCCCCCTCGGTGCGCCTCCTGGCGACATGGATCCGGGCAAGGCCACGCTCCACCCGCCTCCAGACGATCCACGCGTGTCCTCGCGATAGGAGACCGGCACGTCCTGCCACCACCGAGCCACCGCGTCCGATGCAGGTGGGCACTCACGCCTTCCGGCAGGCGGTGTGCACGAACGCCGGCGCGGTGACGGGCGTGTTCAGGGAGGCGAGACGGATGCGGGCGGCCGGACGCGGCAGACGCCTTCAGTGCGAGGCGCGCGTTCGACGCAGGAGGGGTTCCCCGTCGACGCTCTCGTAGTCGTAGGTCATGCGGAAGGTCGAAGGGCCGAACATCTTGACGCTGGCCGTGGAGTGCAGCGAGACGGGAAGCACCCGTTTCTTGTGGACCCGGCGGTACGTCCACTCAACATCCACGCGCGAAATCCAGAACGATGGGCTCCTGGCGAGCTGGCCCTTGACGCTCACGACGTCGCGCGTCTCCGGCTGCATGAACAGGTCGCCAACCACGAGGTGGCGGCTCTTCGCCTTCGGGCGCAGGGGCAGGCGCAGCAGGCCCGAGCGATCGATCTGCGGCTGGATGCATTCGTAAGGGCCGGCGGCCACGGTCGTGGCCTGGCGCCGTCGGGCCATCACCTCCTGCTCGGCCCGCAGCGCCGCGCGCAGCACTCGATTGCGAATCTGCTCGGACCCACCTTCCGAGAGCACGGTGACGGTCAGAATCCCACGCTGGTCGAGGGTTGTCCGCACTTCCATCCATGCCTGTCGGCCACTCTTCTTGTTCTCGGCCTCGAGATGGCGAATCGCGGAGTACGGGACCGATGGCAGCAGGTCCGGCGTTTCTTCCGTGCAGCGAGCGATTGGATCCGCCGAGGCAGAAGCCGCCGTTCCCAGCAGCATCACGAACACCGGCACCACATGACGACACATCGCGGTCTTCCTCCCGTTGCCACACTCTGCACGGGGTGTGCCACGCACGAACGCTCGAGCATTTCCAGCTCGGCGTTAGCCAACTCATCGTCGCATTGCCGCGGCGTTGCACTATCCTTCAGGTCTACCTGATGGCAGTCGCACGAAGATACCCCTATCTCGTTGCGCTGACCGCGGCCGTGGTGGCGGCCGGGGTGCGCATCGCCCTTTCGCCGGTCTTGCACGACGACGTGCCGTACCTGACGTTCTTCGCGGCGGTCATGACCTCGGCCTGGTACGGCGGATTGCCTGCCGGGCTTGCCGCGACCGCGTTCAGCTCCCTTGCCGCCGTGCTGCTGTTCGTCAGGCCGGCGTGGTGGCTCGAGCGACCCGACCTCTCCGACTTCGTGGCGCTCGGCATCTTCGCGGTCACCGGCTGGCTCATCAGCGCGATGTCCGGTCGCCTGCACGAGGCACGCGAGGGAGAGCGCCTGGAAACCGAACGCCTCCGGACGACATTGCGTTCCATCGGCGACGGCGTGATCGTCACCAACGCCACGGGGATGGTGAACATGCTGAACCCGATCGCCGAGCGCCTGACGGGCTGGACCACGGCCGAGGCCGATGGACGCCCGCTGAGCGAGGTGTTCACGATCGTCAACGAGGACACCCGTGAGCCCGTGGAGAACCCCGCCATGCGGGCTCTCAGCGACGGCGTGGTGGTGGGCCTGGCGAATCACACCGTGCTCGTGTCGAAAAGCGGGGCGGAGTATCCGATCGACGACAGCGCCGCCCCTGTTCGCAACGACGACGATCGCATCAGCGGCAGCGTGCTGGTGTTTCGGGATGTGTCGGACCGTCGCCGCGCCGATGCGGCCTTGCGAACGAGCGAGCAGGAACTGACCGACTTCTTCGAGAACGCCACCCTCGGGTTGCAGTGGGTGGGCGAGGACGGGGTCATCCGTCGAGTGAACCAGGCCCAGCTGGACATGCTGGGCTACCACGCCACCGAGTACGTCGGCCACCACGTCTCGCAGTTCGACATCGACTCGGACGCCATCGAGAACGTGCTCGAGCAGTTGCGGGCGGGCGAAGTCCTGCACAACTACCCGCTGCGGTTGCGCTGTCGCGACGGTTCGGTGAAGCACGTGGTGATCAGCGCGAGCGGGCGCTGGCAGAACGGGCGTCTGACGGACAGCCGCTGGTTCGTCCTCGACGTCACCGACCGGCGCCGCGCTGACGAGGTTCAAGGGCTGCTGGCAGCGGTGGTGGAAAGCACCGAGGACGCGGTCATCAGCAAGGCGCTCGACGGCCGCATCCTGACGTGGAACGCCGGCGCGCAGGCGATGTTCGGCTATACGCCGGAAGAGATTGTCGGCCACCACATCGACCTGATGGTCCCCGAGCACCTGCGCCCCCTCGAGCGGGAGTTCCTCGATCGGGTCGCCCGGGCAGAGCGGGTGATGCCGGTCGAGACACTTCGCGTCGCCAAGGACGGTGAGGTGCTGGACGTGTCGCTGACCATCTCCCCGATCCGCGATCCCAGCGGGCGCATCATCGGCGCCTCGTCCATTGCCCGCGACATCCGCGGACGCAAGGCACTCGAGGAATCGCTCCGCGAGAGCGACCGCAGGAAGGACGAGTTCCTGGCGGTGCTCGCCCACGAGCTCCGCAATCCGCTGGCGCCCATCCGGAACGGCGTGGCCGCGCTCCGACTGGCCCTGCCCGACAATGAGACGCTGCGCTCCACCGGCGACATCATCGAGCGTCAGGTCAGGCAGATGACGAGACTGCTCGACGACCTGCTGGATGTCTCGCGCATCACGCACAACAAACTGGACCTGCGAAAGGAGCAGCTGACGCTGCGCAGCGTGCTCGACGCCGCGCAGGAGACCTGCCGGCCCGTCGTCGAGGCGGCGTCCCAGGCGATCTCGATCACCATGCCGGCCGCGCCGATTCATCTCCAGGCGGATCCGGTGCGATTGGCGCAGGTCTTCTCGAACCTGATCAGCAACGCGTCCAAGTACTCGCACCCTGGCGCCACAATCCGGATCACCGCCGAAGTCCGCGCCGCCGAGGTCATCGTCTGCGTCGCCGACGACGGGATCGGAATCCAGCCCGAGGCCCTGCCCTCGATCTTCGAGATGTTCGCGCAAGCGACCCAGGCGCGGACCCGCTCGCAGGGTGGCATCGGCATCGGCCTGTCGCTGGTGCGAGGGCTGGTGGAGTTGCACGGTGGCCGGGTGTCGGCCCGCAGCGAGGGCATCGGACGAGGCAGCACGTTCGAGGTGCGGCTGCCCCTCGGCGTCGGCTTCGCCGCGCACCACACCTCTGGCGGTGATGGCCATGCCGAGCGGCCCGTGAACCGGCGAGTCCTGATTGCCGACGACAACCGCGACGGCGCGGAGAGCCTGGCGATGGTGATGACGGTGTTCGGGTGTGAGGTGAAGACGGCGTACGACGGCGCGTCCGCGGTGCGGACCGCCGAGTCGTTCAAGCCCGAAGTCATCTTCCTCGACCTTGGCATGCCGGGCATGGACGGCTTCGAAGCGGCGCGACGCATCCGCAGCCTGCCCGGTGGCAGCTCGATCGTGTTGATCGCGCTCACGGGCTGGGGGCAGGAGCGCGACCGCCAGCGCACCGCCGAGGCCGGCTTCGATGCGCACCTCGTCAAGCCGGTCGACCCGCTGTCGATGCGGAGCTTCCTGGATCAGCTGCCCGTCGCCCGCTGAACACCGGATCGTTTTCGCCGGTCCCGAGCGCCTTCCCTGCGACGCGAGCGCGGCGAGCGCCCTTCCTAGAAGTCGAGATTCCCGGTGAGCCGCGTGCCGTCGCGTTCGAACGTCTCGGCCAGGCGCTGGATGCGTCGCGTCGCTTCGTCGAGATCGGTGACGCCGAGCGTGATGTTCAGCAGGTCGATGTACCACGGCAGCTTGACGGGTTCGGCCACGTACCTGGCGACAATCGCGCGGGCAATGGGCAGGGTGGTGCCCTTCGAGTCGTCGTGCACATCGCGATTCGCGGCGGCGAGCAGCTTGGCGTACTCCTCGTCGAGGAGGCGCGCGAACAACCCCGGCGAGAACCGCTCGCCTTCGCGCGCGCCGACGCTGTCGTCGGCGGCCGTCAGCGCCGCACCCTTGTGCAGCCACTCCCACAGGATGCTCAGGCGAATCTCGCCCGTCGCCATGTCTTCCATCAGATACAGCACATCGTCGTTGCCGAAGAAGTCGGCGGGCTTGAGCGCGGCGGCCTGCAGGCCCTGGCCGAACGCATTCCCGTATTGCAGGGCCACGCTGAGCAGATCGCGTGCGCCTCGGACGGTCCGAGGCGCAGGCTCGAGCATCGTGAGCGCCGCCGCGTCGGCCGCGGTGTAGCCAAGCGGCGGGAACGCCCGGCCCAACTGGTTGTCCTGCCCCACGCGTGCCCACACCGGCCGGACGATGTGCACCATCTTCCAGTGGGCGACCCACTTGCCGCTGGCCCCTTCGCGCTGCTCGCGTTCGGCGCCGGCCAGCGCGCGGGTCATGCCGGCCTGCACACCGGCTGCGGAGCCGACGGGGATGTTCGGCTCCATGCCGCCCTGCCACAACGCGCACTGCCCCCTCTCGTCCGGCGTGTTCACCGCCCGGCGCACGCGATCCTCGTAGTGCCGCATGTAGCCGTAGGTCATGGTGATGGCGTCGATGTTGGGGTTCACGAATGTCGGATCCCAGGCCATCGCGTCCGACACGCTGTTGATGTAATCCCAGCGGCCGGTATTGAAGCCGACGAAGCGCGGCCCGAGCGCCGCGCGGATCTCCATCAACTGGAAACAGGCCTCCACCTGCTCGACCAGCACGTAAGTCTTGATGGTGCCAACGGGCAACGCCAGATGACGCTCGAGTGCCGCCAGCATGTCGTGCCACAGTGCCGCTTCTTCGGCGGTCTGGATCTTCGGCAGGTACAGCACGATCGACGCGCCGGCGGCGCGAAGCCGGTCGTGGTTGTTCACGACGTAGAGCACGGCATCCACGATCGAGGCCGAGAAGCCATGACCGTCGGCGCGCCGCACGTGGCGGTCGTCGAGATGGAGGCCGCGAGCGCGGAAGATCTTCGTGGTGGACTCGAGCTGCGCCCGCCAGTCGTGGATGATCGGGCCACCGAGAAAACCAGTGGCCCACGCGTTCATCTCATCGGCCACACGCTCGGCCGCGCGCAGGAACACCGGGTCCTGGTGAATGGCCAGCTTCAGGTTGCGCTGGTTGTCCAGCGACATCGAGTCGAGCTGCCCCAGGGCGTCTTCGCCATCGAACATCCAGCCGTCCGCCCCCGAGAGCAGCGCGTAGGCGACGTTCCGGATGCTCTGCGCCACCGTCGCGCGCGGCCGGGCGGCGGGACCCGTGCCCTGAATCCACTGCCGCTGCAGGTCGGCGGGAATGGCACTGCCCGTGAAGCGGCCCGCGCGGGCATCCTCCACGCGGATGGTCGTGCGCGCGATCACGGCCGACGGCTCCAGGAAGCCGATCCGCGCGCCGTCCCGCGCGCGGGCGGCGCGCCGGGTCATGCGTCCGCGCATCACGGCCTGGCGGTCCTCGTCCAGGGGAGCCACGGCGTGCAGGGCGTCGATGGCAGCGGGAGTGAAGATGTCGGCGTAGTCGGTCGTGGCAGAGCGGCGAATCTCGAGCGGCGAAAACGGCATGCTGCTAGGTATCACAAAAACGATCCATCATGGGCGCGCGACCGTGGCGCATCTGCTCCTCAGCCTGATCTTCGTCCTCTCCCGACTGGCATTGGCGGGCATGGGACTGCAATTCTCGTTCAGTCTCGACTGGATGTGGATGGCCGACGCCGTCGACCTCCGCGATCGGCTGGCGGAGACGCTCTACTACTACCACGCCTTTCCGCCCGGCATGAATCTGTTGACGGGCCTCGTGCTGAAAGCCGCGCCCGCAAACCCAGGGGCGCTGGCCCACGTCCTGTTCGCAGGGATGGGCCTGATACTCGTGAACGTGGTGTTGGCCCTCGGGCGTCTCCTGGGCCTGTCGCCGCGCGGTGCCTTCGGCGTGGCCGTCGCCTTCTCCCTGCTGCCGGCGACCATCTACTTCGAGCACCTGTACCTGTACGAGTTGCCGGTCACCACGATGTTGTGCCTGGCGGCCGTGATGTTCCACAGAGCGGTGCGGGTGTCGTCCACCTCCGCGTGGCTGACCTTCCTCATGCTGTGCGCCGTCATCGGCGTCACCCGCAGCACGTTTCACCTGGCGTGGTTTGCGGTCATGATCGTGATGGCCCTGTGGTTCACGAGGCCAGACGCCCGACGCCAGGTGCTGGTGGCCACCGTCCTGCCGCTGGTCCTGCTGGCCGGCGTCTATGGGAAGAACCTGGCACTCTTCGGCGAGTTCGCCGCATCCACCTTCGGCCCGGCCAGCTTCCATCTCGTCACCGTCGACCGCCTGCCAGACGCGGAGCGGGCGCGATGGATCGCCGAAGGGACGCTCTCGCCATTTGCCGCCATCAGCGCGTATGCGGCGCCACGGGAGTACCTGGGATTCTTCGGGACCAGCGAGCACCCGGGCTGGCCGCCGCAGCTCACTCGACTGGAGCAGCCGTCGGTATTGGCGGCGAACTTCAATCACTGGTTCCTGCTCGAGGTCCACCGTGCACGTCGTCAGGACGTGCTGCACTACCTGCGCGAGCGTCCGTTCGGCTACCTCCGCAACGTGATGGCGGGGCTCCAGGATCTGCTGCGGCCCTCCACGGAGTGGCATCCGCGGACCGGCACCGAGCGATCGCCGCACGCACAGCACCGGCAGATCCTCGGCCCGTACGAGCGCGGGTACAACAACCTCGTCCACCGCTTCCCGGTGGCGCCGATCGGACTCTACGTGTTCCTCCCGCTCGTGTGGCTCTGGGGCCTGTGGCAGGGCGTCCGCCTCGTTCGGAGCGGCGTCGAAGAGCCTCGGGCGCGCGGGGCGCTGCTGCTGTTCTGCCTCTTCCAGATTGTCTACGTGGTCGCGGCCAGCAGCATGCTGACCTACCTGGAGGAATCGCGGTACCGGTTCCAGGTGGAACCGATGATCTGGCTGGTGACGACGCTCGTTGTGACGACCGCTTATGGATATCTATCTGATCGACGGCACGTATGAACTGTTCCGGCACTACTTCGCGGTGCCCTCGGCGCGCGATCGCGACGGACGCGAGGTCGGTGCCGTGCGCGGCGTCGTCACGTCGCTCCTGGGCATGATGACGGCGGGCACCACGCATATCGGCGTGGCCACCGATCACGTGATCGAGTCGTTCCGCAACCAGATGTGGCCCGGCTACAAGACCGGCGAGGGTATCGAGCCGGACCTGCTGGCGCAGTTCCCGCTGCTCGAGGACACGCTCTACGCGCTGGGCGTCGCGGTGTGGCCGATGGTGGAATACGAGGCCGACGACGCGCTGGCCTCCGCGGCGGCGGCCGCAGCGGCCG
>Ga0105103_10001887_pt1 | contig 11139 bp, 10 predicted proteins | sample PPLLaktember2015_2_FD_79107 | JGI IMG/M metagenome (GOLD analysis project Ga0105103, IMG submission 79107) | Freshwater sediment microbial communities from Prairie Pothole Lake near Jamestown, North Dakota, USA - PPLs Lake P7 Core (6) Depth... | ecosystem: Environmental > Aquatic > Freshwater >...
CAGCTTCCGTTACAGGATGTTCCACCTGAATGCGGGTATTCATTTCCATGAAATAGAAATTTTTATCACTATCGAGCAGAAATTCAACTGTTCCAGCACTATAATAATTAACAGATTTGGCAATTTTAATAGCAGCTTCTCCCATTTTTACCCTCAAATCTTCGGTAAGGGCTGGCGATGGTGACTCTTCAATAAGTTTTTGATGTTTACGTTGAATTGAACATTCCCTTTCGCCCAAGTGAACACAATTTCCATGTTTATCAGCAATGATTTGAAATTCAATATGCCGTGGATTCCTAACATATTTTTCAATAAAAACCGATGAATCATTAAATGCCTTTTCCGCCTCAGCACTGGCCAACCGGAACATTTTTTCAAGTTGATCAGGTTTTTCAACTATTCTCATACCTCTACCCCCTCCTCCTGCTGATGCCTTTAAAATAACCGGGTATCCTATCTGCTCGGCAACCTGTAATGCTTCCAGGTGATTAATCAGGTTACCTGCACTGCCTTTCAATAATGGTACATTATGTTTGCTGGCAATTTGCTTTGCAATAGTTTTATTGCCCATTTTATGAATGGCTTCGGCTGAAGGTCCTATGAATATAATATTCTCATCTTCACAACGACGTGCAAAATATGCATTCTCAGCAAGGAAACCATATCCAGGATGTATCGAATCGACTTTTCTTTCTTTTGCAACATTTATAAGTTTATCAACATCCAGAAATTCAGGTATTTCGTCGATACTATCTGAAAAATCGATAATTTCATCAAGAAAGCAAAGGTAAAGGGCATTTGGCTCTTTTGAAGTTTTAATTCCAAAGGTTTTGATCCCAAGATTTTTTGCGGTACGGCAAATCCTTATAGCAATCTCTCCCCTATTGGCAATTAATATACTGTTAATCTTTTTATTTTTTGGCATTATCCTTAGAATGAGTAATAAATAAAATTAATCCGAGTTCACTAAAGAGGAATATTTCCATGTTTTCGCGAAGGCACGCTAACATGTTTATTCTCTAAAGCTTCAAAAGCATAAACCAATTTTCTGCGAGTATCTGCCGGATCAATAACCTCATCAATGTAACCTTTTTCGTCAGCAATATAAGGGTTGGCTATTTCTTCACGATATTTCAAAGCAAGTTCTTTTTTCAGTTTCACAGGATCTTCTGATTCAAGCAATTCTTTTCGATATAAAATAGAAACAGCCCCTTCTGGTCCCATTACTGCAATTTCAGCTGTAGGCCAGGCAAAATTGAAATCACCACCAAGGTTCTTGCTATTCATAACACAATAAGCTCCTCCATACGACTTGCGCAATATGACTGTTATTTTCGGAACTGTAGAATCGGCATAAGCATACAATAGTTTAGCCCCCTGTTTTATGATACCATTATGCTCCTGATCGATGCCAGGAAGAAAACCCGGAACATCCTCCAAAGTAAGAAGTGGTATATTAAAGCAATCACAAAACCTAATAAATCGCGCCCCTTTTACTGATGAATTAATATCAAGTGTCCCGGCAAGTATTTTTGGTTGATTGGCCAATACCCCAATGGGTTTCCCCATTAATCTTCCAAAGCCAACAACAATATTTTGTGCGAAGTTTTCTGCGACTTCAAAAAACGATTCCTTGTCCAAAACCAACCTGATGACCTCTTTAACATCATATGGTTTATTGGCATCGTCGGGAATAATATCCCTTAATTTCGGTTCGGGATTAATATTCATATCAAAAGTCTCAAAAACCGGAGGATTTTCAAGATTATTACTTGGTAAATATGATAAAAGCTTCTTTACACCTAATAATGTATTTTCTTCATCTTCATAAACAAATTGGGCTACTCCGTTTTTACGCATATGAATATTTGCACCCCCAAGTTCATCAAAACTTACATCCTCATTGAGTACTTCTTTAACAACATTAGGCCCTGTAACAAACATATAGCTTGTGTTGTTTGTCATAAATATAAAATCAGTAATTGCAGGCGAATAAACTGCACCACCGGCAGCAGGGCCCATAATTACAGAAATTTGGGGAATAACCCCTGAAGATTTTACATTACGCTTGAAAATACTGGCATAACCTGCCAAACTGGCCACTCCCTCTTGAATGCGGGCACCGCCCGAATCAATAATCCCGATAATAGGAACCCCCATTTTAAGTGCCATATCCTGAATCTTGGCTATTTTTGATGCATGGACCATTCCGAGTGACCCCCCCATAACAGTAAAGTCCTGAGAGTATACAAATGTTGTACGCCCTGCTATTTTACCATGACCAATAATTACGCCATCGCCATAAGCATCTATTGCTTTGCCAAAGCCTGCATTAGTTATAGGTGTTTTTGAAAAGGCATCAATTTCATCAAAAGTCCCCTGATCGAATAGCAAACCTATTCTCTCTTTTGCAGTGAGTTTTCCTTTTGAATGTTGCTTCTTTACAGCTTCAACCTGTTGGTATTCGCTAAGTGATTGTTGACGTTCAAGATATTTCTTAAAAAGTTTGCCATTTATATCCATTAAGTAGTTGTATTAAATGTTTTTGATCATTTAACCCTTGCAATATCCTGAAACAGGGTTGTGAAATTCATATGGAAACCTTTCGAACAAGAGTGTAAAGCTAATAATAATTATTTTACTTGTTAAAAAGGTTTTTTTTCAATCTTTTTTAACTCGAATATGTGTGATGTTGTTTATAATTATATTTCATTGCCGGGAAATTCTTAGTATTTATAGTAATTTTACCTAATTACATAGAGAATTTACCCTAAACATTACTGTATCTTAAAAGTTTACCAACAAATATTAAAATTTAATTATGCCTAAAAAGAATAAAAAAGATAAATCACCAAAAATAGCCCAGTACTCGCTATCAGATAGTATTTTAAAAGTTTTCAGCAATAACCCGAAAGCTCTGTTCAATTATAAACAAATTTCCGGGGCTTTGTTCCTAAACTCTTCAAAAGAACAACGAATTGTTTCATCAATACTTAAAGAACTAAGCATCAATGGAAACATTGAAGAAATACACCCTGGTAAATTCCGATTGATAGCAGGCAGTAACCAGGTTATCGGCAAAATTGAAATAGCAGCTGCCGGATATGGTTTTTTAGTCTCCGACGAAATTGAAGAAGATGTTTTTATATCGCAGAAAAACCTTCGTCATGCTTTACACGGCGATAAAGTTAAGGTTTCAGTGTTTGCCCGAAAGAAAAACTTAAAATCAGAAGGTGAAGTACTGGAAATATTAGAACGATCGCGTGAAATATTTGTGGGTGTTCTTGAACTTGTCAGGAATTATGCATTTTGTATTGCCGACAGCCGTCAAATGCCATATGATATTTTTATTCCTCTTGAAAAATTAAAAGGTGCCGAAAATGGCCAAAAAGTAATTGTCAAATTAACCGATTGGCCAAAAAACGCAAAGAATCCATTTGGCGAAGTTATTGAAGTACTTGGACAACCTGGAGAACATGAAACTGAAATGCATGCTATTCTTGCTGAATTTGGCCTGCCCTACAGTTTCACTAATGAAGTTGAGCAAGCTGCTGAATTAATCAGCGAAGTAATTACCGAAAAAGATTATTCCGAAAGGCGCGATTTCAGAAATACAACTACATTTACCATCGACCCCGATGATGCTAAAGATTTTGATGATGCCCTTTCGATCAAGCAACTTAGCAATGGTAACTGGGAAGTTGGTGTTCATATTGCTGATGTTACTCACTATATTAAATCAAAAGGAGTTCTCGAAAACGAAGCATACGATAGGGCTACATCAGTTTATTTAGTCGACAGGGTAGTACCCATGCTTCCTGAGCGTCTCTCTAATTATATTTGTTCACTGCGCCCAAATGAAGAAAAGCTTTGTTATTCGGCAGTTTTTGAACTCGATAAAAATGCAAATTTACTTGACGAATGGTTTGGCAAGACTGTTATAAAATCCGACCGTCGATTTTCCTACCAGGAGGCTCAAAAAGTAATTGATGCTAAAGATGGTGACCTGTTCAATGAAATATTGGTTTTGAACGACCTGGCACAAAAACTCAGGGGTGAAAGGTATAAAAATGGCGCTATTTCCTTCGAACGTGAAGAAGTTAAATTTGATATCGACAAATATGGCAAACCACTTGGTATTAAATTCCAGGAACATGGGCTTTCTAATGAATTGATTGAAGAATTTATGCTGCTGGCCAATAAAAGGGTAGCAACATTTATTGGAGATACAAAAAATAAAAAAGAGAAAAAGACCTTTGTCTATCGTATACACGACAAGCCAAACCAGGATAAGCTTGCACGGTTTGCAAATTTCATACGTAAATTCGGACATAATATTTCTTTGACTTCAGGGAAACAGTTATCGCAATCAATTAACAAGGTACTGGATGATGTAAAAGGCAAACCAGAACAGGATATAGTGGAGACCCTTGCGGTACGTTCAATGGCAAAAGCTATTTACTCAACTTCCAACATTGGCCATTATGGGCTATCTTATCAATACTATACTCACTTTACCTCCCCCATCAGGCGATACCCCGACATGATGGTCCACCGGATGCTTTTTGATTATATGAATGGAAGCACCTCAAAGAACAAAGAAAAATATGAAGAAAAGTGTAAACATTCTTCAGACATGGAGCAACGTGCTGCAGAAGCTGAAAGAGCATCGATAAAATATAAACAGGTTGAATTTATGACCAACCAAACTGGTAAAGTCTTTGAAGGAATAATCTCAGGTGTCGCTGAATTTGGCATTTTTGTTGAAATCATTGAAAATAAATGTGAAGGAATGGTTTCAATGCGCGAAATGAACAACGATTTTTATGAGTACGATGAAGATAATTATTGCATTACCGGTCGAAAAAATGGCAAAACTTTTCAACTGGGCGATAAAGTACAAATTAAAGTATTAAGGGCTAACCTGGCTAAAAAACAATTAGATTTTAGTTTAAATATCGATTAATTTACTGATGGAAAATTTTCAAGATGTATAGAGAAGTTTTGTTCTTTTTATTAATAGTTATACCTATTAGCCTGTCAGGAAATCCAAAGACTAAATCCTTTCGCACAGGAATTAATTTGAATACCATTAAAATAAAGGATCTGGCAGCATCGTCACTTCAACAACAAAATACGCTTGCAGGATTCTCTTTTGCATTTCGCCTTCATTCGGATAAGTCATACGAGAATATCAGCATTAATCGTATTTCCGGTAAATTGCATAATAAAGAATCATTTATTAGTACAAAAATTAACCTGGCTAATATAGATTGGATAAAAACCTGGAATATAATAAATTACAAAACCATCCCTTTAGGTATAGGTTTTAACTTACACTCAGAACAAGCATTTACAACGCGCGATGAATTTTCCAATAATACCAGTTACAATACGTTCTTTCACTCGTTATCACCTACTTTTCGAATTGAAAAACAAATACTTAACCCAAAGCAAAAACCAATTGATTTTAGCTTTATGGCATCAGGCCTTATCTTTTCATATATTATCCGCCCTTCATTAACAACAGCTTTTCCAATAAGTTATTCTGGTGAATTAGCCGAAACCTCTGATGATTATTATACTTCAGGTAGATTTGTTTCTTTAAATAAGTTACAATATTTTAAAACATCTACATCTATTGATTTTCACCCATGGAAAAAGTTCCTTTTCAGCATTGGTTATAATTGGAGCTTTATGAATTATAACACCGAACCAGTTTATTATGAAATTAATCATGAAGTATTTTTACATGTCGGAATTCAATTTTAACTTGAAATATCTCTCCGTTATATTGGTAATCTTTTCTCTTTTATTTTCATCGTGTGAAAAACTGATGATTAATGAGAAGAATACGGCCTCAAACATAGAAGTATTTGAAGAGCTTTGGTCTACAATTGATGAGCGATATGCTATGTTTGAAGTAAAAAATATTGATTGGGACTACTATTATCTAAAATATAAACCATTGGTCAATGAATCACTAAGAGATAATCAATTGTTATTAGTTTTGGGTGAAATGATTAAAGAACTAAAGGATAGCCATACTGATATTACAACCAATAAAGCTGTTGTTTATTATTGGCCTCTTAACGAAGAATATATGCAGAAATTTATTTTTGCTACCATAAAGAGCCGTTATTTAATCTTGGGCTCAAAAGAAATTAATGCTGTTACATATGGTAAAATTGATAATATTGGTTATGTATATATTAAAAACTTTAAAGAAGAAATAAGCGAAGAGGATGTAAAAAAGATTTACTCGGAATTTTCATCGACCAAAGGATTAATATTTGATGTCAGAAATAATACAGGCGGTAATGAACAGTATGCTAACAATATTATTCGACCTTTATTAAAGCAAACCATCATAAACAAGATTATTAAATTTAAGAAAGATAAAGAACACAATTCATTTATAACCATAAATAGCACGATTGATCCGGGGGCAACTATTAACTATGAAAGAGAAATAGTAGTACTCACAAACAAGGTAACTTATAGCTCGGCAAATAGTTTTACCAATACAATTTCTCTTCTTCCAAATGTTACCCTTATCGGCGACACAACTGGCGGTGGAGGCAGCCTGCCATTATTCTATGAATTGTCAAATGGATGGGTTTTGCGATATTCTTCAAGTATTGAATATAGGCCATCAGATAGTCTTATTACTGAAAAGGGTATTCCCCCAAACTATTATATCGATCAAATTAAAAGTAATAAAAGCGATAATGTTTTGGATTTTGCCCTAAATTATTTGAATAATAATTAAATTTCAATTAACGAATTCAACTAAACAATATGATACTTAATTATATCTGGGTAGGGTTTTTTTTGGTAGCACTGGTTGTTGCCCTTATTCGTTTTGGGGGCTATTTTCTGCAACAAGTTTTTGATATAACCCTTTGGAAGGTTTTTGATTTAGCTGATCGTGATGTTTTTCATGCTATGGTCCAGTCTACCTTTACAATGGCCGAAACCAGTATTACTATTTCTATATACTTAATAGGTATTATGACACTTTGGCTTGGCTTAATGAGGATAGGTGAAAAAGGTGGTGCTGTTGGTATGATGTCGAAAGTAATATCACCATTTTTTGAAAAGGTTTTTCCTGAAATTCCGAAAAATCATCCAGCAATGGGCTCAATCCTTATGAATTTCTGTGCTAACATGCTCGGACTCGACAATGCAGCAACTCCTTTTGGATTAAAAGCCATGAAAGAACTACAAACATTAAACCCTAAAGAAGATACTGCTTCAAATGCACAAATTATGTTCCTGGTTTTAAACACTTGTGGTTTAACTATTATTCCAATAAGCATTATAGCAATGCGTGCTGCTACGGGATCTGAAAATCCTGCAGATGTTTTTCTTCCTTTACTTTTAAGTACTTTTTGTGCAACAATTACCGGATTAATTACTGTTTCTATTTTCCAACGTATAAACCTCATCAACTGGGCAGTTATACTTTATATTGGAGCAATAAGTTGTTTTATAGTCCTTCTTTTAATCTATGTGCAAAACCTTTCACAAGGTCAACTCAGCACTTTTTCGGTACTTAGCGGTAATTTTATCTTATTTGGTTTTATAATGTTTTTTATTTTAACCGGATTAAAAGCTAAAATTCCGCTTTACGAAACCTTTATCGAAGGTGCCAAAGAGGGCTTTGAAGTAGCTGTGAAAATTATTCCATATCTGGTTGCTATGCTAGTAGCTATTGGGATTTTCAGGGCATCAGGTGCTTTTAGTTTTATTATTGGCGGTATTGCAACAATTGTAACTTTTTTGGGTTTCGATACCCGTTTTGTCGATGCATTACCTGTTGCCCTTATGAAACCGCTCAGCGGAAGCGGTGCCAGGGGACTTATGGTTGATACTATGAAAACATACGGTGCCGACTCTTTTGCAGGAAGACTGTCAAGTATTTTCCAGGGATCTACAGAAACTACCTTTTATACAGTTGCTGTTTATTATGGTTCTGTTAATATCCGTAAAACCCGATATACCGTAACCTGTGGATTAATAGCTGATTTGGCCGGTGTAATTGCAGCAATTTTCTGGGCATATACCTTTTTTGGATAATTAGTTGTCCTAATGATGTTTATGCAAAACTTCCATGTTTTCAATGCCCGTTCCGAAAGGGTTTCGGCATTTAAGGTACCATTAAAAAGAAATTTCATACTTGTAATCGGGGTTTTAGCGGCACAGGGTATCCATATCCTCAGCATGCAAATTCCATTTATACAAAATATCTTACGCATTGAACCGATTACCTTTACCCGAATGGCTTTACATATTGGCGTTGGCTGTACCCATAATAATTGTAATGGAAATTTTTAAGTATTTTAGTAAATCAACCAAGTAAAAAATAATACTTCAATATTCGTCTGAAAAGCTTAGTGTGAAACCGTATAATTCGACGTAACAAGACTGCTAACGGTTAAGTGTATGAGCAATGGCGGATTCGGGCGGCAGTCGGAATCCCCCGCTATGAAGACGCAAGCGGGGAGGGAAGCCCAACCTTAAAAAATCGGCCGACATTGCTTATACACTGTGTTAGCAATAGTTGCTTTATTTGATTTTTAGGCTATCATGATTTTGTCTATTGTCCCAAAGTGAGTGAACAATAATCATATCATCGGTATTCTCATAAAATAATATTTAATCACCAATGATTAGTCCTCTAACAGATTCAATTTCAGTTTTTATCCCTAAGTCAGGATGTTTGTATAGTAATCTTAACTCTTTATTGAATTTTTGATAAAGTTTCTCTGAATATCTATTGCTTTTGTTCCGTTCATTATAATATTTTAAAATATCAAAGAGCTTAATTCTCGCTCGATGAGACCAAACTATCTTGCGCTTAGCCATTCTTTAACTTCTTTATCAAGAGATTGATGGTCAATATAAAGTCCTTGTTAGATTTCTTTTTTAGAAGCAATAATTTCTTCACGCTGCTCATCAGTCAACGTAAGTACTTCATTATTAGTCTTAGTATCAAGAATAGTTTTAATAGCTTTAAGAAATGAAACATCCTCTATTTCAGCTATCCTATGAATCAAAATACTTTTTAACTCAATTGCTGTCATTAAATTTTATTTGATCCAAAAATACAAAATTTATAGATGAAAATGAATGTTATCCCTAACAGTTTTGCAATTACCGCCAACGGTTACATGTATTAAACTTTGGGGATTGCGGGCTTCGTCACTATCTGCCGTTACAAAAGCCGATGCGGGGCAGAATGTTTCAAATAACAATTTAACCCCCAATGTTTTATACATGATGTTGGCGTTAGTTATTATAACATGTCATTATTTTTGTAAATTTTACATCAAGGCTTTTTGTTTTTTCGGAATTCAGCCATTTTCCACCTGTCGGATAGTAATCACAATTAATATCAAGCTCAAAGAATCCGGTTGGTTTATTGTTGATTGTCTCGGTCAAGGATATTGTATCATCCATGTTTTGCCCTTTCAAGGTGATTTTTTGAAGTTTTTTATCGTAGTAATAAAGTCCTATAATATCTTCTTGTTTATCAATGTTAATTGCCATGCTAAACGAGTATCTTTCACCAATTTTCCCGAACAAAAACAAGTTGTTTGGAACTTTTTCTTTTAATATTTCATTCTCCGAAAATTTTTCAATCGGGGTCATGTTCATGTAATTGCTCTCTATTAGAATATATTTCCCGATATTGTTCAAGTATTGCTTAATTGAATCAAGTTCTACATATATTCTATATACAGGTGAGCATCCTTGAGCTACATGTGGATAACAGTCATTTGTAAGAGAAATATATAACTTATTGTTGTTAACGTTATAACTACTAATGTCGTAGTAACTACAGTAAGGCTCAAATTCGGCACATTCAATAGCGGTTATAAATTCCTTTTGCACTCCTTCTAGCCAATATTTGTTGAGAAAATCTAAATACCCTGATAATGTGAATAACGCTTGAAACGGGATTATAGTTTGTTTTAAAGTTTCTCCAGATTTTAAATCAAAAAACAATTCATCAGTGACACCATTTGGATATGCACCATAATATTCTCCTGCAAATGATATGTAAAGAATGTCCTCTTTTATCTCGGAAGAGCACTCGACTTCATACCATCTAAACTCATCTAACTCACTTTGCTCATAACTATTAATCATAAAACGGTCAAGAATCTGGGAATTAATCCTATCTACAACAGGATTACTATCAGTTGATAAATCCTTTAATTTGGGGATATCAGATACATATTTATTATCAATTGTTTCAGTTAATTGAACCTTTCCTAAGATAAACTCTTGACTATAACTCATCAATGTGTGGATCAAGAGAACTATAAGAATTTTATATTTCATTTTCTAATGGTCATGTTAGAGGGTTGTTTTCTATAATTAACGCCAACGTTCGCGGGTATGAAACGTTAGGGATTGTAAGGCGCGTCCGTATCCCACGAGAAGAAACACGACACGGGTGCAAATGCAACCCAACCAACTAAACCCCAATATTTTATACCCGTTGTTGTGCGGTCGTGCATTTATTTGTCGTAAAACTAATTGTGTTTCTTTTTAAGCCAATCATTCCATGCATTTAAAGATGTTCTGTTATTTCCATTCCCATCAATCAAACCAATGTCTTTCCATGCTGCAGTAGCTTGGTCTTTTATGCCTATTGAGTTCAAATACGCCCACCCAAAATCATAATCTCTTATTTGCCAATACACTACGAATTCAGCTTGCAAATCATTGCACTCTTTAAGAAGCTTTGTAACATATTTGGTTTGCCAGTATTCTGTTCCATGTTTTGTTATTCCATGATCACTTAGATTCAGATCCTCAGCAATATATCCAGTTTCAGCAATACCAATTTTTTTGTCAGGAGCAAGAGATGTCATTTTACTTAGCCAATTTGCTGGAAAACTATCGGGATTTGCATCTCCAAAAGAAGGAGAACCAATATAAATGAAAGGATAAATACTAAGTGCGATAATATCAGAATATGGCATCAGTGCACTCGCATTGGCATAACACTCATTGTCATCATTAAACATTATTCTTACCATTAATTTTATATTGGGATACTTGTTTTTAATGGCAGAATATATTTGGGAACAAAACAATTTATAATTCTCAAAATTCTCCTCA
>Ga0105103_10001890_pt1 | contig 11128 bp, 10 predicted proteins | sample PPLLaktember2015_2_FD_79107 | JGI IMG/M metagenome (GOLD analysis project Ga0105103, IMG submission 79107) | Freshwater sediment microbial communities from Prairie Pothole Lake near Jamestown, North Dakota, USA - PPLs Lake P7 Core (6) Depth... | ecosystem: Environmental > Aquatic > Freshwater >...
CCACTCTGTCAGATTCTCAAGTCGAAGAGCTAAAACGCTGGGCAGGTGAGAAAGGCATAACCAAAGAGAACCTGCGCGACCGCATGAAGTCCGAAGCTGCAAGTGAAAAACTCGCCCGAGGATGGGAGAGCTACATTGCGAGCGGGCGTGCCCCCCTGCCATCCCTGCAAGCCATCTTCGACAAGATGGCAAAGTGGATGTTGGAAATCTATGGCGAACTGAAGGGATCTGCCATCGACGTGGAAATCCCCGCCAATATCCGCGCCATCTTCGATTCGATGGCAGAGCGTGTTGACCCCGCGATCATCGAGAAAATGCAGGAACGCGTGGACAATCCCTCGGTCATAGAATCCGACTCGGGAGTCAGCCTCGCCACGGACGACGGAACTCCACTTCCCCCAGCCGTCGAGCCTACTCCCGAGAACATTGACGCAATCGGGGACATGGCTCCAGATCAGGCAATCGAGGCGTCCATCGCCGCAGTTAGAGGGATGCTCGAAACGCCAGCTCCGCAACCAGCTCCTACATACCCCGAAATTGCACCCGAGGGTGACTGGAATCCTGACAATCTCTACTCCCTTCAAGAGCGTCGCGCACTTGAGGAAGCGCAGCAATACGGCTACGAAGCCGACTGGAAACAAGCACAACGCTCTTTCGGAGAAAACTTTGACCGCGCCTACGCCGCAGAAGAGCAATGGAAACGTGATGGACTCCCTGAAACCGCAGGAACTGCACTCCTTGAGCGCATCGAACGTGAAGGTGCCGATGCCGTGCTTTCCGATCAGGACATCGCCCACCTCACCATCGAAGGTTTCCGCCGCAAGATCGAACTAAACAAGTCCCTGAAAGGAATCACCCAAGCTCTCGAAACAGGCTCTGTTGAACAAATGGAAGCCGCAGAACTTCGTTACAATGCTGCCAACCAAGCATACCAGCAAATCCTTAACCTTGCCGCTCGCGCTCGCACCGCTTCGGGTCGTTCGTTAAACGCATGGAAACAAGCCATCCGCGAAGACTTTACTCCAGCGACGTTATACACTCGTCAGCTCGCCAATCTCAACTCTAACAGAGTGAAGAACGGCGAACCTGCACTGAAGGAACTCCCAGCAGAAGAAATTCGCAAGATCCTCGACTATTCAGAACGAATGCTTGCTATGCAAGCAGGGTTGAATAACGCAAAAGAAGTTGAGTCCCTCGCCCCTGAAGAACGTCAGGAGTATGAAGACCGCCTTGCAGAGCAGGACGCACTTATTGAAGAACTTCTCGCTGAGAAAGCACAGTCTAAAAAAGGACGCGCCGTTCAAGATACCACTAAACGCACACTCACCGACCGCATCAAGAAAGCTGCTGCGGAAGCCCGTGAGCGTCTCAAGGCGGCAGGCGAGCCTGTAACTCGTTACCAGCTTGAACCCGACGCGGAAGATACCGCTGAATCTAAAGCTCGTTGGTTCGACAAGGTGCTCGTTATTGCAGAGCCATACATCGTGGATACTGCCATGTCCTCCGCGAGATTTGCGGATATTGTCAGAACCCGTCTGGGTCAGTCCATGGTCGCCGTTGCAGAAAAGCTTCGCATCGACGTGGATCGCTACATCCGCACCACCGAAGCCGACATCACAGGTAAAGAAATCCCCTCGGTGGAGAAAATTCAAGCCGAGCTTAATCCTGAAATTCCTGTCACCCGTGAGATGGTTTACGAGCTTGCCAAGGCGCACGTCTTCGAGGGAGCGCGTAAGTCCGAAGTCATGGATCGAGTGACTGCCACACTCCAGACAATGTATCCTGACATCACCCGCGATGAGGTGAGCCAGTTATTCACCGATTACGGCAAACAAACAGGTCTGAAGTCCGACGAACTTGCCAAGGCACTCCGCACCGCGAAGTCAATCGAACTGGTGCAAAAACAAATCGACGACCTCACCAAGAGGAAAATGATGATGAAGACAGGTCGTGCGAAGGACGATGCGGACATCGCTCTGCGCGAACTGCGTAAGAAGCGCGATGACCTTGCTAAGTCCATTGGATACAATCCTACCGACCCAAAAACTCAGCTTGCATCCGCCCAGAGTGCCGCCAAACGGCGCATGGAGAACGAGATTGCCGAACTTCAGAAGGCTATTGACTCTGGGAATCCACGAGTTCGCGTCCGTCGCGGTGTGGAATACACCGAGGACATGAAAGTAATGCGTGAGCGTTTAACGGAACTTCGTGAGTCCTACAACACGATTTTCGGACGTGAGCGCACCGATGCAGAGCGCAATGCAATGCTCATCAAAGACCTCGACAGGCGCATTGCCAAGGAGGAAGACTTGATTTCCAAGGGTCTGCTTGCCGAGCCAGCCTCCGACCAACCCGCGTTTACGGAATCCCCCGAAGTCCTCGCTCGCCGTGAGAAGCTGGCAGAACTCCGGCAACAGAACCGCGATTTGCACGCTCCAGAGATTGCGTTGAAAAAAGCAATGGACGCCGCGCAGAAAGCAGTGCAGCGCAGACTCGACACCGTGGTTCGCCGTGGTGCGGCTCTGCCTAAGAAGCCCTCCGCAGAACCCACGGTATCGAACGCTGACCTCGACCTGCTCTGGAAAGCCGCAGATGCGATGGACGACTACATCAAAGAGCTTCGCAAGAATCTCCCACTTACGCCTGCTCAGGAAGCCAAGGCGATGCAGGATGCGTACGACCGTGCTGTGCAAGCCCGCGAAGCCCTAAAACAGCGGATTGCCAAAGGGGAAATCGAAATACAGAAACCCGCCCGCAAAATCCCTTTGGAAGAGCGCACACGCCTTGTCCGTCAAGAAAACGCCGAGCTTCAGAAACAGATTACACAGATGCAGAAAGATGCCAAACTGGGTCAGTTCTCCGATGAAGCGAAGGAAGCCCGCCGTGTGGGTGGTCTGCAAGCTCGCATTGCCGAATTGAGACGGAAACGTGTTGCCCAAGATTTTGCTAAGAAACCTCGCCGTGAGCCAATTTCGAGTGAGCGCATTCGCAATCTCGAACTTGACATTGCCGCAGAGCGCAACGCCTACGACAACGAACGTGCGGAGTTTGTTTACAACGACATGACGACATGGGCAAAATGGAAAGCCCGTGGCACAGCGTTTCTCAGGAGTATCCAAGCCTTCAACCTCTCAGGTGACTTGGGTGTCGTATTCAGGACACTCGGGCCCGCCATGGGAACGATTATCGGCAATGACCTGAAAAACGCTGCCAAGCGTTTCTGGAAAAACGAAGCTCCCGAAACCGTGACCCGCCCTTCGACTGTGGCTCGCATGGCGCGTGAAGGCTGGAAAGCTCTCACCGACGAACGCAACCAGATCGCCGTATACGAGGAAATCTTTAAGCACCCTGACTATCCTAAAATGAAGCGCAGGGGTTTCAAACTTCTCAGCCCCCACGAAACAACTTTCGAGCTTAACCCAGACGATTCCGTGCGGATCAACCCAGTCAAGCTCGTCACACCCAAAATGATTATCGCTTTCACATTCCTCAAGGCGGGAATCTACGTGGCGGCAATGTCCAGCCCCGTAGGTCTGGCAGCAGGTGGCGCGTTGCTTGTGGCAAAACCAAGATTGGTGCTTTTTGAGGTCAGTAAAATTATTGCCGCAGGACTTGCACTCGCCGGAGCAAACCGTTTCCGCATCGCTATTGAGCGAGCAAACAACACGATGGTCAACGTCGCACGTTGGGAACTCGCTCGCGCCACCATGGAAGCTTACCCCGACATGGCTAACGACGAGAAGTTCATGGATGACATGATGCGCACCACGATGCTCTTTACAGGTCAGTTTACAGGTACGGGCGAACGTGCTAAAAAGATCGAGCAAAATACAGCATTCCTCGGTAGGTATATTGCCTACATCAACCACAACATCTCAAAAGCTGCTGTAGCGTTTGGAGTGCCTCTAATTCGTATCGGACTTGCAAAGAGGGATCGCAGAGCACTCGGGCAGGCAGCGAAGATGTATCGCAACGACCTGATTCTGACAGCCTCCCGTATGGCGATTTTGGCGACTGTGGTAGGTGCGATCTTTGGTGACGACGAGGAAGATGAAGAAACCGTTCAAGGCTTGGTGCTTGATCCGCGCAGCCCTCACTTCCTCTCTGTGAAGCTGGAAAGCAATACGTTCGTCGATGTGACCGCTTCGAGGACGAAATGGTGGAAAATGGCATTGTTTTTAATGCTTAACGAAGGTTTAGATAGAGATGCCCTGCGCGACGGGTTTGTTGTTCCAGTTGAGCGAACAGCCAAAGATAAGGCGGAAGAATTTGCGCGATTTGTATCGGGGATGGCAGCACCCAACAAAAAGACCTTCATCGAGATGGTCATCAAACGCAAGTCCCGCGAGGGTGGCGATCTAAGCAAGATGAACGTGGCGAATAACCTTGACGTGTTGGCTGACCAGATTGCGATGAACCTGACTCTCAAAGACCTGAAAAACATTTACGATGAACACGGGGCTGTGAAAGGATCTATCCTTGCCCAGTATCTGTATTTCGGTGACAGCGTGCGAATTCGGGAAACCAATGCGGAGCGTGAAGAGCGGATAAATATCGACAAAGAGCGTGAAACCATCCCTCCTTGGTTTGGAGGGAAATAACTGATTTATGAGAGCAGTCCTACGAGATATTGAGAAACCCCCGAACGGATGGCGTTACACCATTCCCGAAAACGGGTTTACCATTCGCGCTGATTTCTTTGAGCAACTGTATTCGCGGATACTGGCTCACCGCCGCGCAAACTCCTTGCCGATCCCCGAGGGGTATCGCGAGTTTGTGGAAGACGCTGCCTGTGCAGAGACGCAACCGCCGGGTTCACGCTGCGGGCAGAGAAAACCCAAGCCCAAGGACAAACCCATCCAACATCTTCTCCTTATCCACGTTGAGCGATTCCTGAAAACGGTGTGGCAAGCGATTCTGGATCGTAAATTCGTGGATAGGGAGGAAGCTTTACGCCGAGCTGCGATGTGCGAGGAATGCCCACTACGAACGACAATGCCGGGCGGTTGCACGGGCTGCTACACATTACTCTCGAAGGCAGAAAAAATCCTCAAACGCAACGGCTCTATTGAGTTCGCTGCGAGTGAGGATGGATTCGTCCGTGATGTCTGCGGAGCCTGTGGGTGTTTTATTCCCCTGAAGGTCGTTCTGGAGAATGGCACTATGGATGCAGCGGAGGGTGGAACTCGCCCTGCATACTGGTCGGGGTGCTGGCGGAATCAGGGTTAGAGATTCCGCAAGCTGTCCGGTAAGTGCCCCACGTCCACGATAAAGCGTCCCGTATAGAGCTTACGCTCCATCAGCCACGCTGTCTGTGAGGGGTGGTAGGTATTCTCGGGTTTAGTTCCTTCTCTGGATATGTGTCCTTTGCAGATGTATGCTCCAGAAGGCGACGAATTGAGGGGCGGAAAGCCCATTGGTTTGTGTTTTAGTTTCATAATTTTATATTTCGGTGAGAGAGGTGTCTAGGAAGCAAGGTGTGTATTCCCCCATGCCGCTACCCAGCATATTAAATTCATACCCGTCCATCTTTAGTAAATCATCGTCTTCGATCATGGTGTTATTTATTGGAAAGTAATTTATTCGTCGCATCCCACCCCATCCCCCACAGCAACTGGTTTGACTCAGTAACGAAAGGGTTATTTTCCCGATCAATACCTCCAATACGGTCGTCTACACCTGTGCGGTATGCGGCGTTTTCGGAAGGGGTGTTCCCGTCGGCAGATTTGTCTGGATCGAAAGCAGACATATCGGGCGGCGGCGAGTAGCGGTCTTCGATCATAGCGATTCCCTCCGTTCGATTTCCTTTTGTAAATACCACGCTGCTTTTTTGAGGTCTTGGATGGGTGACCCCTTGGCGTCACACCTCCACAGGTATTTGATGACGTTGCCAATCAGGAATCCTTTGTCATTGACCACATCTATGCACTCGATGGTTTTCCCACATGAGCATTTAGGGCCTGAAGTGTAGTGCGGAGGACGATTCACCATGTCTGGCGACAAGGTTTTTTGCTTTAGAGTTTGTTTGCTCATCTCGGTAATTTCTTAAAATGCTCAACGATTACAAGGCGTGGTGCTACCTTGGCTTTAATAGTGTTCCCGATGTTATTACCCACGAGCGTAAAACCGAGTATAAAAAATACTACAGTTAGGCATGACCAGCGAATTGCCGCCCACGGTTCTTCAAAATACTGCAACGGCTCCTGGGATTCTTTGAAAGACCTCCACGCGGGGCAAATTTGCTTCGCAAAAATAGCGCACAGCACAAGTAAGAATACGCCAATCAGAGTGCAAGTCAGTCCTTTCCAGAATGTCCATGCTACTACCTCCTGACAGTAGAGCGGAGCTTGGGAGGTGGCGAAGTCTTGAATTGATCCGCCTGTTTGTTGTAGCCAGTCGATGGCTTCGTTGATGTTCTGTTCGGTTTGTTCGTTCATTTTATTTATAGGTTTGAATTGTGTTAGTTCTCATCCATTTTTGAGTCTGACGGCGTACGGGATACACCCAGTCGGCGCGTCCCCATGTCATGTAGATGTGTTTTTTCATGGCTCGAAAATTGACAAGAACTTTATGAGATTCGGCCCAGAGGACAAAGGCGATGAATACGATAGTGGTTAGTAAGATCATGGTGTAATTGGTGTTCGCAGATACGTTTATTCGTCTTTTGACGAACAGTCAATAACTATTTTCGCGTCCCATTTTTCTCGAACAACTGCCTCGGCGTCCTCTGGAGATTTAACGATTGCGCCTAGTCCGCCTAAGCGATTCACGGCACGTAGAAATGCCCCTTGGTTCTCTTTACGCTCCTTGGCGGTGCTTCCGCGAGGGTCTTTCACTTCCAGTGCTGTGAAGATTCCTACGGTGCGCCCTACGTCCTCCTGCGTAATAGTGTGGGGTGTGATGCCGATGAGATCGGAAACTCCTTTTTCGCCTATGTGGACGACCGAACCGTGGGCAGTAAAGAAAGTTCCCACAGAATATCTTAAGCATATACACTTCAGTTCGGAGAGGCGGACGCGGATGGCTCGTTGGATGGTGGATTCGGACATACTTCACCCTATCAGTTCGTAAGCTTTTTGAACGCAGGATTTGCAGAGGTAAAAACAATCGTAGTCACCACCTCCCATATTTACTATGGCTTCTACACCTTGCCTGCACTCGCCACAGGTCAGCCGTGTCCAAGATTCATTGCCGATGATGTCATTGACCTGTTTAGCTGTGGCGGTTTCTAAATCTAAAGCACATAGTTCTTCGTGGATGATGTTCTTCGGGCGTGGGGCTTTGATGCCCTGCCTGACAGAGAACAAGGGCATTTCCGCTGGGAAGGGTGCGTATTGCTTGTGCCATCGGTCTGCTACAGCACGTATTAAGTCTCTCTGAGTAATTAGTTTCATACTGTGTTCTGTTAGAGTTTTGGCATTCCTGTTAGATAATTACGACCGCTGTAAACTTTCCTAGCCCAAAAGCCTGCATTCTTATACCCACGAGCCTTCGCAAACGCAACCAACTCCTGCATCGACCGAGCGTCACGCAATGCCTCTTTCCGCTCATCTGCGGTTTCCTCGATTTTTACTAGCTGCCCATCAATTACCTCAGTCCGTGTCAGAGACTTTGATTTCACGGGATAAACGAAGCCGCACATCGGGCATACTGGTGCAGGGTCATGCGCAAGAAAGCAACTTTCACACGTCCGCAGGCTGGCTTCTTTAGCCTTACGGGGTTTTACTGTTCCCGTCAGCGACCATGGGTGAATGGTGGAAGCAAAACCATGCTTACGGACGTTGCCAACATGATCTAATATCGTGGTATGGGTTTTTGATTCGTGAACTCTTAATGCCCGACCAAGTTGCTGTAGATGCAAACGCAAACTGGCAGTCGGTCTGAGCAACTGTACTGCCCCGACAACGGGAACATCCAGTCCCTCACCAATCAAATCGCAGGATGTGATGATCTGGTATTTACCCGTTCCAAGCCCCTGAATCCGGTCGCGTCGATCTTCATCTCTCATTGCCCCATCAACTGAAGCTGCACGATACCCTGCGTCGGTGTATTGTTCGGCAACGTGTTTAGCGTGAGCTACCGACGTGCAGAATACGAGCATGGGAACCCCGTCACAAATGCGTTGATAGTGCTCCACAGCATCGCCAGTTACCATGGGCTTATCCATCACAGCCTCGGTTTCTGCCTTAGCGAAATCTCCGGCTTGCATTGACAGTTGTGAAGTATCAGCGATCTGTGGGGGTGCATAGTACACGGCGGGGGATAGAAACCCCTGCTCGGTGAGCCATTTGTTGGTCGGCCCGACGATCATGTGGTTGTAAATTTCACCTAGCCCCGCACCATTTAGGCGGCACGGAGTTGCCGTTACTCCAAGGACGCTCGCTTCTGGGTAATACTCAATGACTTTTTTGTAGGTCGGGCTTAACGTGGTGTGTGCCTCATCGCAGATCAGCATTTGTGGGGTTGGCAGCTTGTCATACCTGCGAGCAAGCGTCTGAATCGAAGCGACCTGAACCCTATGGCGTGGGTCGAAGGGTTGCCCTGCTTTTACCATACCGTGCTTCACGCCAAATTTGTCTAGGGTTTCCGACATTTGCCACAGAAGCTCTTGGCGGTGGGCAATGACCCACACATACCCAGACTGTTGACGTGCAATATACGATGCACAGGCGGATTTCCCAGCCCCTGTGGGAAGCACCAACAAAATCTTCCGTGCGACGTTCTCGAAAGACGAGATAACGTCGAAAACGGCTTCTTTTTGATAGGGGCGTAATTCCATGGTTAAGAGTAGCAAACAGTCTCTTCATCCGCCAATTCCATGTGCCCCCATTCGGAAGTCGAAAAGAAAACTTTGCGGTTCTGGCAGAACTCGATTACGAGGTATGGGGCTTCATCTAAAGAAACAATGTCTTCTCCGGAGTCTCCATACGAGCCTACCAAATGTTCCAGTTTCTCCTCCACGTAATTAAAATTGAGAGACTCGGGTTCGTAATATGTTTCAGCAAACCAAGCGTTTGTGGCGATGTCTTCGCCAAAGATTCGTTTGGCTTGAATCAGCAGCGCGGGGCATTGTATCAATAGGTACTGGGTGCTCATAAGGGTTATACTTCGTAGTCAGCAAACAGGGCTTCTTGAATGACGGAGGTGAACTCGTCGGCAGGATGACCTGATATTTTTGAGATGCGGTCTGGAATTAAGTAAACGTATTCTTTCGATAGCTCGCAAAGAACAGCGTTTCTGCCGTGTTTGATGGCTACCCCCGCCGTTGTCCCACTCCCCCCAAACGGATCGAGAATGATACCATCTGTGGGGCATCCGGCTAGGACGCAGGGTTCAATAAGATCGGGTGGAAAAGTAGCAAAATGTGCGCCTTTGTAGGGCTTGGTTGTGACTGTCCAGACGGATCGCTTGTTGCGGAACTCCCCCGTAACCCCTGACATCGAATTACACTCCGTTCCTCTGCGCTTGTCTCCTCGCGCCCCACGGTTGTCTCCTGCGTATATCGCAGGTTCTTTCATTGCGTCCATGTCGAAATAGTACTTCGGAGATTTTGAAAGCAGGAAAATATATTCGTGTGCTTTCGTGCATCTATCTTTAACAGATTCCGGCATTGCGTTCGGTTTTGCCCATATAAGATCCTGTCTTAAATACCAGCCGTCAGCTTGGAGCGCGAATGCAACGCGCCACGGAATCCCGATTAAGTCTTTCGACTTCAGACCTTGCACACGGTAGTTTGTGGGGGTTTCCTTCTGAGCGTTTCGCCCCTCTGGGTGCTTGGGGTCTTTGTGCTCACCTTTTGCGCCAGTGCCGACATAACTGTCTCCAAGGTTGAGCCAAACAGTGCCATCGTCGCGCAGCACTCTGCGGACTTCGCGGAATAGTTCTACGAGGTTCGACACGAATGCCTCGGGGGTTTCCTCTTTACCGAGTTCGGCATCACCCCCGTTGTATGATCTTAATCCAAAATAAGGCGGCGAAGTAACGCAGCAATTCACCGAGCCATCGGGCAGGGTCTTCAGGGTTTCTCGGCAGTCACCGAGCAATAGTGTTAGAGGTGTCATAAGTTATCAGTCAATAGTTTCTCCCGCCCTTGGGCATACAATACAGATCACGTAATCCCACAGCGGCTCATCCGATTGTGGGGACTGCCACGCAAGGACGTGGGTTCCTACGGGGCATACCATCGTCTCACCATCGGTGAACTTCACTATCGCCCGTGATTCAAGAACGTAAGTCTGCGTTAGCAAAGGTATTTCGTGGGGCAGGGGCGTGACACCGTGGTTCGCTTCGGTGATCGCTTCGTGAAACTGCTGTGCAACTCGCTCTTGAAAACTGCTGGATGGTGGGGGTTCTAGGAGGGAGTACATATCAGTCCTTGGTATAATAATTTTGAATGGAACCTGAAGCGGCTTGCGGGAAAGTGGAAGCCCATTGCGGAACTCTGGTAAACGCTTCGATAAGATCGTCGATAGGACGGTCGGATTGATTGGCTAGGATCTGGTCGTGAATTACCATGCAGATTTGAAACCCTTCAGCCTCGGCTTGTTGGCATCCGTAATCTAGTAAATCTGCACCCATCGCCTGACAAAGATTTTCCAGCAATTTACTTCCGTAAGTAGAAGTGCGACCCCATTTTGACGTGCCAGTAACCTTACCATAAAAGGATAATTCTTCGACCCAGTATCCGCCTTTTTGCCGCTTGGCTGGATCTTCAACCATATCCTCTTCATCGTAGCGTTTAAAAACTTCCTTGATCTGCGGGTCGGGATAGTATAGACGCCGCCCCGAAGGAAGTCGGAACGTGAGGTAGTTGACTCCTGCCACTCTGCCAGCTTTGAAGGACACCTTACCATCTAGCGCGACAAACTCCTTGCCTGCGTAGAACACGGCGGACTTAGCGGCAGTCTCTAACTCCGACCATGCTTTTGTTGTCGCGGGGTGGGTGCTTCGGTAGATGTGGACATACTGCTCACACTCCTTGCGAGTTTTCTTGGTTCGGTAGATCGTGTCGAGGGAAGACCTTAGGGCTTTTGCACCAACGCCGTAGCCGCAGCCAAGGACGACAGGCTTGGCAATCGTGCGCTGGTCTTTGGAAACTTGGTCATACGAAACGCCAAACAGATGAGTC
>Ga0105103_10001891_pt1 | contig 11119 bp, 7 predicted proteins | sample PPLLaktember2015_2_FD_79107 | JGI IMG/M metagenome (GOLD analysis project Ga0105103, IMG submission 79107) | Freshwater sediment microbial communities from Prairie Pothole Lake near Jamestown, North Dakota, USA - PPLs Lake P7 Core (6) Depth... | ecosystem: Environmental > Aquatic > Freshwater >...
AGAGTGTGGTCAACGTCTGCATCGGGTTCCTGCTATTCGGAAATTTCCAGATACTTTCATTTTTTGAAAGTTTATAGTACTTTCCTTGTTAATCAACATATAAAATGGCGGCCATCCGCTTCAAAAAGCACCTGGACGCCACCGGGCTGGTCAGCAGTGCGGTGGTGATTTCGCACCCCGATACCCGCGAGGGACATCAGGACGTGGACCAATCCTCCCTGCCGGAAGTGCAGCAGTGGTGGAAGGACAATGTGGGCAACACCAGTAACGCTCAGGACTACGAGTGGGAAGTTATTGAGCGCTTTGGCAGCGACGACGCACCGGAACTGCTGATCGTTGTGGACAAACTGCTCACGGGCTTCGATGAACCCCGCAACACGGTGTTGTATATCGACAAACCGCTGAAGGAACACCCCCTCATGCAGGCCATCGCCAGCGTGAATCGCCTGCATGAGGAGAAAAAGTGGGGCCTGCTGATCGACTATCGCGGCATCCTCGAAGAACTCGATACCTCCATCGCCCAGTACCAGGATCTGGCCAGCCGCACGCAGGGCGGCCATGAAATCGATGATATCGAGGGCCTTTATGGGCAGATGAGCACCGAGTACCGCCGCCTTCCTCAACTGCACGAGGCCCTCTGGGCAATATTTGCCGGCGTGAAAAACCGGCAGGACCTGGAGCAATTTCGCCAGGTGCTGATGCCGGAATATGCCGAGGATGCCGAAAGCCATGCCTATGACACACGGCAGAAGGTCAGGGAGGATTTTTATCAGGCGTTGACGGACTTCGGTTTGTGCCTGAAGCTGGCGCTGTCCTCGGCCGCTTTCTTTGAAGACGGCAGTTTTACCGAGCCGATGATAGTCGAGTACAAGCGGGGCCTGCGCCATTTCAGCAACCTGCGCAAAATAGCGCGGCAGGACGCCCAGGAGACGGTGGACTACAGCGTCTACGAAGAGCAGATTCGTAGCCTGGTGGATAAACATGTGGTTGGCGAGGCGATAAAGGAACCCGAAGGTGTGTACATTGTCGGCGAACTGGCCCAGCCGGAGGCCTGGAGCGATGAAAAGACCCGCAACGAAACCGACCTGATCAAGACCCGAATTAGACGCACTATCGAACAGGAGCTCGCCGCACTGGCTCAAGAGAGCGAGCAAGGCCGGCTGATGCTTCCCGATCAGCCCATATATGCCTGGCCACCGTCGACCGCAATGCTCTGGCCGCTGATATAGGACGATTCGAGGCCGCATAACATCGCAACGAATTCACCGATGTCTGTCTCACAGTCGCCGATCCGCTTCAGGGGTATGCCCTGTACGAAAGCGGCGGCTTCCTCCGGATGCTTCTCCATCCATTTTTTCAACGCGGGCGAGCTGGCGTGGGGCAGTATGCAGTTGGCCCGGATGTTAGCCGGGCCCCACTCGCTGGCCGCCGCCCTGGTCAGGGCGCGTATGGCTTCCTTCTCGGCGGCATACACACCGTAATTGCTCATGTCCCAGCGTTTTGCCGCGGTACTTGCCAGGTTGACGATCGAGCCGCCTTGCCGGCTGAGGTAGGGGTGGCAGAGCTGCATGAGGCGCAGGGTCGCAATCGGGCCGACCAGGAAGGCGTTCATCACCTGCTCGTGCTGTTGCGCCAGCAGAGGCCCGGGCGAGGTGCTCACCGCGTTGTTGACCAGGATGTGGATTCCCCCGAATCGCTCGACGGTCGCCGCCACGGTACGCTCCAGATCCGGGGCCCGGGCGACATCGCAGGCCAGGGCGATGGCGTCGGTGTCGAACCGCTCCGCGATCAGATGACAGGTGTGCTCACATTTCGAGACGGTGCGGCCCGCCGCCGCTATCCTGACCCCGCGCTTTGCCAGTGCCAGCGCGATACCCTGCCCGATACCCTGGCCCGCGCCGGTGATCACCGCGACCTTGTCTTTCAGCATGGTGTGCTACCTCGATAGTTCTGCTTCCATGGGTTCCACCATAGGGCACGCACTTTGGTGTTCAAAGGACAAAAGCTGTCTATCGGCTGGACAAATTACGCCGGTGTCACTTCACCATATAACCGCTATCGCTCGAAGACCAGTTGGCCGTCCACTATGGTCATCACCACGCGAACATCGTGTAGCTGCGTCACCGGAATGGCAAAGGGGTCGCGGTCGACGACGATCAGGTCCGCTAGCATCCCTGGCGCCAATTGACCGAGCTTGTGCTGCGCTCCCATATGCCGCGCCGCACTAACAGTAAAGAGTTCCAGCGCCTCCTGTAGCGTGATCGCCTGCCTCGCTCCGAAACTGTCGGGGCTGCCCCCGGAACGCTGCCGGGTAACCAGCATTTCCACGGCGATCCAGGGGTTCACCGAGGGTACCACCGCCCAGTCTGAGCCGACGACCACCGAGGCGCCGTTGTCCAGCAGTTCCCGGAAAGGCCAGACTCGCTCGATACGCGGGCTGCCCACAGCTTTGGAGATGTCGTCGTTGATCGGCGACGGTGCCCAAAGGTAGGGCGACAGCTCGAAGGTCGCGCCGATCGCCCTGCCGCGAGACAGGTCCTCGGGGTTTACGAACGTAGAATGGCCGACATCATGCAGTTTGCCGGTGTAGCCATTATGCTCGCGCGCATATTCAATGGCATCGAGGCCGGCCCGCACTGCGGCGTCGCCGGCGGCGTGGAACTTGACTGCCAAGCCCATTGCGTCGAATCGAGCTACAGCCCTGTTCAGTTCGTTCTGCTCTAACAGCAAAAGACCTCGCTGGCTGGCCGGATCGCTGCGCCCTGAAACTACACCGGCATACGGTTCAAGCATTGCTGCTGTGTGGCCATCGGCGGGCACGCCATCCAGGAATATCTTGACGCAGTCCACCGTGACCTTGTGCCCGGAATACAGGTTGCTGCGGGCTATGAGCTCATCGATACCGGCTTCCTTGACACCTGCGGCCGGGCTCCAGGTCACACATACTCGGGCCCGCTGGGGAATTTCCCCGGCATCGGCCAACGCCCGGTAAACCTCGAGTTCACGCTGCGCCCCGGCCAGGTATCCGGTGGCGGCGTCGGTGAATGAAGTGATCCCAAAGCTGAGCATCAGTTCCAGGGAATCGCTCAGCGCGTCCTCGAGTTCTTCCGTTGATGGTGGCGGTATCTCTTTCGACACCAGTGCCGTAGCCGACTCCCGCAAAACCCCCGAGGGATAACCCTCGGCATCACGCTCGATGATGCCCCCCCTAGGGTTTATGGTGGATGCGGACAAGCCGGCCTGTGCGAGCGCCGCTGAATTGACCCATACACTGTGGCCACTGGTATCAATCAAGTAAACGGGATGGTCGGGAGCAATCGGGTCGAGCAAGCTGGCCTCAGGGACGACACCGAGGGCCGACGCGTCCCAGGGTCCGCCGGTGACCCAACTGCCGGCCGGTTGCTGCGCGACGCAAACGCCCAATTGGCGCAGCAAAGTGGCCAGATTGGCACCCTGCTCGATCTGGCAGCCCTGTTTCTCTAAGCCAGCACCCATGGGGTGGACATGCTGGTCCTGGAATCCAGGCAGCACCGCCTTACCGTCAAGATCGACCACCCGGGTCTCGCTGGAGGCCGTGGCCCGCAGGGTTTCGCCCGATCCGACGGCAAGTATGCGATTGCCCCGGATGGCAATCGCTTCCGCCACTGGCCGGTTTTCGTTCATGGTGTAGACGCGGGCATTCAGCAACAGGAGGTTGGGCGCATCCGGTGACGCAGTGGAAGCCAAGCATTGCCCGGACAGCAGCGCAGCGCCTGCCAGTGCGACTACGAGGATGGCTCTGGACAAGAAATCAAACCCGGGTAGATAGCTGCGCATTGACATGACTCGAGTTAATAGCGTGGCAGGTTCGGTTGCGGTTGAACAGAGACAGGAGGCACTGAGGGCCGCTTCAACCCATCAATCAAAGCACTGCTCAAAAACACTGTTTAGTGACCTCAGTTCCCACTCGAATATTTCTCGTTTGGGTGGCTTGACGAAATCGCGATAGGCCCAAGCGCCCTCATCGAGGTAATAGGCATAAAGCGCCAACCGCTTGAGCTTCGCTCTTGGCCAACGTGACCCGTAGTGGGCCAGAAACCCAGCAATTTTCTCCGCCACATACTCAGCATGACGGTTGCCCTCGTCGACCAGGGCCGGATAGATCTTCGTCGCATCGAACATGGCAAACACGAAGTCGCTGTCCCGCGCGGACTTCGTCATGGCGCGGTTGAGGCGGTCAAAGAATTGCCGGCGTGGCAGTGCTAGCAAGTCCTGGTTATCGAACTTCCGGAGCACCTGCTGGATCGGGTCAATCATCGAACGATACAGCTCGAATATGATCGCTTCGGTATTGGGAAAGTACTGGTACAGGGAACCTACTGAAATTCCCGCCCGCTTCGCTATGTGGTTGGTCGTGGTCCTTCCCGACTTGCTCTGTCTGGCCTCTACCAACAGCTCGGTGGCAGCCTCCAAAATGCGATTGACCGTGTCCAGCGAGCGTTCCTGGCTCGGCTTCTTTCTCGCGGACAATCTGTGCTGTGTTGACAAAACCGTACTCTCCATCCCGGATATGCCGCCCGGTGCGGCCATTCGCCATCCAATGTACCAAAGTAGGCCAAAAAAAAGAATTGACTTTTGCGCCACCTGCAAAATACTATGAACATTATACGAGTATTTACTCGTCTATGTAAACGAAACTTTAAAATATAACTAGCACATGGAGGCCGCAAGTGAATGCCGATCACAGGTGTCCGATTCAATGTCTGATTCGATATCGCTCTATAAACCAGAAAGTTATGGTTTTATGTGAGTAGAGAAAAAATCCCCCAAACTATAAGAGGTTCGATTTCATGAAGAATGCAGCCAAAAAAATATGCAATATGAATCATCAAAAAAAACTACTGCCAGTAGCCGTCACTTTAGCGGTATCAGCGATATCAATGCCAGCCATGTCACAGGGGTCAGGGGATGTCGGTCTGATTATAGAGGAGGTTAGGGTCACAGCAACGGCCAGGGAGGTACGCGCTGTTGAAGTACCCTTCAATATCTCTACATTGTCAGGCGATCAACTAGGGGCCTTGGGAATTAATGACGAATCCGATTTGTTGAAAGCAATATCGAGTGCCAGTGTTGTAGACAGAGGCACGAGAAATGCAGGGATGGTAAATAGTATAGTCATCAGGGGCTTGAATGTTGGCGGGGGTAATGAAGGGGATAATGCTTTAAATGCTCAGGCAACCGTGTCGACTTATGTGGACAATACGCCAATGTACGCAGGTTTTATTTTGCGCGATATCCAGCGAGTTGAAGTACTGCGTGGACCGCAATCCACACTCTATGGTTCGGGTGCTTTAGGTGGGACTATTCGCTTTATCAGCAACAAGCCCGATACCGAGGCTTTCAGCGGCAGCGTCCAAGCAGATTACGGCCAGACCGATATGTCTGATGGTGACAACCAAAACCTCGACGTAATATTGAATGTGCCCATTTCAGATACGTTAGCTTTCAGAGCTAACGCTGGCATTATTGATAATGCTGGCATAATTGACCAAGTTAATGCTTATCGACTTAATGATCAGGGTGAGCCACTTATTCGTGATGGTGATAATTGTCTTGATCCGAGAAGTGCTACTGATCGACAGGTAATTACGGGTGGTCCATGCCTTACAAGTAAAGAAGATGTTGATACCGTAGAGCAGACTTACGGAAAATTGGCCCTGCGATATATACCTTCTGAAGATATCGATATTGTTGCTACTTATCAAACGCAGGACGATGATATCGGTGGCCGCAGAGCTGAAACGGTGGGTGACAATAATCCGTTAGGCGTAGAGAATCCTTTTCCAGCCGATCCTGATTACTACTATAGAAAATACAGTGATGGTGAAAGTGGTGCAACAGCCAGCGAAGATTCTGAGCGCAACGTCGATCTTTACTCCCTGAGTATTGAAGCTGATTTAGGCTTTGCGATGTTTACCTCCAATACTGCACAGTTTCAGGATGATGGATCTGGTAATCGTGATCAGGGTGCGCTCTATGCGAATCGTATCGCTTTATACAACGGCAATCCAAGATACTATGCCCAGACTCCAAGCGGTTATGAAAAAGAAACCTTTGTGCAAGAATTTCGTTTGGTTTCCACTGCCGAAGATTCAGTACTTGATTGGGTTGCAGGTATTTTCTATCTGGACGAAGATAAGCAGGCCTATAATGATACTTATCATCGTGGGATGATGAATTTCAATGATGCCTGTATTAATGCCAATGGCGGGCAGTACGCACCTGTACAGCCAGGCTTGGAAAGTTGTGCATTTTTCGGACCTTACCAGCCATTTGTTCAGCCAACTGGAACATACAGTCAGATTTTCTATAATCAGGAGTTGTTGTCAGAGAACGATTATAGATATCGTCGTGACAACAAGTATGAAGAAACCGCTTTGTATGGAGAATTGACCTACAACATTAGTGATAAGCTTAGAATTACCGGCGGTATCAGATACTACGATAACAAAGAAAGCACCTCGGCAGAAACAGGATTTCCTACGGACGGTACTCTGGTGGAAATTGAAGAGACATCTACCGATGATAATGGTGTACTGTTAAAGGCCAATATCTCTTACAACATCACCGATGATCTCATGTCATACGCGACGATTTCTGAAGGCTATCGCCGTGGCGGCGTCAATGCGATTCTGCGAGCCGAGGACAGCTTTCTGGGTGAAGAGCAGGTTGATAATGTACAGGAGTATGAAAGTGACACTGTGACTAACTATGAGTTGGGTTTAAAAGGCTCTTATGAGCGGCTCTCTTTTAGCACAGCGATTTTCTATATCGATTGGCAGGATCCACAGCTCAATTCGGCCACTCCGCGTTGGGGTTATATCTATACCACTAATGGCAAGAGCGCTTCTTCAATGGGCTTCGAATCTGAACTTAATGGTCTGATAACAGAAAATATATCTTACACAGTTGGTTATTCCTATATAGACGCCCAGTTGGAAGATGATTTCGAGTCAAAGTTGCCTGATAATGCAGGAGAGTTTCCATTGATTGCTGAAGACGGTGATCGACTGCCTCAAACATCAGAACATATGGTTAACGTAGCATTGAATGGGTTGTGGCCTTTGTCTGATGGCTGGAGTATGGGCGCTCGCTTTAATGCTTACTACCAGACTGAACAGGACAATATGTTGTCCAAAAACAGTCTTTACTCGGCGACTTTTGATGATTTCACCATAGTCAATGGCGCAGTTGATTTTTTGACAGATATTTTCACCATTACTGCCTATGTCGACAACATCACCAACGAGGAAGCTGTAACGAGTGCTAATCCGCCTACTAACTTTGACAACAATGCCTTCCTCACATCTTGGTATGGCAATGGAAACTTTCAGTATATTGCTCAACCCAGAACGGTTGGATTGAGATTGAAATATAACTTTTGATTCTTTGGTTTGATTACTACCCCCAGGGCTTTCTCGTCGGAGAGCCCTGCGTTTATGGCAGGTCTTGCACCAAATATTTTAAATATGTGAAATCTTCATAAACTAAAATATTTATTAACTCTGACTCGACAACAGTATGAGTTTTCAAGATGCAATTGGAGTGGATGGTAAGCCTTTCCAGGATTGAAGAACTCTCCAGAAAAGGTAACTTTCTATTGGCGCGCACACAAGTGCAGCCTTTGCTGAGCCTTCCGGTTCCCTCTGCAGCAGAAGCTTCTCGCCTGGGTTTTATCCTGCAATCTTGTGGCGATGTTAATCAGGCAATGAATTTTTTTTTCAGAGCAATGACTCTTGAACCTAAGAAAGCCATACATGCGTTTAACTATGCGGTTGTCTGTCGTAATGCGGGTCATATTGACGAGGCGGAAAAGTTTCTGAATCAGTCGATCGCACTAAAGCCAGACGATGGTGAGGCGTACTACATTCGGTCAACGTTGAGGAAGCAGAGTCCTGAAAATGACCATATCGATGAACTGTGTCGTCTTTTCTCCTCTTCATATCAAACTCCACAGAATAAAATATACTATGGATTTGCCCTGGCGAAAGAATATGAAGATCTAGAAGACTATGACCAGTCTTTCGCATTTTTGCAGCTGGGAGCAAAATTAAAACGTTCTAGCTTTCATTATGACGTTGATGTCGATATCGCCGCAATGAAGAAGATTGCGAGGACATTCTCCGACATTCCTTCACGCAATAAGCCCCCAGCCCAAGATGCTCGTCAACCAATTTTTGTGGTTGGTTTGCCGAGAAGCGGTTCGACGTTGATTGAGCAGATACTCTCTATGCATACTCAAGTAGTCTCGATGGGTGAGTTGGAGGTTTTCTCGCAGGAGATTCAGACTATGATATCCAGAAGCCATCAGCGCCCCTTATCAAAGGGGTTGATGATTGATGAAGCGGCAAATCTTAATATGTCGGAGCTTGGCACTCGCTATTTGGAGGCAGTGTTCGCACGAAAAGCGGTTGAGCAACGTTTCGTCGATAAAATGCCGCTTAACTTTCTCAATATTGGATTGATAATGCAGGCGTTGCCTCAAGCCTCGGTGATTTGCATACAGCGTGACGCAATGGATAATTGCTATGCAATTTTCAAGACCTTGTTTGAAATGGGATACCCTTTTTCTTATAACCAATCTGAGTTAGGGCGATATTATCGAGCTTATCAAAAGTTGATGGCCCACTGGCAGAAAAAATTTCCTCACCGCATTCATACCGTAACGTATGAGCAGTTGGTTGAAAGTACTGAGGAGGAGGTCAGAGCCATGCTGGATTTCTGCGGCTTGCCATGGGAACAGAATTGTTTGGATTTCCAACGAAACTCCTCTGCGGTTTATACTGCAAGCGCCTCTCAAGTAAGGCAACCGATTTATTCATCTTCTGTGGGGCGTTGGCGACATTACCAGAAACAGCTGGAAGAACTTAGCGTCTCGATAGGTTATTGAAGTAGCTCAGTTATACATACACACTGCGTGTTCATTCAACGTCTTGGGGAGACCGCGATAAATTCGCGGAGTAAGATTCGACCTAGGTTCAAGGAGAATAGTTGTAATGAGAGGATTATTTACTGTCGTAGCAATATGTGCCGGAATCTCGGTGAGCGAAGCAGTTATTGCTCAAGGAACGAAAGTAGTTAGTGAACCCGCGCTAGATAGAACTTGTCTTAAAAGCGATATTGATATCAACAAACTTAATCAGGCCATTAAATGGATTAACGACAGTAAGCCAAATCTTCATAGTCTTTTGGTTAATTACTGCGGCCAAACTATTCTCGAAGACTACTTTCTTGGATATGACTCAATAATGCCCCACGACTTACAATCAGCAACAAAAACGGTTACCTCTATGCTAATTGGTATTGCGTTGTTTGAAGGAATCATTAAAAGCGTTGATCAGCCGCTCTCTGAATTATTGCCGGATTACGCTGAATTATTACAAGGCGATAAAGCAAAAATTACATTACGCCAAGTACTTGACATGACAACTGGCTTGGAGTGGAGGGATTTTAGAAAGGGTAATTCTTTTGAACTGATTGCAGAAGCTACAGATTCAGTTGAATTTGTTCTAAGTAGACCATTAGTTTCGAAACCAGGTGAAGTATTTTTTTACAATACAGGTAGCTCTCATTTATTGTCAGCAATCATTGCTACCAACACTGGTATGAGCACACTTGAGTATGCGGAAAAGAAATTGTTCGGCCCAATGGAAATGTTTGATTATGAGTGGGACACTCTTCGTGACAACATTCATTTAGGTGGTTGGGGTCTTTATCTTCGCCCTCGTGACATGGTTAAAATTGGTCGAATGATTCTCGATGGCGGTACCTGGAACGGTAAGCGTTTTATCGACGAAGCTTACATTGAGCAAGCAACCCAAAAACAAGTTGCGACAGGTGGCGGCCCTGGTGGCAATGGATATGGTTTTCAAATGTGGATTTTGGACGACCAGGCATTTGATGACATAGCGGCCGCACGCGGCTATGGAGGCCAAAACATTTTTGTTATAGACAAACTTGATATGGTTATTGTGACTACAGCGAGCGTTGAGTCGCATCAAAAAAACGATGCAGACATTATGCACTTACTTTCGCAATATGTGATTCCTGCTCACAGCGGTCAAATGCGTGAGCATAGGAAGCAATAAACACCTTATACGCAGAAAACGGCGAAGCCTTAACTACTCGGGAATTTCGCGTCCAGGCGTCGTCAACCTAATAGTATGTAGTGGCTTAGTTGGCTCAATCCTCGGGATTCCAACCCCGTGATCCAGCCATTCGCCAGCCAAGCTACGAGAAGAGAAAAAGGATTTGACTTTTTCGCCGCCTCCAAAATAGTATGAGCAATATGCGAGTATAAACTCGTATAAAAAGACAATCTACGTAAACTGTAATTGAATGCATAAGGAGACACCCGATGCAAGCCTTCCCCGGACTTTTGCGTGCTCTCGTCGCGATCATGTGCCTGAACCTGCAGCCAGCCTACGGCGAGTCTGATTTGCAGGTCGAAGTGTTCAGGGGCGGGTTCGCAACTGTTAATTCCTTCATTTTTTCCAACGACCATTCGCTCATCGTAATGGACGTACAGCGCAAGAGCGACGAGGCGAAGAAGCTGGTCGAGCGCATCAAGGCGATGCAACTCCCGCTGACTCACGTGCTGATTAGTCACGGCCACACCGATCACTTCACCGGCATGCCGGTATTTCAACAAGCTTTCCCGGACGCCAAAATTGTCGTCGCCAACGAGGCGATCAAACGGGATATCAAGGCGTACGCGATCTATATGAATACGGGGGGGGAAACTGATGCAGAACCGGCTCTCGAACCGGCGCTGCGGCCGAAAACCGGAGAAAATCCCGACGGTTTCGACTACGAGAATACCATCCAAGTCCTGCCGGGAAATACCCTGACGCTCGAAGGGGGTGGTGTCCTCGAACTAGCCACCAATTACCTCCCCTCTGAAGCTGACCATATGGCAACCGTGTACAGCGCCGATCTCAATGCCCTATTTCTGGTGGACCTGGGCTACAACCAGGTCCACCTGTGGCTGGGGGATGACATCAGCCGGCAGGACATCGCCAACTGGCGGCAGGATCTGCTGCGGTTGAAGGCTGAATACGCCGCCCGAAATCCCACGATC
>Ga0105103_10001892_pt1 | contig 11119 bp, 11 predicted proteins | sample PPLLaktember2015_2_FD_79107 | JGI IMG/M metagenome (GOLD analysis project Ga0105103, IMG submission 79107) | Freshwater sediment microbial communities from Prairie Pothole Lake near Jamestown, North Dakota, USA - PPLs Lake P7 Core (6) Depth... | ecosystem: Environmental > Aquatic > Freshwater >...
AATGTTCCGTTTGTAAGAATTACCGCACCGCCAAAAAATCTGGTACCAAAGGCCGTTTCTACTCCAATAACCCTTTTGCCTTCGGTGATAACAGCTTTGGCGTGCTCCTGCCAAATATACAGATTATCAGTATGTTCAAGAATTTTACGCCACTCCGTACTGAATTTCTGCCTGTCGCACTGGGCACGGGGACTCCACATTGCAGGACCCTTAGACCTGTTAAGCATCCTGAACTGAATGGAACTACGGTCTGTCACAATACCTGTTGCACCACCCAGTGCATCGATCTCCCTTACAATTTGCCCCTTCGCTATTCCGCCAACCGCAGGATTACACGACATTTGTGCAAGCTTTGTCATATCCATTGTTATAAGAAGTGTCCTTGCACCCATTCTGGCTGCAGCCCGGGCAGCTTCACAACCCGCATGCCCTCCACCCACAACTATTATGTCATATCTGTGATCCATTCACTATCCTTTCAAATATTCTTCCAACCAGAATTCTTCATGTTTTCTCATATCATTTCTTCCTTCTTCACTATTATCATCGTAGCCGCACAAATGTAGTACACCATGAATTATAACCCTCAGGACCTCACTTTTTAAACTAACTTTGTAGTTGTTTGCATTTCCCCTAACCCTATCAATACTTATATAGATCTCTCCTGTGATAATATTCCCTTCACAATAGTCAAAGGTTATAACATCTGTATAGTAATCATGTTTAAGGAAATTCCTGTTAATATCAAGAAGGCGATCATCATCCGTAAAAATAAAATTAAGGTCACCCGGAATCCTTATTTCTTCCCTGATGACCTTCTGAAGTAAGCTCTTAATCTTTGTTGACTCTCTGAGCCTGAACTTTACATTATCATAATAGAAATTAAAACTCAAGTCTTCACCTCCTTAAATTTCATTGTAACAATGTTACCCTTATCATTAAAAGCAATAGTATCGGCCAGCTTTGTCATGAGGAAAACTCCCCTTCCGCTGAGTTCTTCGATATTCTCCGGTTTTGTTGGATCAGGAATTGCAGAGGGATTAAAACCCTGACCCTCATCAGAAACGGTTATAATAATCTGATTATTCCGGTATGATAATTCTACCTCTACGAATTTTTGAGGATCAGCTTTATTTCCGTGTGTAATAGCGTTATTTACCGCTTCAAGAGTAGCGACAAGGATCTTGCCGTAATTATCCTGATTAATTCCCAATGTCACCGTAATTTCATCAATGGCATTCTCTATAATCCTGAGATTCGACATTTTTGATTCAATCCGGATCCTTTTATTAAGTTTATCCATGCTTTAACCAGTTATTCTCTTACAGTCTCAAATCTTCCTGCAATTTCTATTTTTTTTTCGAAATCCACAATTCAGGATCCAATTTTACTTTCTCTTCGAATATCATGAATTTCAAAATTGCCTTATCCCCGTTTTCTGAATCTATGAAAACATTACCTATTTCCTGCTTAGTATCAACCCTATCTCCATTCTTAACCTTTACATTAATAATATTCTGGTAAACAGTAAAATACTTGCCGTGTCGTACAATCACAGCCATATTGGCGCCTCTTATTGTAAATACCCGCGCTACTTCTCCCTTGAAAACCGACCGTACCGGAGTATGTCCGTAACTGGTAATTTCGATATCAATATTATCCTCCGTAACATATTTCAGCACCGGATGGCTGTGAAGCCCGAACTGACTGGTTATAACTCCGCGCTCAACAGGCCAGGGCAAGCGTCCCTTATTCTCAAAAAAATTATCACTGATCAGTTTCTGCTCAGGAGTCATATCTGTCTTAACTCCTTTTTTTGTTTCAGCTTCGATTAATCTGGCGATCTCAGCCTGTATCTGCCTGGCTATTCTCTTCTTCTCCTCCAATTCTTTCTGCAGTTGCTTTTCTTTATTACCAAGTGTTCTTACGATACTTTGCTTACGGTTCTGTTCTCCTTTAAGCAGATTCTTTTGCTGCTCTTCTCTTAATTTAAGGTCATTTATCTTTTGTAGATCCGCTTCCAGCTTTTTTCTTGAAGCCTCAATCTGTCCTTTTAGTTCAAGAATAATTTCAGTTTCTCTTCGCCTGAATTTTGTGATCTGCTGAAGATATTTCAACCGTTTATACCCCTGATTAAAATCGCTTGCTGATAAAATATATCCGATTTTTGAATTTCCCTTTGTTGTTCTGTACGAATTCAGTACCGCTCTTTCATAGTCACGTTTTAACAACAGCAGGTCGCTTTCCATCATATCAACAGCTATACTATTTAGCTCAATCCTGTCAGACAGCAAGGTAATTTCATCATGAAAACCTTTAATAACCCGTTCTCTTAAATTAAGCTTGTTACCAATGATATTTAGTTCATTCAGGCTCTCCTTCTTTTCTTTTGTTGTCTCTTTAAGAAGATTATCAACATATGAAATTTCTTCCAGAGTCTTCTTTCGCTGCTCTTCAAGCTCAGCTTTGGTTTGTCCGGCCAGGCCTGTGGCCAAAAAAGACAATAAAAAGTATATAAACAGGTTTCTCATCATTTTAAATGCACAGGGCTGTAACCTACTGCAGGATTGAATTTCAATTCACCGTTCCAGTAAGTGTCAGCTTTTAAGATATTAATTCTGATTTTCTCATTGCTGTTATCGTTTTCTATCTCAATTACTGAAGGATAGTTAAAATCACGAATACCAGAGAATCTGCTGAATCTAATACTGGTTTCTCCCGATCCTGAGGCAGAGCTAAAAATAACTTCGCGAACTTTCATCAACGCACAATCAATGTTATATATAACTTTTTTCCCCTTCACAAAAACATCAGTCAAGGCTAAACCATTATTGCATTCCGTAATACTATCAGGAGTATTATCATCCAATAACAGATCACCAAGAAACAAAAACAGCAGTCCCGGTTCAAAACCATATTTAAACCTCAGATCTGCAGGTTTCCCGTATAATAAATTCCTATTAATCCTGTCATTAATCAGAACAGTGTCACCTGTCATAAAAATTCTTGCGCCTTCAATACCTGTCCTTGAACGTACACTAATCAGAAGTGAATCAGGTTTCTTAAACCTGACCGTAGCCAAAAATCTATCAGACTTATTTTCCATACTGTAAAATATGTCTGCCTTTTGAATATAAAAACTCACTCCCGAGATGTTTTGACTTTTAGTCGCAGTAATAAAGTCACTTTTTTCATATTCCGGGCTATAACCTAAAACAGGTTCTCCTGTCTTCCTGATCAATGCACAACTATTCAGGGTGACAGCAAGTAGAATAACTATTTTTATTTTCGTTTGCAAGCTTCAATTTCTTTTAAAATTTCTGTCTTCGATGGGTCGAGCCTTATAGCTGTTTGCCAGCTCCCGATAGCTTCTTTGCATTTGCCCATCTTTTTAAGTATATATCCATAATGTTCGAACCACTCAGCATCCTCATCTTCTCCTGAATTAATAATTGCCTCCATAATCCTTGCAGCTTCTTTAGTCTTGCCCCTTTTATAAAGAACCCAGGCATAGGTATCAAGAAATGTTGTATTATCCTTCTCCTTTTCGATTACCTTTCTGATCATCTCATCTGCTTCTTTTAACCTGATTTCCTGCTCAGCCAGGTAATAAGCATAATTGTTCAGAACAGTCATATCATCACTGTTATACTTAATTGCTTCATCAAAAGTTTCAAATGACTTCAAATAATCCTTCATTCTGTAATATACATCTGCCTTCATCACTAATACCTGAAGATTCATTTCCTTATTCTCACCGGCAAGTATTGCGGCCTTCCTGAGTTCCTCGAGTGCAACAGTATAATTTTCCTTTTCAATGGCAGCATTAGCATAAAGCACTTTGGCAAGAAATGACCTGTTAAATCTTGTGGCACACTGCTCGCCCCTGATAAATAAATTATTAAAATCCTTCAGATCATAATAAATAAGCAATAATTTCTCCCATGCATAGTAATTATCCGGATATTGTACAATAATCTCTTCAAGTCTTTCTGCCGCATCAGCTAACCTTTTACTTTTCTGAAGCAATTCGGGTCTTAACAGCAATACAAGATTATCATTCCTGTAATTTGCTTCAAGTACCATAATTACAATCCCGAGATTTGAACCGAATTTTTCAACCAGCTCATCATTCTCAATTAGACCTGCAATAACAGATATCTTTTCCTCCCTTGAAATTTTATTATTCAGAATAACAGTGTTCATCAGTCCAAACAATTCCTCATAATTTTTTTCTTTTAAAAGAAAATCAAGTAATGAAAGTTGAATCAGAGGATTATCGGGATTTCTCTCAATAAGCTGATTATATACACTAAAGGCTTTTTCCTTATCTCCTTCGCCCCTGTATGTTTCGGCCAACAGACCATTGTAAAGAATATCATCAGGATTTTCCTTCAGAAGTTCAAGCACTTTTACCTGAGCCTCCTTATATTTCGTCTCTTCTAACAAAACACGGATCAGAGGAACGGTAGTTTTTTCATTTATACCAGCCTTTTCATCAATTTTACTGAACAGCATTCTGGCTTTATCCAGATCTTTATTTTCAGAATACAGGTTCCCGAGTGAAACCAGCAAATTTTCTCTCTCCGGGTAATATGAGACTGCCTTTTCGTAACATAGAACTGCGCTATCAATGTTACTTTCCTGGTAATATATCCCTGCCAGAGTCAGCAGATACCACAGATTCTTAGGTTGAAGGTCAATTGCCTGTGAAATATACTTTTTTCCAGTTCCCAGGTCTCCGTTATTGATTACTATCTGAGCCATCTGATAAAGTGATGCATCACTTTCAGGGTTAATTTTGAAACAATGTTCAAAATATTTCAACGCCTCTCCTGAATTCCCAAGCAGTTTATACCTGACAGCATCTCCGTAATAATAATTATATGCAGCTTCATCATATGATTCACCTGATTTTGCGGATCCAAGGCCTGGCACAGCCTTTCTGTTGCATGCTCCACTTAATATACTGACCGCAAGCAAAAAGAAGTAAATAAATCTATTGATATTCATAATTAATGCTTTCCTGTATGTCCAAATCCACCGTCACCACGATCACTCCCGTCAAGTTCATCAACAACAATCCATTGCGCTCTTTCATGACGCGCTATTATCATCTGGCAGATCCTGTCACCGTCTGCAATAGTAAAATTCTGATCAGATAGGTTTATAAGTATAATGCAAACTTCACCCCGGTAATCAGCATCAATCGTACCGGGTGAATTCAGTACAGTTATACCGTGCTTTATAGCGAGTCCGCTTCTGGGACGTATCTGTGCTTCATAACCCTCAGGAATCTCGAGAAAAAGTCCTGTATTAACCAACACCCTGCACCCCGGTTCAATAATGATACTATTATCGATATCAGCCCTGATATCCATTCCCGCTGAGTGCAGGGTACTGTAACGGGGCAGACCATGTTTAGACCTGTTAATAATCTTAATATTCATTACACCTCTTTTCTTAAAAATATTGTCAGCAATTTGTCTTTAAACTGAGCATATCCAACAAATATGATAATAAAGGCAGTATTCACCAGAAGTTCCGTAACTAAATCGGGATAGTTAAAGTAATGCCCGAATAAGACCATTCCTGTTGCCATAATAAAATACGGGATATACTGAATTATATTATAGTTTACTTTAAAATGCTTTTCCGCCAGTACAAAAGAGGCTATTATCATTACCCCGTATGATGCCACATGTGCCCACGCCGAGGCAAGATAACCATAATACGGTATGAATATCAGATTAATCATCACGGTGATAACAGCACCGATCAGAGTAATGTATACAGCATAAATTGTAAGATCATTAAGTTTGTACCAAATGCTGTGGTTTATATAGATCCCGTAAAAAAGGTAACCCATACTAATGATAGGTACCACAACAATGGCCTCGCGATAGTTAAATGCAATAATATATTTAAAACCTTCTATGTAAAGATTCAGTCCAAGGAAGATAATGAGCATAATAATTACAAAGTACTTCATAACAAAAGCATATGTTTCCTTTGCACCAGCATGTTTAGCTCTTTCAAAAAAGAATGGCTCGGCAGCAAATCTGAACATCTGTATAAACAGAGCCATTAGCACTCCTATCTTATATCCGGCACCATATTTTCCCACGATAGCCAGTCCATCTTCCTCACCCAGCATTCGTCTCAGCAAAACTTTATCAAGTGCATCATTTATTGTACCACTTAATCCGGCAAGTAGTAAAGGGAATGAATAGGTAAGCATTCTGTACCATAGCCCTGAATTAAAAACCAGTCTTATCTTTATTATAAAAGGCAGGAGCATCAGTAATGTAACACTGCTTGATATAAGGTTTGCCAAAAAAACATAACCAACTTTATAATCAGGATTATATGCAGTTCTAAACCATCCCTTACTGTTCTCCCATATTCCAGGGGCCAATTTCAGAAGAAAGATGACGAGTCCAATAGTAATCAACACATTAACAATTTTTATTGCGCTGAATAAAAGAGGGCGGTTTTCCTTTCGAAGTCGTGCAAATGGTATTGCTGATAATGCATCAATTGCGACAATTACTGCAAACATTCGTATGTAATCATGATGATCTCTATAATCCATCAGCGATGCCACTGGTGAAATAAAAATATTAACGAAGGCAACAAAGAGAATTGATGTTATAAAGAGGCTTATTAATGCAGTGCTGTAAACCTGTTCAGATTCCTCTGCCTTCTGGGAAAACCTGAAAAAACCTGTTTCCATACCATAAGTCAGAATAACAAGCAACAGCACCATCCACGCGTAAAGCTCAGTTATTATCCCGTAGTCACTTGTGTCAGTAAATACTCTCGTATAAAATGGGGTCATAACGGCATAATGCAGGAATCTTGGTATGATCGTTCCTAACCCGTACACCATTGTCTGGCCTGCAAGCTTCTTAACCTCTTTCATTTCGTTATAACGCCGTAAATATAGCTCTATTGAAGTAATCAGAGAGCAGTTGGCAATCTCAGTATAAAAATTGCATACTTTGAAAATTAATCTTCTTCCGAATCGAACAAAGTTAAATATCTTTGCACTCAGATTTGCAGAACGTTATTAACCAAAATTCGGATTTCATGAACAAATTATTCAAACAGTTAATCTCTCTTGCCGCTCTCTTGATGTTGTTCGCATGCGAATCAACCGGGAAAAATGAGAATGTTGTAGTATTAATAGAAACCTCAGCCGGGAATATTAAAGTGAAGCTCTATGATAATACACCTGTCCACAGGGATAATTTTGTAAACCTGGTTGAGACTGACTTTTACAACGGCATATCCTTTCACAGGGTAATTAAAGATTTCATGATACAGGCCGGAGATCCCTCCACAAGGGCTGATATTCCGAAAGCACGACTTGATACACTTCAGCAATTTACCATCCCGGCTGAATTCAGGAAGGAAAATTTCCACAAGAAAGGGGCTCTCGCAGCAGCACGGCAGGGCAATAATGTCAATCCTGAAATGCGTTCTTCAGGTACACAATTTTACATAGTCCAGGGAGTAAAATACACCGACAGTGAGCTTACGGCTGCAGAAGCGCGCATAAACAGCAATATTAAACAAGCCGCATTCACTAAGTTTTTAAAAGAGACTGCCGACAGTGCAAGACTATCAGGGGTAACACTTTCTGACAGTGAAATACAGGAAAAGGCTTCTATGAAAATGTTTGAATACCTTACAGACAACAGTGATTACAAAATAAGTCCTGAACAAAGTGACATATATAAAACAGCAGGTGGAGTTCCCCGTCTTGATGGTACGTATACCGTATTCGGTGAGGTGACAGAAGGACTTGAGATTGTGGATAAAATAGCAGTTACACCAACAGATGCTTCTGACCGCCCGGTTGATGAAGTAAAAATTATCAGGATGAAAATATTAAGCAGATAAACAGTAACAGAAAAGAAGTTTGATATGTTAGACAAAATACAAAATTTACTCGAAGAGGTAATTGCCGCTAAAGTCACAGGTACTGATGAGCTTGAATCATTCCGTTTAAAATATCTGAGTAAGAAAGGCCTGATCTCTGAATTATTTGAAGAGTTCAGAAATGTCGCCCCCGGCGAAAAGAAGGATGTCGGACAGAAACTAAATCAGTTAAAGCAGGAGGCCTCAGAGAGATATAATATCTTAAAAAGTGAGCTGATTACAACTGACGAGGTAAAAGCTGAATATGATCTTTCACGTCCCTCTTTCCCTTATTCACTCGGTTCACGCCATCCCATTTCGATAGTCCGTAATGAAATAATTGACATATTTTCAAGAATAGGTTTTACGGTATCAGAAGGTCCTGAAATAGAGAATGATGATCATGTATTTACAAGGCTTAATTTTGCCCCCGAGCATCCTGCGCGTGATATGCAGGATACTTTTTACATTTACCGCGGATCAGTTGAAGATTCGAATCCCGGCGACATTCTACTGCGAACCCATACATCGTCGGTACAGGTAAGGGTAATGCAGTGTCAGAAACCGCCTATCAGGACAATCTCTCCTGGACGTGTATTCAGGAATGAGGCAATTTCAGCAAGGGCGCATTGTATTTTTCATCAGATTGAAGGCTTGTATATTGATGAAAACGTGTCATTTGCCGATCTCAAACAGACACTGTTATTTTTTGCCAGGGAACTTTATGGCAAGGAAACAGAAATAAGGCTGAGGCCTTCATATTTTCCATTCACTGAACCCTCGGCCGAGATGGATGTAAGCTGTAAGCTTTGTGGCGGCAAAGGATGCAACGTATGTAAATACACTGGCTGGCTGGAAGTCCTGGGCTGCGGTATGGTACATCCTAATGTGCTGGATGCCTGTAATATTGACAGCAAAAAATATACCGGGTTTGCATTCGGAATGGGTATTGAAAGAGCAGCAATGCTAAAGTATAGTGTCAATGACCTCCGTCTTTATTTTGAAAATGATATAAGGTTTCTTGATCAGTTTAAAACAGCATTTTAACAGTCATTGAACAATATATCTCCGGGAATGTTAATCTTTACGCTATAATTGATTTTTATAATGAAACAGCATGATATTTCTATTCCGCTTTGTGATCAGTGTGCACTTGAAACCGGTTCAATTTTCAGGAATCTGACTTCTGATGAGGTCGAGATGTTGAACTTTGAAAAAGATTTCCGCCAATACAGGAGGGGGGATGTTCTTTATCATGAAGGAAACCGGATAAGTGGATTTTATTGTATTCACAGTGGCATTATAAAGGTCTTTAAGACTGGTTTTGACGGAAAAGAGCAGATTATCCGTTTTGCTAAGGCTGGAGAGATAATTGCTTACAGGAGTGTTCTCAGCAACGAGGTGGCCTGTACTTCTGCAAAAGTGATCGAAGATTGCCAGGTATGTTTCATACCTTCAGAAATATTAATTTCATTTATTAAGACAAATCCTGCATATTCACTCGATCTTTTAAAACTTGCCTGTCATGAGCTTGGGGAAGCCAATTCATTTATCACTGATATTGCCCAGAAAACGGTAAGGGAAAGGCTAGCTGAGATCCTCATACTTCTTGTCAAAGATTTTGGCATGGTCTCTCAGAATTATCTGAAAATATCTCTTACCCGTGAAGAGCTTGCCAATATAGTTGGAACAGCAACTGAGTCAGTTATCAGGCTTTTATCCGAGTTTAAGTCTGACAAACTGATCGAGCTAAACGGAAGGAAGATCAAAATCCTGAATAGTAAAGGATTGGAAAAAATCAGCAATGTCTTCAATTAGTCATTATTCCCTTCCTTTACGTCATATTTAAAAGAGTGTTCCTGTAATATTATGTCCGAATTGCTTTCCCAGATGTCTGTAGGCATGTTCTGTTGCTTCGCGTCCTCTTGGAGTTCTTTTAAGGTAACCCTCCTTAATCAGGAATGGTTCATATACCTCCTCAATTGTACCGCTTTCCTCTCCCACTGCTGTTGAAATTGTATTAAGTCCAACCGGGCCGCCTCCGAATTTATCAATTATCACGCAGAGTATTCTGTTATCCATTTCGTCAAGACCATGCTGATCTATATTAAGGGCTTTAAGGCCATATCTTGTTATTTCAAGATCAATAATTCCTGACCCTCTGACCTGTGCAAAATCTCTTATACGCCTTAGGAGGGAATTTGCAATTCTGGGTGTTCCCCTGCTTCTTCGTGCAATTTCCACAGCTGCCTCCTCATGGATTAAAACATTAAGAATACCTGCTGATCGCCTTACAATACCGGTCAGAACCTCATGATCATAATATTCAAGGTGAAATTTTATTCCAAATCTGGCTCTCAGGGGACTTGTAAGAAGGCCTGAGCGGGTAGTGGCGCCAATGAGGGTAAAATGGTTTAGGGTGAGCTGAACTGACCTTGCACTTGGTCCCTTGTCAATCATAATATCTATCTGGAAATCTTCCATCGCCGAATAGAGGTATTCTTCCACAACCGGGCTCAGTCTGTGTATTTCATCAATGAAGAGGACGTCACCCTCCTGGAGGTTTGAAAGCAATCCTGCCAGGTCACCAGGTTTATCTAGAACCGGGCCTGATGTGACCCTGAGGTTAACATCCAGTTCATTTGAAATAATAGATGCAAGAGTAGTCTTACCAAGTCCCGGGGGTCCGTGAAGCAGAACATGATCAAGCGACTCACCCCTCTGCTTTGCAGCGGTGACAAAGATCATCAGATTGTCAATTATCTGGTTTTGACCTTTAAAATCATCAAAATATGAAGGCCGGAGCTGTTGTTCAAACTCCTTTTCATTAGTTGAAATATCATCTTTTCTGATGTTGAAATTATCTTCCATTTAATTTATTAACTATTTTATCAGTCTGACATCGCTTTCCGGAAGATTAATTCTTATACCATTTATGCTGACTTCAACATCATCCTTATAAGTAATTGTTAAAACAGGTAAGCCCTCCTCGCTGAATTTTTTCCATACTCTCTGCCTTATACCCATTTTGTAATATTGTTCTTCCTTTACTTTGCCGTTTTCATAGTAATAGGTCTGCAGGCCATCTGGATTTCCCTGGATAAAATTTCCTTTAAATTTAAGTTTATTATCAGGATAATAAGATTTCCATAACCCGTCCCGTAATCCGATGATGTATTTACCCTCCTCTGTA
>Ga0105103_10001893_pt1 | contig 11117 bp, 10 predicted proteins | sample PPLLaktember2015_2_FD_79107 | JGI IMG/M metagenome (GOLD analysis project Ga0105103, IMG submission 79107) | Freshwater sediment microbial communities from Prairie Pothole Lake near Jamestown, North Dakota, USA - PPLs Lake P7 Core (6) Depth... | ecosystem: Environmental > Aquatic > Freshwater >...
TCGTCAAAGGTAAATCCTTTGAGCGTTTTTCTGTATTCAATGATCCTCGCAGCCAGTTTTTCCCCGATCCCGTTTATCTCGATCAGCTCTTCAGCACTTGCCATGTTGATATCCTTTTTTTTACCAAATGATTCAACCTCCATTTCTTTCTCATTAGTAAAACGATTCCCTTTACCTTTGTATTCGGCAAATTTAAAATGCGGAGCGATAACAGCGAGCAGGCTGTCGCTTATTTGGGTCACCTGTTGAAACTCGATGGCAGAATTTACATACTTCCCATCTTCTCTGAAAGCCAGAAGCCTGTCTATTTCCTCAGAATTCAGGCCCAGTACATATGCTCTGTAATCTGTTAGAAAATTGGGATTGAACGGATAAATTTTATATGTGCCCGCAATGGTGTCTGTTTTATTAAGTAAATCCAACTGATGATTCAGGGCAAGAAATTCCTTATCGTCTTCAGTCCTTGTTTTTGGGTTGGAAAAATCCGCAAACAAATAAATTGACTGAAGAATAATAATGATGAGGGCAAGCAAAAAGATCCCATTGCGCTGTTTTTTATTAAAGCGGAAATGGGATCTGAAACTTTGCATAAATCCTTTATTTTTTGCTGACCCTGATCGCTCTCAAATATCTGGCCAGTTCTTCTCTAACCTTGGGAAACAAGAAGAACAAACCGATTAAATTAGGTACCGCCATAGCAAAGATCATGGCATCTGAAAAATCGGTAACTGCCCCCAGACTGGCAGCGGAACCAACGATAACAAACAAACAAAACAAAACCTTATAGGTATAATTGGATACTTTGGACCTGCCGAACAGATACATCCAGCTTTGTAAGCCGTAATATGACCAGGAGATCATGGTTGAAAAGGCAAATAACAGTACTGCAACTGTCAGAATATAGGGAAACCAGGGCATTACAGAAGCAAAAGCCTTGGAAGTTGCAAGGACGCCGTCCGGCGTTCTAACACCATAAGTCATGATACTGCCTCCGGTATCTGCATTTGTTACAATAATTACCAGGGCTGTTAAGGTGCAAACAACCACTGTATCAATAAAAGGTTCTAAAAGCGAAACCAATCCTTCGGAAGCAGGGAATTTTGTCTTTACCGCAGAGTGCGCTATGGCCGCAGAACCAACACCGGCTTCATTGGAAAACGCTGCTCTTTGGAAACCGATGATCAAAACGCCCACCATACCTCCGGCAATTCCCTGAGGATTAAAAGCACCTTCGATGATCTGAGAAATAGCAACACCAAGTCCATTAAAATGGTAAATGATAATCACCAATGAGGCCAGAAAATAGATCCCTACCATAAAAGGAACAATTTTTTCAGTAATGGTACCGATCCTTTTTATTCCGCCGATAATGACCAGGGCGACGAGCAGGGCCATAAAAAACCCAAAAACCAAACCGGCATTTGTGGAGTTATTTCCAATCATGGTGTTAAACTGTTGTGCAGCCTGATTTGCCTGAAACATATTTCCTCCCCCGAAAGAACCTCCAATACACATCAAGGCAAAAACAGCCGCCAGGATTTTTCCCAGTTTACCTTTGCCCATTTCTGCCAAACCCTTTTTCAAATAATACATGGGCCCGCCGTAAACAGTACCGTCTGCTCCCAGATCACGGTATTTTACTCCGAGGGTACATTCCACAAATTTAGATGACATCCCCAGTAAGCCGGCAAGTATCATCCAGAATGTGGCTCCTGGACCACCCAGGGAAACAGCAATTGCCACTCCGGCAATATTACCCAGACCTACTGTACCTGATAAGGCTGCGGTAAGCGCCTGAAAATGTGATACCTCTCCATGATGGCCCTCAATTCTGATCGTATCCGGAATATCACCATTCGGAAGGGGTATTTCATCTGTCATCGGTAAAGCCGTGGCGTGGTCTATCTTGTCGTACTTTCCTTCAACAATGTTCAGCGATGTTTTAAAGTGACGAATATTGACAAATTTAAATAAAATGGTAAACAACAAACCTGCAAACAGTAACAGGATAATTACCATGGGCATACTCACCTCTTCTGTGAATTTTACCGGATAAAATACAAAAGCGCCCCAGGCATCAGCAATCGGCTTAAAAGCTTCATTAATACGCTCATCCCAACCTTTGTCCTGAGCAAAAGTTATAAAAGGCATAATACTTAAAAAAAAAGTGAGATATTTTTGCTTCATTTTCATATTGAATTAAGGCATTAATGCGCTGCAATATCTAAAAAAAAATAACTCCAAACGAATTTTTATGATAAAAATAAAAAAAGGCCCGGTATTGTGTCAATCCTCTATGTTTTATGTTCAGAGAAACAAAAAGTAAACATTTTAAACCATACTTTTACCAATAAATTTTAGTTTTAGCTTTGCAGACAGCCATAGTCTATTTAGAAATCATCTGAAAATGAAAAAAACAGTAGTGCTTGGGGCATCTTTAAAAGAGGATAGCTATGCCAATCTGGCCATGCACAGACTTGCAGCCAGGCAAATCGAAACCGTTGGAATTGGCATGAGGGAAGGCATCGTAGCCGGTTTTCCGGTTTATACGGGTACGCCACACATTGGTGATGTGCACACCCTGACGCTGTATTTAAATGCAAAAAGACAGGCTCCCATCACAGATTATATCCTTTCTCTCCATCCCAAAAGAGTAATTTTTAACCCGGGTACTGAGAACAAGGTATTGTATACCTTACTGGAAAAAAACGGAATTGAAACAATACAAGCCTGCACCCTGGTTATGCTGGCAACCGACCAGTATTGAGCATAATCACTGCAATTTTGTTACCTTTGTGAGCAACATAAAAAGCATGAGCTCATTTCCCGTCCATACCGATCCCATAATCGCTTTGGCCACCCCTTCGGGTGTGGGTGCCATAGCCGTGATCAGAATCTCGGGTAACGGTTGTATCGCTTTGGTCGGGGACTTCTTTATTCCCAAAAACAAAAAGAAAAACCTGCGCAGCCAGCCTTCGCATACTGTACACCTGGGTCATATAGCAGAAGGACCCAGGCTGATTGACGAGGTATTGGTATCGGTCTTTAAAAACCCACATTCTTATACCGGTGAAGATGTTGTAGAAATAGCCTGTCACGGTTCGGTTTACATCCAGCAGGAGATTATACAGCTTTTTTTAAAAAATGGTGTCCGTCTGGCCACAGCTGGAGAATTTACGCTGCGCGCTTTTTTGAATGGCAAGCTCGATCTGAGTCAGGCTGAGGCTGTAGCCGATCTGATCGCTTCAGATTCGGAAGCCTCTCACCGGATCGCCATGCAGCAAATGCGGGGAGGATTTTCAAATGAGATCGCCGACCTCCGCGGCCAGCTGATGAACTTTGCCGCACTGATCGAACTGGAACTGGATTTTTCGGAAGAAGATGTAGAGTTTGCCGACCGGGCTGAATTCAGGAAGCTCATCCATAAAATTATCGCTTTGCTAAAAAGGCTGATCGATTCTTTTGCCCTGGGTAATGTGATCAAGAACGGCATTCCCATAGCCATTGTTGGAGAGCCCAATGTGGGCAAATCAACCCTGTTGAACACGCTGCTCAACGAGGAGAAGGCCATTGTATCCCATATCGCCGGTACCACCCGCGATGCCATTGAAGACGACCTCGTGATCGGGGGTATCACTTTCCGTTTTATCGATACGGCAGGTATTCGGGATACACAAGATATCATTGAAACGGTAGGCATAAAAAAAACCTTTGAGAAGATACAACAGGCACAACTTGTAATGTACCTTGTTGATGCGAGCAGTCTGGAAGCAGCCTCACCTGAGACCTTTTCTACTGAAATAATAAAAATTGAAATACTTTACCCAAATAAAAAAATACTCGTGGTTTTGAACAAAGCAGACCTCCTGAGCAGTGAAAAGCTAACAGCAGTTTTACAGAACTTTCAAACCCTCAGTCACCCTGTCATAGCCCTGTCTGCCAAAGAAAAAACCGGCCTGCACCTGCTCACTGAACATTTGCAGGGCTTATTGAATACAGGTGCCTTGAGCAACAACCAGACCATAGTGAGCAATGTGCGCCATTTTGAAGCGCTTCACCATGCACTAAAAGCAGCTGTTGAGGTGGAAAAAGGACTTGAGAAGCATATCTCTTCAGACCTGATCGCTATTGATGTGAGACAAGCCCTGTTCCATTTGGGTGAGATCACAGGTGAAGTCACGAATGATGACCTGCTCGGGCATATTTTTGCTAATTTCTGTATCGGAAAGTAAAGTTATTTTCCTTTGATTGGAAAAAATCTTTTGTTTAAATATGTCAGAGCAAGCGAGAGGCTATTTAGGTGCGCGAGGTAATCCAAATGATAGAGCTTTTGTAGGCTTAAAATATAACAGTTATATGAATGTAGAACTATCCAAATGGATTATGAAAGCTGCCATCACTAAAGATATTACTTTCCATTGTGCCAGACATACTTTTGCATTATTACAATTGACTTTAGGAACTTATATAAATACACTTTCCTAACTTCCGGGACATTCAGAATTAATTTATTTATATAGAAGAGCCTAAAACATTGTATAACCTAGCTTTACTTGTATAATATTGATTCAGGATTGCTATTCCTTTTAATTTCGCATCAATTAATTTTGACTCCCGGCTATTCACTAAAAAAAGTGAGCTTTCACCAATGCCAAACTTTCGTTCTTCTGCACGAAAGAGCTTTTCATAATCCAAAATCATGTTTTGAGCAATGTTATCTTGAATGGCATATGATTCTATTTCTTTTTGGATCATTTGAATTTTATTTTTCAATGTTACTTCTGTATTCATGATATCCAATTGGGCGCTTTGCAATCTTAATTTAGCCAACTTTAGGTCGCCTCGTTCCTTCCTTATAAACAAGGGGAAACTCACATAAAACCCAGCTTTATAATTGTTCTCGTTGAATGAATTTATTTGATCATAGGTTTCTGATAAAAAATTGTAGTCAACATTTACAATAGGGAATAATTTATTGACTTTGAGGTTTTTATCCACTTCAAGACTTTCGTATTTATAATTTAAGGACCTTATTTTTGGATGATTATCAATAAGTTCCTCATCGGCAATCAGCTCTGACATATTTAGGGCCATATCGATTTTTTCCGGCGTAAGTATATCTGGTCTTATATCTTCTCTGACTTCTATGGGCAAATCGTTAGAAAGCCATAGAAAATTTGAAAGGTCAAAAGTAGCTTTGGTATAGGCGAGTCTTGATTTTTCCAGATCTAGAGCCCGATCTTGTACTGTGATTCCAGCCTCCAAGGTATCTATCGCCGGATTTTCACCTGTTTCAAAATTTCTCTTTACACCCTTAAATCTGAATACGGCATTTTTATAAAAATCTTCGAATACCAATTTTTCATCGTAGGCCTTTAACCAGTCAAAATAAACCAGAGTGGCATCGAAAAGGATCTGGTTTACCATTAACTGCTGATCCTGAAGTGCTTGCTCTTCAAACAATTTAGCTTGCTTTAAGGTGGCCATTCTTTTATTGATCCATAAATTTTGCGCTAAAGAAACAGAAACACCAACGCTGTACAGACCGTCATCTGGGGTAAAACTTTCAGGATTGAGATAAGCTCCGGAATTATCTTCGTAATTACCCTTCAATTCAATCCCGTACCAAGTAGGTATTTTAAATGTAGCGTTTAATTTGTCGTAATATTCAGATCCTTTAAACTCTTTGGTTGCATAATCCACTTCTAATTTTGGGTCAAAAGCACCCCTGGCTTTCATCAATTTAGCCTCGCTTTCATCAACTACTAAATTCACCTGCCTCACAATAGGGTGAAAGGATTTGACAAAACCTAGATATTCTTCCAAACCGAGGACAGAAAGGCTGCTTTCCTGAGAAAAAAGCAGCTGCGTTATTAGCAAAAAAATAATAATTGATTTACTTTTCATTTTACTTCTTTTTTTGATCCGACCCATTATCACTAGAAGATGTATAGAAATCTGGAGGGAAACCATTTAGTTTTCGCCACATTTCAAGCCATATAGGTACGTCGTTTAATAAGGCCATTGTTCTCGCTCCTGAACCAACCCGCAAAGCTGTTGGCCATTCGTGATCTTCCTTATCGGGTGCCAATAAAATTCTATATTTTCCATTTGGACTAATAAAATTTTCTATGGCTACCACAGTACCTCCATAGGTACCGTAAGAAACGTTTGGCCATCCGCTGAAAACAATGGCGGGCCATCCGTCAAATTGAACCCTTACTTTTTCACCTAAATGCATAAGTGGGAGGTCAATTGGATCAATATAAGTTTCTACAGCTAACTCATAAGAAGAAGGCATAATACCTACCAGTTGATCTCCTTCTTTGAACGTTTCTCCAATACCAGATTTTACCGCCTTATTAATGAATCCATTCTGAGGGGCAGTGATAAACATCAAACTATTCCTTTTTTCGTAATTCGTATAGTCATTTTCCAATTTTGTAACTTGCGCACTCGCATCAAACTGACTAGATCTGGCGGTAAACATATCGCTTTGAGCTTTAGCAATTTTATCTCCATAAGTTGCATCGATGGTTGCTAATTCTACCTGAGCATTTATGACTTCATTTCTGCTCGTCAGTAATTTATTTTCCTGGGAAATTAATTTTGCCTGTGTTTCTTGTAATTTTAATCTTTTTTCCTCCACATCTTTAAGTGCTTTTAAGCCCTCATCTTGCAAGGTTTGCGTACGATCAAACTGACGTTGTGCGATCTCTATATTAGTCTTTGCCGCTTCCAAATCTATGCTGTCGCTCTTTACTTTTAAACCAGCTTGCAATAATTTGTTTTTGGCTTGTTCATATTTCAATAATTGTTCATTTCTAAGTGCCGAAATTTGTCTTTCTAAGGCACTCACTTTGCTCTCATAAGCTTCAACCGATGATTTTTTGGCATCAATTTGATCTCCGGTTCGAGAAATAAGATTTTCATCAAAATATTCACTTTTAATCTCAGAAATGCGCAAGATTGTATCTCCTTTTTCCACAAAATCACCTTCTTGTACGTACCACTCTTCTATCCGACCAGGAAGGGTAGATTGGATGCTCTGTGGTCGTTGTTCCGGTCTAAGCGTTGTTACGTTTCCTGTGCCAGAAATATTCTGTGTCCAGGGCAAAAAGAGTATAATCAATAAAATCACGGAAAAGACTCGCAAAAAACGGTTGAATTGTTTGTAATATTTTCTGTCGAATATGGTTTTACCCGATTTATAATCGGCCATATCAATTCCATCAGTTACTGTGTTTTGAGAAATCTTTAGCATAATTTGTTAAGATTTAAAAGTTTTGATTTCACCATCTTCTAAAGTCAGGTGCTCTTTCATGTATTTTTTCCACATAGGATTAGCACTAATTATCATTAGCCCCCAAGGATTGTTCTTGTCGGTCAGGTATTTGACAATTTCTTCAAATTCTGTTGTGTTAAACTCATCGAGCGGCTCTTCAAGAATCAAAACTTTTGGATTCTTTAAAATTGCTCTGGCTAAAATTATTTTTTTTGCAACGGTTTTTGAAATCCGCTTTCCTTCCGGATATAAAACCGTGTTCAGACCCTGGTGAAGATCTCTGATATAGGACATCAAACCTATTTTTTCAAAAATTTCAAAAATGCGGTCATCAGAGATTGACAGATCACCAAAGGTTACATTTTCTCTTAAAGTACCTTCAAACGGAGTTTCTTCAGATAAAGACAGTCCGAGATGGGCCCTGTAATAGTTTAAATATAGACTTGTAATGGAATGATTATTTACGTATACGTGTCCGGAAGTTGTTTCAACAACTCCTGAAATAAGATTGATCAAACTGCTTTTTCCTGAACCACATTCTCCATCTACAAGTATGCGTGTTTTTGTATTAACCTTCAGTGAAATATTCTTTAAGATCAATTTTTCTCTATCTGCAACACCATAACAAGCCTTATTTAATTCTATTTCAAATATTTTTGTAAAATCGGGTCTTTCTCCGTTATGAGGTTCTAAGCGCTTGTCGACAACATAACCTATTTTTTCGATAGAAGTCAATACATCATAGACAGATTCTAAGCCAATTATGAGTTTCTCTACAGAGGCTATTACCAATAAAATAATAATTTCTGCCGCTACGAACTGGCCTATATTCATTTGTTGATTAAGTACCAATCCACCTCCAATAAGCAATAAACTTGCCGTAACGATTACCTTAAAAGCAATCATTAAAAAATATTGGAGCCTCAAGATACTAAAGTGGCCCTCCCGCGCATTGAGGTATTTATCTACCAAATAATCATTTTTTTGTAAAGCTAAATTGGTTTGCCCTGAAAATTTAAAGCTAATGACCGCACGTGCAACTTCTTGAATCCAATGTGCCACTTTATATTTTGCTTTTGATTCTTCCAAACTTGTGTCTAATCCTTTTTTTGCGGTGTATTTAAAAACAACTGCGATGAGTATTAGAAGCAGTAAACCAAATACAATAAAAACAGGATGATAGAATGACAATAACAACAGTGCAAAAAGAATTTGAAGCGACGCTGCAGGAATATCAATTAAAATCTTTGAAAGCCCTTTTTGAACCATTAAAGTGTCAAAAAATCTATTGGCTAATTCTGGTGGATAATAATGAAATAATTCACTCATTTTTATTTTAGGAAACCGGTATGTAAAATCAAAAGAAGATCGGGTAAAAATTCTCTGTTGGATAGTTTCAAGAATTCTTATTTGCATAAATCCCAATGCTCCGGAAAAACCTGTCCCAATGGTAACCAAAATAACTAATACGATCCAGGATGTTGAAATTTGAGCTCCTTGAATTAAATTAATGATGGATTGTATCCCTAAGGGCAATGACAGCGTGACAATTCCATTAAAAACCGCATAATAAAATATTTGTAGGATATCCTTTTTTTCGAGCGTGATTAATCCAATTAATCTCTCCCAGGGTGTCATTTTTAAGTTAGACATTCTGATAATTTTTTAAAGTGTGAAAAGTGAGGTCTGTAAAGAAATTGGCCGGAGAATCTGATTTATTGCAGTCTGTCATCGATTTGAACTGGTCTTTTAAAAAATGTTGATGCAAACCTCCTTCAATAATTGTACTCGCCAAACTTGTTGGATAAGGATATTTCGGGCTTACAGACAAAATTACATCTTTTAAACGCGCAATTAAACGTTTATGCACTGCAAAATAGCCTTGTTTATTATCATTATCCACTTCTTTCGTAAGGTAAGATTTAGAGTTTTAATTTACAATAATATTTTGCAACAAAATTTCATTGACGTGAGAAAAACTCAAATCTTCTTCCACATTTCTGGTGACAATTTGAATGGCCTTTCTCAGCTTTTCTTCAGGATCGCTCATATTATGGATTTCAAAGACTAACTGATATTCTATCCATGCCCAATATCTGGCTGACAAATAAACCAATAATTTATGTTTGCTTTCAAAATAACGGTGAAGTGAACTTTCGTTAGACCCAATAATCAGGCCTAGCCTTTTAAAGGTGAAATTGTCGAACCCGATCTCATTCATTAACAGAATACTGTTCTCCACAATTCTTTTACCCAGGTCAGAAGATTCAGGATCTTTTAGAAAAATCTTATCGGGTACAGATAGCTTGATAGATGAAAGTAATTTATCCATGATCAAGTATATTTATTGCAAATATAATAGTATTACTATTATGTCTAATAGAAAAACAAATATGTTTAACATAAAATTAGTAATTGAATCTAATTTTATTGTCTTGATGAGTGTGAAACAAATTGATATACAACATTTAATATATTTATCCAGGAATCTTCAAATATTTAATTCCTTATCTTTACAATTCCGTATTTATAACTTTTGTTCAATGAAACAGATTATTATTTCTACAATTATATTTTATTTTAACTTATAAAAATTATTCATCTCCATGATTAAAAAACGATTTAGAACTGGATTTGAATTTAGTCTGTTTGAAGAACAACAGAAAAATCCGTTTGAAAAACTTTTTGCCATTTTTAAAGAACTTATCACACATACCTCTGGAGATTTTGATGAGGCAATTGATTGGCTGAAGCAGCTTGATAAGGAATATAAACTGACTGATGAAAATTATACCATAGACGATTTTATTGAAGATTTAAAAAAGAAGGGATTTATCCAAGAACGTATTGCTCCGGATGGCACTTCGGGTCAAGTAATTTCAGCAAAAACGGAACAAGCGATAAGAAAAAATGCACTGGATCAGATTTTTGGAAAGTTAAAAAAGAAGGGTTCCGGCAGTCATAAAACGAAAAGCAGCGGAATTGGAGATGAACATACCGGAGACCTCAGGAGCTTTCAGTTTGGAGATGGTCTTGACCAAATTTCTATGACAGAAAGTTTGAAAAATGCCCAAATAAATCACGGATTCAAAGAATTTAAGCTCACTGAAGAAGACCTGGTAGTAGAAGATACCCATCATAAAGCACAAATGAGTACCGTATTAATGATCGATATTAGTCACAGTATGATTTTATACGGCGAGGATCGGATCACACCGGCTAAGAAAGTGGCAATGGCCTTGGCCGAATTAATCACTACGCGATACCCAAAAGATACTTTAGATATTTTGGTTTTTGGCAATGATGCCTGGCCTGTTAGCATTAAAGATTTGCCTTATTTAAAGGTAGGTCCTTTTCACACGAATACAGTAGCAGGATTGCAGCTTGCGATGGATCTTTTAAGGAGAAAAAGAAACACCAACAAACAAATTTTTATGATTACTGATGGCAAGCCAAGCTGTTTGCGCTTGCCGGATGGAACTTATTACAAGAACAGTAATGGATTGGATCCCCACATTGTAGAAGAATGCTACAGTACAGCAGCATATGCCAGAAAATTACATATACCCATCACAACTTTTATGATTGCCAAAGATCCTTATTTACAATCATTTATAGAAAAATTCACCCTGTCAAACAGAGGAAAAGCATTTTACACAGGCTTACAAGGACTAGGTGAAATGATTTTTCACGACTATGAAAATAACAGAAAAAATCGAATTAAATAATATGAGACCGGATATAAAAACTTTGAGCGAGCTCAAAAAATCAGGATATAGTTCAAAAAGTATCAAAGAAGAATTGCGTCAAAATTTAGTTGAAAACATTAAGA
>Ga0105103_10001894_pt1 | contig 11113 bp, 9 predicted proteins | sample PPLLaktember2015_2_FD_79107 | JGI IMG/M metagenome (GOLD analysis project Ga0105103, IMG submission 79107) | Freshwater sediment microbial communities from Prairie Pothole Lake near Jamestown, North Dakota, USA - PPLs Lake P7 Core (6) Depth... | ecosystem: Environmental > Aquatic > Freshwater >...
AAAATCCGGTCAGCTATGACGATCTGGGAAGAGCACCCCGCTTTTTCGCCTTCACTGTAATCGATTTTATAGCCCACTTCGGTTGCCTTCCTTAATGCGTTGGCGACTATTTACTTAAAATTTTCTCAAGAATACTAACAGGCTGCATCCACCGCAGAAAAAATTTTACTCTTGCTCTGGAGACTCCGACGCCACTTTTTCCGTGCTGACCTCTTTACTGCGTTTTAAAACAATGAACCCAGAAGAAGAAATGATAACTACGATAGTTATTGCTGCCACCAATAAAACAAACGGAAACTGCGCCACGTCAAAGTAAACCGTTTGTTCACCTAAATTACCTACTTCATCGGTGGCGTAAACTGTTACGCTGTGTGCACCATTCGATAAAGCTGCAAGTGTCAAGTTTCCCGCGATGGGCTCCATTTCTTTTCCATCTAGACTGTACGCCAAAGTAGTAGTGTTTTCATCTACGGTAAAAGTTAGTTGTATGTCAGTTGTTCCGTAAGAAATATTTTGCGGCTGCAAAATCCTAATGATAGGCGATTGAATATCCACCGAGAAATGCACGGTTCTGGATGTTCCCATGTTTCCAGCGCTGTCATTTGCATACATTCTAACGCTGTGCGTACCCTGTGAGAGGTTACCCAACTGAACTTGCGCGCTAATGGTTATGTTTGCTTCGTCGTCTAAACTATACCCAATCCAACTTGTTGCCCTGTTAACAGTGAAATGCAGCAGGACTTCCCGGTAAGTTTTGTTTTCTGGAGAAACTACCTCTATGGTCGGCGGAATCTTCCCATACCCCACTGGTTTAAACTGCTCATTTGTCCCTAACCATTTTGTCCCGTCAAAACCTCCGACAGCATACAAAACATCACTGATCACGGCTAAAGACAAATACGCCCTTGCAGTAGGCATCAACTCAGCTAAACTCCAACTATCAGTTCCAGGATCGTAAACTTCGGTGTTGTTACTGAATTTCCCATCAGAAAAGCCGCCTATCAAATAGATACGTTGGGGGGCGAAGAATCCCGTGGTAGCTGCCGCGGCTCCATAACTATTAGTTTTAGGTAACCCAGCCGCCAAGGTCCAATTGCCTGATTGAGTGTCATAAACTTGGGTTATGTTAGCTAAAACAGTGTTTTCAAGTGAGCTTGGCTGTCGGGAACCACCCATAACATAGATTGTTGTGCCTACAACTGCTGAAGCATACCCTTGCACACCTGTAGGCATCGACGCTGCCTGCGACCAAGTGTCCACAGCGGGGTCGTAGACTTCATTGATATCGGTTTCAACGAAAAAAGGCGTGGTGCCAGAATATTGTTTGCCCCCGATCAAGTAAATTTTACCGTCAACAACGCTAGCAGTTAAGTCAGCTCTAGGCGTAGGCATAGACGACTTTGTTTCCCACTTATCAGTCGCGGGGTCGTAAACCTCGTTGTTAGCGATGAAACCCGTGCCAGTGCTTCCGATGGTTCCGCCTATGCAGAAAATCTTGTTGTCATAAACAGCTATCGCGAACCCGCTTCTAGGCGTAGGCATAGACGTTTTAACCACCCACTCGTTTCGCTGTGGATTGTACTCTTCCACCACGTTTAGGGTAGCGTTATTGTTGTTTAAACCGCCTACTGCATAGATTTTTCCGCCAACAACCGCCAAACCAAACCCTCCCCGAACCGTCGGCATAGGTGACAGGCTGCTCCAAGCAGATTCAGTATTTTGCGCTAAATCGATTGGGGAAAGCTCAAACACTGCAAAAAGTGTCAAAGCGATAAGCATCACCGTTAAGATCCAACTTAACTTCTTTATCGATGTTCCCCCGCAAGCATCTTAGCATATAGAGTAGTGTTCTACACTTAAATTTTTAGGCATAAAAAACCCGCCAAACCGGTCGGCGAAAAAGCTAAATTGTCCAAGCACACGCATTGTTCTTTGAGGACGAAACATGATTAAGCAGGTTCTTGTGGCTGTAGACGGCTCAGAAAACTCTTTGAGGGCACTGGATTTTGCCCTAGACTTGACAGAAAAATACGCGGCATCATTAACGATCCTAAACGTTTCAGAATCAATGGCTGTGAGTACCGTCCCGCAAGATCCAGGCGCCATTTCCGCCGAAAGTTTAGTCACGTTCAACAAAGACTTAAACAAGATTCACGAAAACATTCTCAGAAAAGCCGTTTTACATGCCAAGGAATCCAAACCCAACATGCCGGTTTCTTCTAAACTACGAGAAGGCAACGCTGCATCCCAGATTATCGCGGAAGCAAGAGAGTCCGGCTGCGACGTCATTGTGGTGGGCCATAAAGGCGTGGGGAAAGTCAAAGAGTTTCTAGGCTTGGGCGGCATCAGCGAAAAAGTCGTTCACACTGCACCTTGCCCCGTAATAATCGTCAGGTAACCCAACAGCAACACCTAAGTTATATTTCCCTTTGACTCTACACTTAAGTATGATAACAGTAGTCGGCGCGGGCAAAGTAGGAAGCGCCGCCGCATTTGACATTTTACGCTACAAAATAAGCGACGTTGTCCTAATCGACACAAATGAAAAAGCGGCTAAGGGCGAAGCGTTGGACATGATGCAAGCGGCTCCCGCAATAGAGTTCGACGGCACCATCCAAGGCACCAGCGACTACCGGGAGATGGCGGGCTCAGAACTGGTGATTATCACCGCGGGGTTAGGCAGACGCCCCGACATGACACGCATCGACCTCATGAACACTAATGCAACCATAGTGAAAGGAATCGTAAAAGAAGTCGCTAAATACGCGCCGAAAGCTAAAATCATGATGGTAACTAACCCCGTAGACGTTAATACTTATCTTGCTTTTCGCGAAACCGGGATGCCCCGCTGTTGCTTATTTGGCATGGGCAACATTTTAGACACGATGAGGTTTAGAACCTACATAGCTAACACGCTTGGGGTTTCACGGGAGGACACGCGGGCACTAGTTATAGGCGAACACGGGGACACCATGGTTCCACTGGTGGAGTATGCTTCAGTTTCAGGTATACCCATAAAAAGTCTGCTCACAACTGAGCAGATCGAAAGTATTGTGCACTCCACAGTAACTTCAGGCGCCGACGTTATCCAGCTTAAAGGTAGCACAGTGTACGCACCCGGAACAGTCATCGCCATTATGGCAGACGCAATATTAACAGGGCGCAACCGCGTCATGAGCGTCTCCACAAGTCTAGAAGGCGAATACGGCTTCTCGGATGTCTCCATTGGGGTGCCGGTGGTTTTAGGTAAAGGCGGCGTTGAAAGAATTATTGAGCTTGATTTATCTGAGGCCACCCGGGAAAAGTTTGCGAAATCCGTTGCGTCGCTTAAAGCAGCCATCGCAGCGCTGAAGAATTAGTAATTCACACTATAAGAAAACGCTATAACTGTAGTTTTGGCACTCAACGAGCGTAGATTACAAGGAAATGATTCTTTCATACGTGGCCTTCTACGCGGACGATGGGTTTGCCCATAATGTCTCTAATTTTATCCGCCACTTCGAATGGTGAATGAACAAATCGGAGTTTAGTTTGTCTTTCGCCTTGAGAATGAACTAATATGTCTCCGTAGCCGAAGATTCTACCGACTACTGGTTGGTAAACCGTGAGGTCGCTAAAACCCTGTGGTGTTACCACGAAGGATTGCAGGTTTAAGATTCCTTGGCGGACTTCTAATGCGTCACGTCGCAGCGTGTAAGTGTAGCTTGCTCTAAGAACTAACAAACCAAATAAGCTGATTATCCAGATACCTATGAAAGCCAATATCGTCCAAAGGTACAAAGGAAATAACCAAAGTTGTAGTTGGGCGACGTTCACATAAAATTCAAGAAGAATTAGAAGAACTGCGAGCGCAAATACTATTATTGTTCGGGTTACGGCTGCTGGAATAATGTATGGCTTTCCAACCCAAATAACGTCTTTGTATGTGGACTGTTGAACTGGCTTTTCAGTTGTCAACTAAAACACGTCACTAGGCAAGTTGGCTAATTGTTATTTAAGCATTAGGGAGGATTTAGGCTTGGGTTTAGTGGTTTGTTTTAATGCCTGTCGGTAGAATAATCATTTTCAAATAATAATATTTTAAGAAAAATAGAAAAGGGGATGTAGAAACTGACTTGTCAAGTTTTTTTTGACAATATGGTAATTAGACCAAAGACTCCGCCAAGCACTACAAGTAATCCGCCTAATCCGCCGCCGACAAGTCCAACAACGATCAGCACAATAGCCCAGACAAGGGTATTGACGCTTCTTGCACCAATGACAGCAATTATTCCCATGACCAGAGTTACAATACTGCCGTAGGCAAATCCAAATCCCCAACGAAAGAGAAAACCGCCAAAGTCAACAATTAACCCTAGCAATCCCAAAACAATCATCAGGATTCCTCCGATGAGCGCTAAGTAGTACGCTATAGTTGAAATTGAAGTTCCAGACATACTCAAGTTTCACCTCCATAAGAAAAAAAGTCTTTACCATAAGCCGCCTTTAGATGTAATTGAAAAGGTAGCATCTATTGACCCGATGCCTATTGTTCCGAAAGTGAAATTGTAGCTCCCGCTGGGCAACTTAATCCAACCGCTGCTATAGCTTTGCTGCTCACCCTGTGCTGCCGAGTGTTCCCAGATGAGTTGATCCCCGCTCAGTATTCGCGCCTCCCATAGCGCTGCGCCACTCTGAAGTGCGACTTGTACTTGGACTTGATCGTTTAAAATTGGCTGATCAAAGCCTCCTGTTGTCACGTCAGCCCCGACTGTAAAAGACACTGGAATACTCACAACCGTTCTAGGATAAGTTGCGCCGAAGTAGATGATGAAAGCTGCGGCCAAAAAAATTATAATTACTGCCACAGCTAATACTGCTTTTGATTTTGCCATTCACACACCTAATCGTGGTGTTCTTCCACATGTTCCTCTACGCGGCGGTGTCGGTGGCGACGCGACATATGCATCAAGTCACCTATCGCTGCGGAAATCAATGCAACTACTAAAAAGGTTACGCCTGTCCATAGTAAACTTCCCGTTAAGAAGTACACTGCTATTGCCGCCAGTGCCGCGATTGGAAAAGCAAACAGGAAACCGATGGCAACTATCGCTACCAAAGCTATTATGAGTAAGACTAGGACTAGCCACCAAAATCCTGGGTCCGTAGGGATGAGTACTTGTAATGCAAACAAATTAGCACACTCTAAAGTATAGTCAGTTTGGCGGCGATATAAACAGTTGTTACTGTAGTGTATCAGCAACAAAGTCTAATGAATGCGCCGAAGCAGTAGTTAATCTGGTGTTTTAATGCCTGTACCAAAGCCCCAATCGGATGAATCTGAACGAGACTACATTTCACGATGCGAAAAATTCATGCACAAAGAAAACAACACCAAACCCCAAGGCGAAAAACGTTCAAATGAGCAGATAAGCGCAATTTGCTTTTCAACTTGGCGCAAAAACAAAACGTAAAGCTAACTCCTTACTGGAGTGAGTGGAAACCAAATTGGGAGGTGACCTTGATTGTATGATAATAATACGTATAATTTGATGCGGCAAATGATAATGGAACACAAGATACTTTGGCAAGTCAAAAACAACTACATGGTTGATGCGGCTGGATGCGGTGAATGCCACGAATTTTGGGAAAGCATCGTTAAAGAAAGCGAGCAAAGAATCGCAAAATTAGAAGAGCTTCTAAAAAAACACATGCATTGAAAGCTGAGTAACCCAAAAAATTAAACATACAAAATGTTTCGTGAATAATTTGCGGATTCGATTCTATCTAAGAAAAAAAACAAACTCACCCCATTCTTTATGGGGTCAAGATGACGTTGAGTTTATTGTTCAGTTACTGTTATGGCTGATACTGGACAAGCTTTTGCTGCTGCTTGTGCATCAGATATCTGGTTATCGTCGAATACGTTGGTGGATTTTGACTCGTCTGTTTGTCCGCCGACAACGTTGGATTGCTGATTTTTGCCTGATTGAAAATGGAGCCTATCAGACGCGTAACATGCCCCGGTTGAAACACAGGTTTTCAAATCAACTTCAACTTTATATTTTACCATTAAAAACACTCCTCATAATCTTAAATTCTGTTTGGCTATTAAAACTTTTCAAAGGAAGTATCTTGCTAGAAAAAAAGTGTCTTAATCGGGAAAGCTATGTTCTTCAACTAAAATGCGGAATCACTTGTGTGGGCTATTGCTTTTATTGCTTCGCGCTGGCTAATGTGGTGATTTTTTTTATTCTTTAGATTAAATACGCCACTGATTTTGGATTTTGAGGCAATAAGACTCCTGATTCCTTATACTTATACGCAATGGCGCTTGAAAAACATGCATTGATTACACTAACTTGTAACTGTAACAATGCAGTCACATTTGTTTATTTGATACGTTGCCAGATTTAGTTATAGCCCTAAATGAATAGTAAAGGTAGATTGTTTTGAGTACTGATTATGTAAAGAACAAAGGGGATAAGGCGAAACCCCTATGAGTTTTGGAAGATATATCGGCGGCGTTCTACTCTGTATATTAGCCGTTCCGTTAACGTTTATCGGAATCGTTGTATTGTTAGGATTTCTAACGATTATTCCAGCCAGCCTTAATATACCAGTAGGAATTGCGCTCTTAATAATGGCACTCTTAATGTTCCTGTACGGGTGGTATTCATACAAGTCAGCAAAGCCAAAAGGAACAATGAACGTACATAATGTGTGAATAATCGAGAAACAACCACCAAAATTTCGCTAAAAACCTTCGCTATCTCTTTTTTGAAAATAAAGCGCGCTGGTGAATGAACAAGTCGGAGTTTAGTTTGTTTTTCGCCTTAAGAGTTCATTTTTCAGTGGCAACTAGAACACTTCTCTGTTTTCTAGTCTTTTCTAGTCTTTTGGGTCTTTTCTAGTCGCAGCCTGCAACTAATCCAAACCCCAAACCAAAAAAGCAACCCAAAACAAACCCCACCACCACACACCACCAATGTTGTTGTTCTAGCACAACAAGAAAAAAAAGAAGCCAAGTTTTGCAGTTTCAACTTCCAATAATTTAGCTACAAAGCGAACTATGCCCAGTTGCCTCGGAAAGTGTTATTTAGCAGTTGGAGGCTTTCTTGTTTCGGTGCGCAGATTGGAGTTTAACGGAAGAGACATCATATCCATCCAAGACTTCAGCATACAAGAAATCAACCACATCCTCAACATAACTCAAACTATGGAACCCCTTGCCAAAACAGGCACAGACACCATGAAAGGCAAAATACTAGCCACCCTGTTTTTTGAACCCAGCACCCGCACCCGACTCAGCTTCGAAGCAGCCATGCTAAAACTAGGCGGCAACTACATCGGATTCGCCGACGCCGACATCGCCTCCGTCAAAAAAGGCGAAAACCTCGCCGACACCATCCGAACAGTAGAAAAATACGCAGACGCCATAGCACTACGCCACAACCTAGAAGGCTCAGCCAAACTCGCAGCAGAATTCAGCAAAGTCCCAATCATCAACGGCGGCACAGGCTCCGAAGAACACCCCACACAAGCATTCACCGACCTCTACACCATCCGAAAAGAAAAAGGCAAAATCAACGGATTAAAAATCGCATTAGTCGGCGACCTACGTTACGGACGCACAGTACACTCACTGGCATACGCGTTAGCACTCTACAACATCGAACTCTACCTCATCAGCCCCCAAACACTACGCATGCGCAACGACATACTACAAACAATCAAAAACAGAATCCCCGTAAACGAAGACGTCAACCTCGAAGACATCATGCCCCAAATCGACGTCCTCTACGTCACCCGCATACAAAAAGAACGCTTCCCCGACGCCGCCGAATACGCCAAAGTCAAAGGCGCCTACAAAATCGACCAAAACACCATAAAAACAGCCAAAAAAGACATGATCCTGCTGCATCCGCTACCCCGCGTGGACGAAATAGCGCCCGAAGTAGACAGCACACAACAAGCCCGCTACTTTGAGCAGGTCAGAAACGGCATGCTAGTCAGAATGGCACTGCTATCACTGGTGTTGGGCTCCGTAAAATAGTTAAGTTGACGTGAACCGGTCAAACGTTGTCAGCGTACTCATGGAGCCACATTGAGGACATTTATGCAGTGTACCCTGATAGTTTTTACGGCAGCTTTCACAGTAACTCATCAAACGATTATAGGTGAAGAACTCCGAAGCGTTGCTCTCAATTATTTGCCTGCTTAAGTCCATAAGCGCTTCCGGCTCAAATTCTGCACTCTCCAACTCAAGCACATCAAGGCTACCTCCTGCAGTTAAACCCTTCATGACCTGCGCCATCTCAATCATACCCGCGGGCACACTTAGCGGTTGAGTAGTTTTTATCTGGGTTTTTTTGAGCGTCGAATAGTAGGGTTTATCCCTTGACCCAGAAAACTTGACTTTTGCAACGCCGAAACGTTCAACATCAAGCTGCGCTAACCGCTCAGAAGCCTCCCGGTCTCCAAGCAACGCAGGATAGAGACGTTTACCGTATTTTCTACCGATTCTCTGCTTGAAAGCCAGCAAGTTGGAGATGATTTCTTCGCTGAACTTGCGGCTCTCTTGATCTGTGAAGCTTTTCTGTGTAAATGCTTCAACGACTTCTCGGAACCCCGCTAAATTGACTATACGGCTGCAGTTTTCAAACCGGAAGTAAGTGTCACCGCCTGATTTCAAGAGCAGGAAAGGCAACGCCGTTTTACCGAACTGCTTTAGCGCGTTATTCTTGATGGTTAACGCTCTCGCCGACAGCTCAAAACGTTCCTTAAGCAAGTCGATAAATTTGTTTTTGTCTTTCTCGCATTCCTGTATAATTCTAGGCAAATTAATCGTGACGCTTCCAAGACAACCCGTTCGGAGCGTGTCAGTTTCCCAATCACTTGTTACGTCCGGCAAGAATTTTACTCCAGAAGCACAAAAAGAAGCGTTCTCGGTTTTAGTGGTATTCGCAAAGTAGACACTTCCACTTTGCACAGCCAAACGATGAGCTTTAAGCAGAATATTTTTAACTCCATCATCGCTTAAGGCGGCGCCGTTAATTTTTATCACAAGTTTAGGGCTTAAAACAGGCTTAACCAAACTTTCTTCAACAAACACATCAATTAACAGAGAAGCCAAAAGACGCGCTTCCTGGGTGTAATCCCCGTATTTACCGCAGTCCCTTCCAGACGGTCCGATAGCTTCTTTTTCAGCAGTTGATTTAGGAATCGAGAGGTCCACCGCCAACGTGGCATCCACATGCTGATTGAGATTCAAAATAAAAAGGCGCAGATTCTCCCTAATCTTCGCTACTTCATTCCCCCTCACAAAAGGCGCTAAGAAAACGTTAAAGTAGTTAAAAGTCTGCGTCTTGTCAGTTTCTTTGCTCGTATGCAACAAGACGTTGAAAGCTATAGAAAGCGCCGTTTTTAGGCTATTGGGCGACTCCATCGGAACCTGCATGACGCCGTTTAAATCAATTCCATGCTGAAGAAAGTAACGAAGGTCATGGACGACTTCGTTTGGTTTCAGCAACCAAGTGCCTAACCCATCAATGTGAAGAGCCCCTGAGAGATGCGCATCCGAGATGTCTCGGGGAAAAATGTTAAGAAGCGTATATTCCTCCAAAACGGTTTGACCCGCTCTATTTATAGTACACGTGCAGTTCCGGATGGGGTCTTTAGACTCAATTAACACAGTGACTTCATGAATGGGCATGCCGACCCGAGTGAGTTTATGACGATAATCTTCCAAACCCTTCTCAACGAGAATAGCATTAACGACCTCACGAATCAGCGAAGCAGTTAAGTATTTAGTTTTAGCTTTCACCAACCGCTTCTCCGCTTCCTTGGCAGCTTTCTGAGCCAATTCCGCAGGAACCTTAGCCTCCCGGATCAGCGAGTTTGCAATTTTGTTAGCATCAAACTCTTCCACAGTCAAATGAGACGTGCGAACCATCATTCCCCTGGGCTTCACAGCTTTCTTCTCAACGCGGTCAGCCACATCAAGCACCATTTTACCTAAGTCTGTAAGATAGTACTTTTTTGCCTCTACATCTGCCTCCACCAAATTCGCGTTAAGCATGAATTTAAGGTGATAAGCAAATCTGCCTGCGTCTCGGCTGGGATTCATTTTAAGCTGGTTCATGAGTTCCGTGTAAGAGAGGGCGTTTTTGTCGAAAAGTAAATTTAAGATTTGCAGCCTCAACGGTGAAGAAACGGCTTTGAGAACTTTAACGCCACGACTGCGAAGCGGTTGCTGATTAACCGTACCCTTACTCCTCCTAACCCCACAAAACGGGAGTTTACCTATATTGCCTTGCAGACTTTAAACTTAACCTAGAAAAGAACAAGGCAATTGTGTGTTCAACATTTAAGCTGAGCATGGCTGTTGTTGACTAATACAGTGTAAAGTGCCAAAGCCATAAACTAAATCGTTACAGACAATACCCGTAACTTTTCGCGTCGGGAAAAATTTCTGCAGAATGGCAAGCGCTTCTTGGTCATGGAGGTCATTAAAGATCGGCACCAGAACTTTTTGGTTTCCGATATAGAAATTAGTGTAGCTCGCGGGCAGACGGTAACCTTCATCGCTGACAATACAAGGCATGGGCAATTTCACAACATTAAATGGTTTACCGTCCTGGTCAACCGATTGTGAAAGGATTCTGAAATTTTCGTTAAGCGCTGCATAATCGGCGTCGTTTTCATTTTCCTGATAAGCACACACAATCGTGTTTGGATTCACGAAACGCGCTAAGTCATCTATGTGCCCGTCAGTGTCGTCCCCTAAGATGCCGCATTTAAGCCAAATGAAGTGAGTTACGCCTAAATAATCAGAAAGATACTTCTCAATCTGCTGCTTTTTAAGGTGAGGATTCCGGTTTTTGTTCAGCAAGCATTGCTCAGTGGTAAGAAGGGTCCCTTCGCCATTTACATCTATTGACCCCCCCTCCAAGACATCGCCGGGCTTGAAGCATTTCACCTGCATTTTCTGATTAATAACATCCGGAATAGCTTTGTCTTTTAGAAGCGTCTCATATTTTTCTCCCCAAGAGTTAAAGTTCCAGTGAATCATCGCCAACTCGTGCTGAGCGTTTTTAACAAAAATAGGTCCATAATCTCGAAACCACACATC
>Ga0105103_10001895_pt1 | contig 11111 bp, 8 predicted proteins | sample PPLLaktember2015_2_FD_79107 | JGI IMG/M metagenome (GOLD analysis project Ga0105103, IMG submission 79107) | Freshwater sediment microbial communities from Prairie Pothole Lake near Jamestown, North Dakota, USA - PPLs Lake P7 Core (6) Depth... | ecosystem: Environmental > Aquatic > Freshwater >...
AATCGGTGGTGATGGACACCTGCTGCGGATAGTTGTCGGGCACCGCCATTATAGACACATTGCGCAGGATTCCGCCGATGGGATGCTTGGCGTACCCGCTGCCGTAGGAAATCTCATCCGCTCTGTCAACGACCAGGACGCACAGCTGGGCGGTTTCCCCGGGATTGACATGCTGCGTGATGTCGCGTTCCCAGACTGTGAAACCGCCGTAATGATCGCCGAGATCGCGACTGTTGATCCATACGCGGGCGTAACTGTAAACCCCTTCGAAGCGGATGAGGATGGTTTTGCCGGCATATTCTGCCGGTATGGAGAACAGTTTACGATATAGAAAAGGAACGTCATGGCGGATGGGCAAGCCCTGCATCATGCATTCCCCTGGAACCTGAATGGCCTGCCATTCCAGATGGTCTTTAAAATAGTCCTCTACGTGATTACCCGGACTTTGGCATATCTCCCAAACGCCGTTTAAATTAATAACCGGCTGGGAAACATGGTGAATCTCAACAACGGACTGACTATTGACGCCTGCGGTTGAGAACAGCAACGGCAAAAAGAAATAAATTAAATTTTTCATAATTATTCCTTTGAAGATGCCCGGTTTGACACTGACATTTTACAAAAAATCAGTGTAAAAAGCGAGATTTGTCGTGGGGATTTTGGCGAGAGTCGACTTGATATTTGCATAAAAGTGATGCAAAAGAACTTGATAATCCCCTGCCCCCTGGGGCTTTTGCGGAGCGCGATGGATATGCAATATGGTAATCAAGTTTTTTGTGGTGCGAAATCCCTTGAACGAAGGTCAATGCAGGCCTTTCGCAGCGTCCAAACGGGATAAGGGGAGCTGATGATGAGAGTTTAAAAAGACGGCCATGGGATGATCGGCCGCCTACCCTTTTTTGCCGACATAACTTGTCGCTATTTTATTCTCCCATGAGAACGCGGATTTGCGACTCTATTTGTTTGCGCGTGTACAAATCTCTCAACAAGTTGGTCTCTGATTGCAGAACCGATACTTGTGCGTCGGTCAAATCGAGAATAGTGCTCAATCCGGAGGCATATTCTTCCGACACAATTTCCAAGTCTTTGCGCGCGGAAGCCAGATTGGTTTCATGGATGGTGATCAGTTCGTTCTCTGTTGCGAGTGCCTGGTATTGATTGGAGAGTGTCTCCTCCAAGTCTCGCAGCGTGGCTTCATAGTCGAGTTGCGCTTCATCCAAGGAGATTTTGCTTTTTTGAACATTCATGTTTTTGGAAAAACCATCGAACAGATTGATACCCAGCTGAAGACTGATTTGATCGTTGCGGACGGCATCGCCACCGTAGATGTTGTTACGATGTGAAGCGGAATAGGATCCTGAAAGTGATGGTAAATAGGCTTCCTTGGCGATGCGCAGTGAGGTTTTCTGCACAGTAATTTGGGTGACCAATTGTTTGATGGAGGGATTATTTTCGAGCATGATGGCATAAGCAGTCTTATAATCGGGAAGTGAAATCTGTTCGACGTCAATGGGCAGAATGTCCAAGGCGTCGTTGGGCCGCTTTCCCAAAACGATGTTGAGTGCACGCTTTGAGGAGCTCAATGATTCCATCTCATTTATGAGTTGACTCTCAAATGTACCTCTTTGAACCTTAGATTTTAACAAGTCGGATTCCCGTTTCAAACCCAGATCAAACATAAACTTCATCTTGGCAATTTGTTCATCCTGGAGACGAATGTTTGCTTGGTAAACGCCGACAAGGGTGTCTGCGGCGAGAATTTGAAAATAAAGCCTTTCGACCATCGCTCGAATTTGATCGCGCAGTGATGCATTTGAATATTCAGAACTGGCCTGTCGTTCTTTAGCCAGGCTGATGCCGGAGTACATGCCGGCGTAATAAAACTGCTGGTTCACACCACCGCCATAGCTTTGACTCCAAATCTCCTGGGCGTCGGAAATAAGCGGACCCGAGTTGGACGCGGAGGCATTGGCGGAGACACTGGGAAGAAGGGCTGATAGTGCCTGTTTGCTTGAAATTCGTGATTGTTGTACTGCATAATCACTTTTCTGCAGATCCGGATTATTGGACATGGCCAGATCAACACAATCTTCTAAACTTAATGATTGACTGAATACTGTATGGAAAAACAGAAGAATAAAAAACAGCATGAATAATTTTCTCATTATGTCCTCTAGAACATGTTATATCAATTTGTAAATCCCGTTTTGGGGAGCCGGGTTTTATTCATATCTTAATGCATCAATCGGATTCAAAGCTGCTGCTCGGCGTGCGGGATAAAAACCGAAAAATATACCGATAGCGGCGGAAAAGGTGAACGAGAGAGCCACGATTCCCGATCCGATCGATGTGTTGACGGTGGTCCAATTATTCAGGATCAGTGCAATGCCGAAGGATAGTAAGATGCCGATAATACCGCCTGTAACTGACAGCACCACCGCTTCCAGCAAAAACTGGGTGAGAATGTCCTGTCCACGCGCACCGACTGACATGCGAATGCCGATTTCGCGGGTTCGCTCAGTCACCGAAACCAGCATGATGTTCATAATGCCGATACCGCCGACGACGAGGGAGACCGCCGCCACAGCGCCCAGAAGCATGGTCATGATGCGCGAAGTTTCAGAAGCCATTTCGGTGATGGCTGTTTGGTTGGCCACATTAAAATCATCATTTTGTCCAGGTTCGATTTTATGTTCACGCCGCAATATAGTCATTATTTCTTCCTGAGCTTTGCCGATCGATTCCAGAGTGACTGCGCTGGCATTGATGGAATTGACATATCGATCGCCCTTGAGGCGGTAGAGAACAGTTGTTGACGGCGCATAGACGATATCATCCTGATCCTGACCGCGCGCATCTTGTCCCTTTTCTTTCAACACGCCGATGATTTTGAACGGTGTATTACGAATGCGAATTTTTTGACCGATGGGGTCCATGCTGCCGAATATCTTATCGGCAACTGTTTTGCCTAGTACGGCAACCTTTTTAAGCGTCCGCACATCTCTGTCACTGAAAAATTCGCCGGAACTTATCTCCCATACGCGTATGTGCTGATATTCCGGATCGACTCCCTGAACGGAGGTACTCCAGTTGTTGCCGTTGCCGACGACCTGTCCGGCAGACATGACGACCGCGGAAACATATTGCACCTGTGTGGCTTCTTCGCGGATGGCCTCCACATCCTCCATCGTCATTCGGTTAAAACTACCCGCACCGCGGCTGACGCCTCCCCGCATACTAAAGGCGGGGAATACGATGATCATGTTGTTGCCAAGAGAGCTGATCTCCTTCGCAATCCGTTTTTGCGAACCTGATCCGATTCCGACCATGACGATGACCGCGCTGACGCCGATGATGATGCCGAGCGATGTCAGCAAACTCCGCATTCGGTTTTTCATGATGCTTGTAAAAGATGCCTTGAGCAAATTGGAGAGCTGAAGCATTAATCCTCCTCCTTCATTATTTCGAGAATCTGTCTGGCACTGGTCGCTTTCTTAATCGGACTATCGTCCAGGATGTGTCCATCCCGCATTTTGATGATTCGTTTGGCATATCGGGAGATGTCATCCTCATGAGTGACGATGAGAATGGTGATGCCTTGTTCATTCAACTCTTGGAAAACCGACATCACCTCAACCGAGGTTCGACTGTCGAGATTACCTGTTGGCTCATCAGCCAATAAAATGCTGGGTTGATTGACCAATGCGCGGGCGATTGCCACCCGCTGCTGTTGCCCACCCGAGAGTTGGTTCGGTACATGATCCATGCGATCGGAGAGGCCCACACGCTCAAGAGCTTCCCGCGCCGCTTGCTTGGGATTTTTAATGCGTCGGCTCCGATCATAAAAGAGCGGCAACTCGACATTCTCCAACGCCGTAGTTCTCGACAGCAAATTAAAGCCCTGGAATACAAAACCGATTTTTTTATTGCGAATATCAGCGTATTCATTTTTTGTCAGAGAACTGACATCGATGTTATCAAGATAATAACGCCCAGATGTGGGCACATCAAGACATCCGATCAAATTCATGAGTGTGGATTTTCCTGAACCGGAAGCACCCATAATCGCTAAAAATTCACCGGACTGGACGGAGAGATCGATTCCGCGCAGGGCATGCACCTGGATTTCACCGATCTGATAGGTTTTGGTAATTCGGCTTGTGGTTATTACTGCATTCATATTGACTCTGCTTGTTTACGAATATGTTTAATTCTTAACGACGATTAGAATGGTCTGCCAAAACCCGGAGGCCGTGGCATATTCGTTGTCGTCGTCGTTGCCGTGGATTCAGTCGTCTGGATGCTGCTGATGATCTTCATGCCCTCTTTGAGTTCCACACCGGGCATGGGAATGATCTCAATATTTTTACCATCAGTCGAGCCGGTCCGAACGGGGGCTGACTGGAGTTCTTTATGCTCATCAAAAAACCAGATTATGGCAAAATCTTTGTTCATTGTCGGCATGCCACCGCCCAATCCTGCACCGGACGCCATTCCGCCAAATCCTCCGGCAGGGGAGGCGCCGCCGTTACGGCCAGGGTTTTCACGACCTTCGAAACGCTTGCGCATATTGGCAAACATCTTTTCCATCATTTTCGCGGTCGGCTGTATCTTGGTGGCAGCGATTGGCGCCATCAGAATATTGTCTTTCTGTTCAATGATGAAATCAAGCGTTGCTGTCATTCCCGGTAAGAGTAATCCGTTGGGATTTGCCGCATCAACGACGACGGTATAATTCACGACATTCTGCACTGTCTCCGGCTGCAGCCAAACTTGGCGAACATTTCCTTCGAATTTCTTGTCATCGTGCGCCTGCACCTCAAATTCTACCTTTTGACCTTCCTTAATGGATCCGATTTCACTTTCATCCACTAATGCGTGGATTTCCATTTTGGACAAATCTTCGGCGATGAGGAATAACCGCGGCGTCTGAAAGCTCGATGCAACGGTTTGTCCTTCTTCAACCTCTCGGTAGATGACAGTGCCGTTAATTGGCGAACGGATAAACGCATAAAGAAGGTTGCGTTGTGCTCGTTCGAGATTGTTCTGTGCGGAGAGCAATGACGATTTTGCAGATTGATAATTGCTTTTGGTGGTGATGTACTCGAGTTCTGAAAGCATACCCTGTTGGAACAGCTTTTCGGTGCGCTCGAAATTATATTTTGCTTCATCATATTGAGCCTGACTGCGCAGCAGACTCGCTTTAGCATCGCTGACCTGAACCGACAAAATCGTGGTGTCAATGACAGCCATCAGCTGGTTGCGGACGACTCGGTCATTGAAATCAACAAAAATCTTGTCAATGATTCCGGAGACCTGAGTGCCCACTTCAACGGTGGTGACCGGTTCAATTGTACCCGTGGCATCAACGGTATTGACGATATTGCCTCTGCTCAGTTCAACGAAACTGTACGTCGTCTCGTTTTTCTTTTCCTTTTTCAAGATCAGCCATAGAGTGCCGGCAGCAACCAATGACAGCACGATGAGGGGAATAATAACTTTTTTGAGTTTCACTGAATACTCCTGCATTTAATCAAAAATCATCGTATCATAATTTATTGTAAAAGATGATGTCTTTCATCGAACCCATGGGAGTGTCTCTGGTGATGTCAATCTTTAAAATGCTTTCCTGTTCAAGGCTCCAGATTTCAACAGAACCCATTTCGACATCCTGTCCATCCCAGTTCATTTTCAGAGTGCTGTTGATGGTCAAGCATTTCATATCTTCGGACCAAGTGGCGGTCGAGAGACGCGTTCCATACTCCTCTACAGTTTTGCACTCTTTTCCGTCGAGTGTCAGCTTTTCCGAGACCGTAAAGTCGCCCATCATCGGATTAGAGTAAAAACGTTCAGTGGCAAGAGAATCGTTGTTCTGCTTGACAATGATTTTTTTAGCGTCCATTCGAGGCATGTTGGGATCACCTGTTAATTTGGTTTCATCCAGCGTCCATGTGCCGGAGAAATTGGTGGTTTCTCCGCCAAAAAGGTTGATGGTCATCAGACCAAGCACCAGAACCAGTATCCAGTTTACTTTTTTCATGTGTTTTGCCTTTCTTATCAAGAGCGTAAAATTGTCCACTTTATTGATCACAGTGAGTTCTGCTGACCACACCATAATACGAATTGCCCCCATGGAATGTTCGCCCTTTTGAACCAAACCAGCCGATTGTTGAACCAACAGCGCTATTTGATGAACGAATTAGAATTTTACATTTATGTTCATCATTTTTATGTATTGATTCATGATATTAGAGCATTGGTAAATAATGCTTTGGCATTCGTAAGGAAATGATTATTTTTTGACTGTCACTTTAGATAATGTATTCTGTTGATTGGCCGTATCGCTTTATGTTGAAAAAAGTATATCCGCACATCATCTTTTGGTTGATCATCGCCGGTATCAATATCGGCTCTATCATATTTTTTCTGCCTTTGAAAATCGTCCTTCAATCGACTTTATTTGTACTCATTTTCCAGGTATTCGTTTTTTATTTCAATGCCAAGGTGTTGTTCCCCCGCTTTTTTTCGCCGACGAACAATATTCGTTTCATTTTAATGACTGCAGCATTTATTCTGGTTGTCGCTTTGTGCCAGTCACTGATTGACCATGTTTATATATCCCGTCTGATACTGAAAGAGTTGCCTCTCAGAAGATCCCATCCGCATGTGATGATGATTTTCATGCGCACTCTATTCTGGTTGCTATCCGTCGATATGATCAGTACGGTTTTTATGTTGCAGGATCGTATCCGTCGGCAAGTCGCGCACACACAGCAGATCAAGGCTGAAAAACTGATCACTGAATTAAAATTGTTGAAAGCTCAGATCAACCCCCATTTTATATTTAATGCTTTGAATAACATCTATTCATTGGCGTATATCAAGTCAGAAAAGGCTCCGGAAAGCATTCTCAAGCTATCACAAATGCTTCGTTATGTCATCGAGGAGTGCGAAGAGGATCAGGTCACTATTGCGTCAGAGATCGAATATATTGAAAATTATATCGCTTTTCAGAAAATGAAATCTCCCAACGAACAAAATATTCGCTTTGATCATTCGCATGCTGAGCTAGATGTTCGGATTGCCCCTATGCTGTTCATTCCCTTTATCGAGAATGCTTTTAAATACAGTATGATAGAGGAATTGGCCGATGCATTCATCAATGTTGAACTGAGGGCGAATCAAAAAGAAATAGTGTTCGAAATCGCAAATTCTATCCCTACAGCCTCCTATCGTAAGCCTGGTCCTGGTACCGGCATCGAAAATGTGAGAAAGCGGCTGCAGATTCTGTTTCCGCAAAAGCATCTGCTGCAAATCAATGCCGATTCAAAAGAATTTCGTGTTCATCTGAGTTGTGTGAGAAAATGAAAATATGCTGCGCCATTGTTGATGATGAGTTTTTGGCTCGTCAATATATAAAAGATTATGTGGGCAAAATTCCCTTCTTGGAGTTAAAAGGTGATTTCAACTCACCTTTGAAGGTCATCGATTTGCTGAAAAGCCAATCTATTGATCTGTTGTTTCTCGATATTCATATGCCGGATATCAGCGGTCTCGACTTTTTGAAATCACTGGAACATCAACCGTTTGTCATTTTAACAACCGCTTATAAAGAATTTGCTCTCGAAGGATATGAATTGAATGTGGCAGATTATTTATTAAAGCCATTTTCTTTTGAGCGATTTTTGAAAGCGGTGAATAAGGTGGCTGATCTGTTCAGAATGAGACAACAGATGAACCCCTTCACCCCGGAGGAACGGAGTACTCCAAAACCGGAAATTCAGGAAGATTATCTGATCATCCGCGCTGATCGAAAGTATTATAAAGTGCCATTTGATGATTTATTTTATATTCAGGGTGAAAAGGCATATGTCACGTTCTTCACCAAAAATCAACAGATAACAGCTCTGGCTTCGCTGCGAGAACTGGAAGAAAAACTGCCGGCTGATCAATTTATCCGCATTCACAAGTCGTACATTGTTTCTATTCGAAAAATCACTGCCTTGGACAACAACTCTGTCGAGATTGCTCGAAAAAATCTGCCGATCGGCCCCAATTATCGTAAAAGCGTGAAAGAGTATTTTGATCTCAAAGAGTAAATACGATCGCGATTGCCATCTGTGAATTATCACCGCAATAAGCTGCATTTCGACTCGTCGTGGGGGTCGTCATTTGATTCATAAAACTGCAATCTTATGCTTTTGTAATTCTTGATAAATTTTTGTATCTTGCCTTACGGTAAAAGATTGTTTTCGATTGCTTTTCCTGCAGGCTGAGTATTAAATCAATAGAACATTTATCTCAATGAGTTATTGAATTCCAGGAGGATATGTGACGCAAAAGGGATTACAGTATCGAAAGCGGAGAATTTTCATCATTCTGTGCTTTGTCGCCGGATTACTTGTACCGCAACAAGCGTCGAAGGCTTCCAGCGATGGGATATCTCACGTTCACAACAACACCACCAGGGAAATCAAACTGTTGTCGTTCAATGTCTGGGTTTCCGGAACCAATGTCAAGACTGGGCAAAACAAGGTTCTCAATGCCATTTTAATGTCAGGAGCGGATGTCGTCGGGCTTGCAGAAGCCGATGAAGCGTTTGGAAACACGATTGCTGAAAAACTGGGTTGGTTCAAATATGTGACGCCTGATAATGTCATCATCAGTCGATTTCCCGTTCACAAAGGATGGAACTCGATCAGAGGAGCTGGGGCGGAAATTATCCTCGATAATAACAAGACCATTGCCGTGAAAACGGTGCATCTCACGGCTTATCCCTATGGACCGTACCGAGCGTGTTTGGATGAAGCCGATTATACGGATATCTATGTGGATGAGGAAACCACCTCGAATCGTGTTCCCGAGATCGCCGAAGCCCTTTCCACCATTGACGCTTATATCAAAGCGGGTGTTCCCACTTTTCTACTCGGAGATTTGAACTCGCCTTCTCACCAGGATTGGATCGAAGAGACTGTCGAGAGCCATTGCTTTTATGCGGTGGAATGGCCGGTCACGGTGAAAATTGAACAAGCCGGATTAATCGATACCTATCGCCAAATGCATCCAAATCCGGTTACAGATCCAGGAAATACTTGGTCTCCCATTTATCATAACTGGTTTTATGGCAGCGGTAAGCCGGAGCCTATGGATCGCATTGATTTCATTTTTTATAGCGGAAATAATGTGCTTCTTCTGGATGCTGATCTGTTTGTGATCGGGACTCCTGAACAATATCCGCTGCATCTGCAGAATGATTGGCCCTCTGATCATGCTGCGGTCACCGCAACGGTGGCCGTCGAAACCGGCGCTGAGGTTCGTCCACTGCCAATAGCCAAGTTTTATGCAGGCAGTGCTGCTGTTGTTGAGGGTGAATCCGTTCAATTCACTGATATTTCAACAAACATGCCGACGCAATGGGAATGGAAATTTGATGGTGGCGTGCCGGAAACCAGCACTGAGCAACATCCGGTGGTTGTCTATAATCGTCAAGGCGAATATACAGTGACTTTGAAGGTGAGCAATGCCGAAGGCGGTGATATCCTGCAGGTGAATGGATTGGTCAACGTGCAGCAGGAGGTGAGCGGAGTTCACCTGGAATTGAATAAAAGAGTCTACGCCATCGATGAAACCATCATTGCGACTTTTGAAAATGGGCCGGGCAATGCCAAGGATTGGGTGGGCATTTACAAAGAGGGAGATACTCCCAATGCTGTGTGGTCTACCCTCTGGTTCTATGTTAATGGTTCTCAATCTGCCGGTGAAGCCATCAGTGACGGCACGGTAACCTTCCTTGGCGGTCTCCCGAATGCCGGTTCCTGGTGGGCAGGGTTTTTTGAGAATGACGGCTATGCATTGTTGGATTCGGTCAGATTCAAGGTCGGAGAACCCTCCGGAGTGCAGAATGATCAGATTAACGCTCCGGAAAGTTGGGCGCTGAGCAATTATCCCAATCCATTTAACGCGGAGACCAGGATCACGTTCGCTCTGCCGCAGGATGAAAACGTAACTCTTCAAGTCTATGATGTTCGTGGAGTGTGCATTGCGACCTTGGCGCAACAAAGAATGACGAGAGGTGAACACGCCTTTCAATTCAATGGAAACTCTATTCCAAGCGGATGCTATTTCTGTCGATTGCAATACGGAGATCATTCCGTCATGCGCAAGATGCTGCTGATTCGATAGTGGAGTATGACCATAGGAGAGTTTTCAATCGATTGATTTTGTAAAATATTGTCGATTTGTTCTGCTTTTCGATACTTTTAGCGGATAAATCGTGATGAGAAATTAATTTTTTCGTATTTTTAACGGCATTCATGCATCAATTCAACGATCTGGCTGGTGGATGATCACAGGGCGAATGTTCACTGTATTGAATCGGATTCTTTTGTAATAATCAATTAATGAGGAGACTACTATGGACGAATCAAAGAAAGAAAAGCAGGAAAAAAGCGGGCTCGACCGTCGTGATTTCCTGCAGGGGCTTGCCACAGCACCGGTGCTCGGTTTATTCGGCTATTCGCTTTATAAGGAGCGCCAATACGTCAAAAAGCAAAAAGAGGCTAAATTGGGCACGACCAAAACCGAGGAGAATGTCGAGGAGTTGAATGTTGCTCTCCTGGGCGTCGGTGCTCAGGGATCGGTGCTGTTGAATGCCATGCTGCAGATTCCCGGTCTGCGTTTTCGCGCAGTCTGCGATATCTGGAGCGAATATAACCTCAAACGAGCAACCAATCTGCTGAAAAAATATAATTTCGAAGTAAACGGCTATGAAGATTATCAAACGATGCTGAGTACGGAAAAAGATCTGGATGCCGTGGTCATTGCCACGCCTGATTTTTGGCACAGCCAACACACGGTTGACTGTTTGAAAGCGGGTTTGAATGTGTATTGTGAAAAGGAAATGTCCAATACACTCGAGGGTGCCAAAAAGATGGTTCTTGCAGCCAGGGAAACCGGTAAACTTTTGCAGATCGGCCATCAACGTCGCAGCCATCCTCGTTATATTCATTCATATGAAAAACTCATCAAAGAGGCAGGGCTGGTCGGACGTATCGTCACGGTCAACGGGCAATGGAACCGGTCGGTTCAGGATGATCTCGGCTGGCCGGCCA
>Ga0105103_10001897_pt1 | contig 11109 bp, 8 predicted proteins | sample PPLLaktember2015_2_FD_79107 | JGI IMG/M metagenome (GOLD analysis project Ga0105103, IMG submission 79107) | Freshwater sediment microbial communities from Prairie Pothole Lake near Jamestown, North Dakota, USA - PPLs Lake P7 Core (6) Depth... | ecosystem: Environmental > Aquatic > Freshwater >...
CGGATAACCAATATTAATAGCGGGTTAAAACTATGCAGGATAGCCAACTCAAAACGTCGTTCCTATGTGCGTCAGTAAGTACCGCTACAGCGGGTTTTCTTTTCTACAATGTCATGCCCTTATATCTGGGGCAATTACAGGAATCGACAGGCCTTGAAACCAGCCAGATCGGACTAATTGCCAGCATCTATTTTCTTGGGTTCAATCTCGTCAGCTTATCGGCCTACTTATGGATTAGAAAACTGCCTCCTTTCCAGACGGCGTTAGCCGGTTCACTCGCCCTCATTGTTGCGTTGCTACTCGCGCCACGCACTAACGAATTCGTGTTTCAGGCGATTATATCTGCCTTTATTGGCGGACTATCTGGCGGAATCGGCACGATCGGCGTAACCATCGCGGGTGACGCGAACAACAGCGCTCGCTGGTATGGCATCCAGGTCGCAGCAGCAGCACTCGCGGGCGTGGTTCTGCTGTTCCTGTTGCCAGCCACCTTGATTCCCACTTACGGATTTGCAGGTTTAATCTACGGTATGGTGATAATGATTTTGATCTTATTGCCCTCCTACTTTTTCTTAAGTCGTAGTCCGTTGCAGGCTATCAGGGCGGAATCTTCTGAATCAGGTCACGAGCACGAACCGAATCGATCAGCATTTCATGCCTGGATGGGCCTGGTTGCGATGGCAAGCCTATTTGTCGGGTCTGCAGCTGTTTGGGCTTTTGTCGAGCGGATCGCTGCCATTAATCAATTTGACCCGGAAGCAGTGGGAAAAATGCTCGGCTTTTCGCTCTTCTTTTCCGTAGTCGGCTCACTGGCCGCAGGGGCACTGGGCAATCGTTTTGGCAGTGCCTGGCCTTACATTCTGAGTTGCATGGTTTTGCTGACCGGCATCATAGCAATGGCAATTACGAAGGACTTTACCGTGTACACACTGGGCGCCTGTGTATTTATGTTCGGATGGGCGGCGGCCTTCGCATATTTGTTCGCCATCATTTCTGACGTTGATCCAAACGGTAGGTATATTGCACTCTCGGTTCCAGCTGTAGGGATCGGATCAATGGTCGGGCCTGCGATAGCCGGGTACCTACTGACGAGCGACTCCACTGCGTCGCTGCCAATTGTCTGCATAGGCTCGATTCTGGTTGCTTTGACTCTGGGGTGGCTAAGTGATCGCCCTAGCGACCAGTCGCCAGCCTAATGCATTCAAGACCTGCGCCGTGACTGGATGGGCGTAAGCGAAACCGGTCAGGCGTGGTTTTATGGCAATGCCAACGTCTGGATCAATGTCGTCGCGCCGAAGGGTCCCGTTGGCGAAAAAATCCTCGCAAGTTTCGGCGAGGGCAATATCATGGAACTGGCGGCCGAGGTTACGAACATCGATGCATTCCATGACGCCATGCAGAAAAAAGGCATAGTCATGACGGCAGGCGACGACACGCCGCTGCCCCCGGGAGAGAAAGCGGTGATTACCACCACCGGAGATCGATACGCTTACTTCCCGCTTGATCGCAGCGAAGGAATGCGCATCATGGTGTTCGAGCGGGCGAAGGGCGATGCCAGCGTGTTCGCGCAACGCAACAGGGCCTTGCCAAACTAAGCCCGCTATTCTGAGCTGGGATCCCCTCCACGGAATTCGATGGGGCTTTGCCCCATCCAACGACGAAAAGCTCTGGAGAAAGCGCTAATGTGTGAATAGCCTAGTAGAAAAGCCACTTCGGTCAGCGGCATGCTAGTATTTTTGACGTACTGCATCGCCAGCTTACGTCTAATTTCGTCGGCGAATTCATTATAAAGCACACCCTCATAAGCGAGGCGACGTTGAAGGGTACGCTTGGTCATAAATAGCGTAGCCGCGACACTGTCAATGCTCGGCAATCCATTACTTAAGGTTTTGGCGATAGCATTACCTACCTTGGCAACGAGATCTTCTTCATCCACCTGGGTATTCATTACCTGGTCAAGATGTTTCTCGAGAACTTCAAATAGCCGGTGCTCAGCGTGCGCCGCTTTGCGCTGCAGAATACTGGCATTGAGTTTCAGACTATTAACATCCTGGGAAAAATAAAGCGGTGCCTCAAATACCTGAGTGAGCTTAGAGGTATCGCCAGGTTTTGGGTGTTCGAAACTCACGGCTTCCAGCTCCAGCTTCTTCGAAGTAATCACTTCCATTATTCGCTTTACCATCGCAAGGGTGCATTCGGCTTCTTGTCGCCGCTCAACCGCGCAGGGTTCCGTGAAGGTGTAACGGTAGTTGAAGTACGCTGACTTGCCATCGATCTGCAGATCAAATTCACAGCCGCGAGCGTAGACACGCAGGTATCTCACGAAACTCTGTAAGGCGGCAAGCACAGTGGGCGAATTGAGAATGGTATAGCCCAATGGGCCCATGTCCCTGGGGTGGACCTGGCAACCAATCTTCAGGCCGACAAAGTCATCTTTTTGCTGACGGGCCGCAAGCTCCAGCAGCCTGCAATGCTTATCCAGGGGAACCAGAACGTTAGGGTCAGTCAATGCTTCTCGGCTGATCCCGACCTCGTCGACCAGTGGACCCAGAATATCGCCGAAACGTATGTACAGACCTTCCGCGTTGAAATCCGGACCTACCTTCCCTGCCCCTTTGGTAGACATACTCTGAGCCACACACCAGCGCCAATATTACCGGCCTTCAGTATATAACTACCAAGCCTGTTAACAAGTGGGATCTATACGCATCCGTCCATCAGGTATTCCCGGTACTGCTCCCGCAGTACATGTTTCAGCAGTTTACCGGTCGCATTGTGAGGCAACTCGTCTACAACGAGTACATCGTCCGGAATGGATATTTTTGGCAGACTGCCAGCCAGATGGGAGAGAATATCCTGCTTATTGATTGCTTGATCAACCGTCACCAGCAGAATCGGTCTCTCCCCCCACTTGGGGTGTAAAACGCCTATTGCGCAGCCTTCGGAGACTCCTTCCAGGCTCACTACTGCGTTCTCAATCTCGATCGAGCTTACCCACTCCCCGCCGGATTTGATGACATCTTTGACTCGATCGACGATCTGCATGTAGCCATGTTCATCGATTGTCGCAATATCGCCCGTATCGAACCACCCGTCCTCAGAAAAGGCCGACCGGTCATCTGACTTGTAGTACCCGTCGATAACCCACGGTCCCTTGACCAGCAAGCGGCCCGAGCTGTACCCATCTCTGGGCAACTCGGCCCCATCCGGGCCCAGAATCTTCATTTTCACGCCAAAGACCGGCCTACCCTGCTTCAACTGCAACTGCTGCCGCGGTTTCTTCCCCATCCTCATCATGGCAGGAGTCTTGTAGTTGACCGCCCCAACGGGGCTCATTTCAGTCATGCCCCACCCATGCATCACAAATACGTCGTGCTCGTCCTCAAAGCGCTGGATCATGGACAGCGGTACCGCGGATCCGCCCACAATAGCCTTGTCCACACTCTCGAGGCGTTTACCGACGTCGTGAAGATAATCCAGCAATACCTGCCAGACGGTGGGAACGCCGCACATGGCATCGACACGTTCCGTATCAATGAGCTCATAAAGTGATGCGCCGTCCAACTTTCCGCCAGGCAGCACGAGATTGGAACCCATCATGGTCGCGGCATAAGGCAGACCCCACGCAGAGGCATGAAACATGGGTACCACCGCCAGAACGCTGGAAAAGCTACTCAAATTCCAGCCCTCCGAGCCTGCAACAGCTCTCGCATGCAGGACGGTCGAACGATGTGTATAGAGTACGCCTTTGGGATTACCGGTAGTACCGGAGGTATAGCACAAACTGGCGGCAGTGTTCTCCGCCAGACTTGGCCAGTGGAAAACACCCGGGAAATCGGCCAGCAGTTCCTCATAGCAGGTCAGCTCTATTAACTCGCTGCTTTCCATCGCGTGAGCATCACATAGCAGGACGACCCCTTCAATGCCTTCAAGTTGCCCCCAGATTCTCTCTATTAGGGGCAGGAAATCGGGATCGACAAATAGGTATCGGTCCTGTGCGTGATTGATGATATAAACGATCTGTTCATGCGACAGGCGCGGATTTATGGTGTGGACCACCGCCCCCATGCCGGACACGGCATAGTAGAGTTCGTAGTGCCTGAAATCGTTCCACGCCAAAGTCCCGATTCTATCACCTGAAGTCACAGACAAATCAGATAGCTTCCGGGCAAGGCAATTTACCCGGGACCATGCTTGAGCATAGTTAAAGCTTTGGATACCGCCATCGCGGCACCGGCTGATGATTCGTGACTCAGGATGGCAGAGCGCCGCGTGCCTGAGCAAATCGATGATACCCAAAGGTTCGCGCGTCATGTTACCTGTGAGGCTCATCGTTATAGTCCAGCGGCCAGGGCAGTCGGTTTAGCCTGCTTGAGGAAAGGAGGCATCGGCAACCGCTTGGGTGATATCCCCGTAGGGCACGCAAACGGAGACTTTGACGGGGTTATCCTGGGCACAGTTGAACACGGTCTTGGAGTGGCAGTAATTGAGGAAGCCCTCTTTGCCGGCGTGACACCCGATACCACTTGCTCCTATCCCGCCGAATGGTGCGCCGGGCCATGCGGCCTGAAAACCAAAGACATTGATTCCGGCGCCGCCCGAGATGATCGAGTGCTTGAATTTCTCGACATCCTGTTCTTTCCTTGCGGCGGTTACAAGGTAGGATGCCAGCGGTCTATCACGCCCCGCAATGTACTCATACGCACCTTCGACAGTGCGGTAAGTCTTGATCGGTGTTATCGGCCCAAACACCTCATCCCGCATCACAGTAAGCTTCTCCGCCGGATCAACCACCAAGTACATTGGCATCTGGCGCGTCCGGGGGTCCGGCTCTTCATCGTTCAAAGCGATAACGTCTGCCCCACTTTTCCTGGCTTCATCAAGTGCTTTGAGCAGACGGTTGAAATGACGATCGTTTATAATGCCGGTCACGTCCGGATGCCCTATATATTTGGGATAAGCTTTCTGCCACACCGATTTTGCAATGCTTATCCAGTCTTCTAAGCGCCCCTCGGGAACCAGGGCATAATCGGGGGAGGTACAAATCTGCCCGCTCTTACAGAACTTGAAACTCAGGTATTCGAGAATATGTTGCTCGTCTATCCCGTCATCAAGAAAGATAGTCGGGTTCTTCCCACCTAGTTCGAGAGTCACCGGCGTGAGATTTCTGGCTGCCGCCTGCATGATCAACCTGCCTACCTCCGTGTTACCTGTATACGTCAGGTGATCCCAGGGAAGTGCGGCGAAGTATTGCGAAAACTCGATACCGCCAACAACGATTGCAAGTACGTCCTCGTCAAAGTAGTCACCCACCCGTTCCTGCAAAAGACGCGCTGTCGCGGGCGCCAGCTCGGATACTTTCACGATCACCCGGTTCCCTGCCGCCAGCATTTCGTTGACCATCACCAGGGAGCACTCAATCGGAAAATTCCAGGGCGAGATGTTACCCATCACGCCCTTGGGTTGCAGGATAACCTCGCAGGACGAGGAGCCATGCACCTCGGGAGGCAGCGCTCGTTCACTGGGTGCCATCCACTCCTGCAGGAATGCCTGGATATAGCGGTTACGGCCCAGCACGCCGCCGGTTTCGAATATGTCGGTGATAGCGGGGCTGTGAACGGAAAAGTCCTCAGCTACGGCCGTTTGTATGTCGAGACGCAGATCCACCATCATCTTTTCCAGCGCTCGCAGCCACTCCATGCGTTGCTCGTAGCTCGGGTTATTGTTCGCCTTGAAAGCCGCCTTTTGTTTTGCGAAGAGCCCGTCCAGCGCCTCTGGTGTCGTTTCTTGCATGGTTATATCCTCATGAAGGGGTTTAATATCACGATCAACAATTTGATAACGAGCCAAAGCCATAAAGGTTGAAGACGTAGCTGATCTTGTCTTTGATAAACTCAAAATCCTTGCCCGAGTGAGCAAAAGAGAAATAGATGTGGTTGGAGGTAGGCAGTGACAACATCACGCCCTGGTTAATCAGAGCCAGGTAGAATAACTGCAGAACCCGCGTGTCCTGTCCCTGAGAGGTCTCGAAGCTGTAATCGTTGGCTCCCAAGTGTATTTGTAACATCGACGCCAGATGATTCACCTGACAGGGGATGCCCGATTCGTGAAACCCTTCCTCCAGAGCTCTCCTGACCAAGCCTGTTTGGTGTTCGAGTTTTTCATATTCGCCCTCCGCATGCAGCCGCCGGTATTCCCTTAATGCAGCAGATGCGCTAGCTAAAGCCGCAGGGCCGTCATTGACGGTTCCTGACTGGAAGACGCGCGGCGTGCCCTCCTCTGCCCTTGGGTCAACCACGCTCATGATTTCGCGCTTTCCGGCCACCAAAGCCAGCTTTTCACCTGCCGCAAGGGCCTTGGCCATGGTCACCAGGTCAGGCGTTACGCCAAAGTATTGCTGGGCGCCACCGGGGGCCAGCCGACAGCCCGATATCACCTCGTCGAATATCAGTATTACACCGTATCGTTCGCAAATTTCCCGAAGTGCCACCAGCTTCTCCCGGTCACTTCCCCAGAGACCACCCGCATGCATAGCAGGATCCATAATCACCGCAGCTATATCCTGGTCGCTCACAAAAAGTGTTTCGAGACGTTCAAGGTCAAGATATCGGCAGAGACGGATACACCCGGTTGCGCCCGGGGCAACCCCATCGGAGAACAATGCTTCAGACGCATCAATACCGATCAGGAACTGGTCATCCTGTCCGTGGTAGTGGCCATGAAACTTGACGAGTCCGGACTTACCCGTAAATGCCCTGGCGATACGCACTGCCGTCATCACCGCCTCAGTGCCGGTATTAAGGAATCTAACTCGCTCGGCGCAGGGCACTATGTCCTGCACCAATTCCGCGCACTCCACCATAATTTCCGGATTCAGCGGCAAGGCGCCAAGCGGCCGAGTACGGTTCACAGCCTCTACCAATGCGGGATGATTATGACCTAGCAACAGTGGACCATTGGCACTGAAACAGTCGATATAATCGTTCCCGTCTACATCAGTAGTCCTGCTACCATGAGCCGACTGCATATAGAGAGGGTAAGGTGAGAAGTAACGGAGGTTGCCAGACACGCCACCGGCCAGCGATGATCTCGCCCGATCGTGAAGCTCCGCACAACGAGGTGTTCTTGCACGATAGTCCCTGATGATCCTATCATGAAGAATCGCGTATCCGTTGTGGGCGCTCATGCTTGTTAGCTGACGAATGTGTCGTCACGACGGTGGAGAATGCTGGTATCGCGCGGGCCACGTTGATACATCATAATTCGAAGACCTCGACTTACGCCCAAGGGGAAATAGCAGAACCGATCTCCATAGGGCTTGACCGTATCCCATTTCGATCCTGGCTCAAGAGGGCTACCGTCAAACTTGACCATGGTGATACCCTCTGCTCCCATCCGTTCAGAGAATCCACCGAGATCGTCGACCTCAACACTCACTTCCATTGCATAGCCATTGCCCTTTTCCTTGAGAAGATCCATGGCATGTCCCGGGGAAGTAGGCTGAATCAACTGAATCCAAACGTTTTCCACTGTACTCGCTTTTATGAACATGATCCTCATACCACCGAAATTATTGGCATCAGCATCGAGTACGAAAACTTCGGGGTGGAGTGCTAGGCCCATAATATTTGTATAAAATGAGGCTGTTTTTTCGATATCTTCGACCAGTATACCTACACGGTCTATTCTTGGGGCCGTGGAATCTTTGTGCTCGCTGCCCCACATCCTGTCACGTACGTTGAGAAGGTTAGTCTCGTCGGCGCGTAGTTTCTCGTAGATCTCAATTGTTGTCCCGCCACTTAAAACCGTTGGCCAGTAGGCTATACGTTGTCCGGTCTCGGCCGTCTCAGAATGCCCTCGAACACCTTCGTCAATTCTGCCGCCATCCACCAGCGGGGAACCATCCATACTGAGCATTTGGATACCTCTTGCCGCCATATCATCGAGAATATTGATATAGTCTTCATCCACCGCCTCAAAGTTGACCTCGACTATCGCTCCGTCACCCAATTTCTTTAGTATTTCCATGCCAGGACCAGGTGTAGTGGGCAGTATCATTTCCAGCCACAAGCCATTACCATCTATGAAGACCGCTTCCATGCCGCCGCATGTTGGATCATCAGGACTTACTTCGACCACCATCGGATGCCGTTTCAGTCCGACAACCTCTGTCAGGAAGGTCGTTGTCTTGTCCATGTCCTCGACCCAGACGGCCAGATGATCAAGTCGCAGTGGTGTATGTATTCTTGGTTCTGGCATTATTTTATCCTCTATCAATCATTCGTATTCTTCCAAAAAAAAGCAGCGTGGTCGTTGTCTACCAGTTAAAGCGTAACTCCGCACCGACCCAGCGCTCTGTGCCTGGTACATTCTCCGCCGCACCAAAATATGAGGTCGTGTCAAAGGCAAAGAAGCGATACTCTTCATCAGTAAAATTCTTGACGAACACGGCGGCAGACCACGCGTCATCGCTAGTTGTATAGCTCACTCGGGCATTTGCGATGCCGTAAGCGTCCTCCGTGATCACCGGGCTGTAAGCCAGATTGAAGTTTTGGTCATCTCTCCAGCTATAGTCTGCCTGCACTGCAATTTCGCCGTTGAATGCCGGCCAGCCGTAGCGAATCAATCCGTTATAGGACCATTCCGGCGCAATAACCGCATCCTCCGTACCAGTAGGTGAAATGCTCTCTGGTATATCCTCCACCTCGGCATCCGAATAAGAAACCCCAAACATCATGTCCAGCCCCTCAATCGGACTGGTTGTCAGCTCTATCTCACCACCCTTCATTTCAGCATTTGCGTTGAGCAGCAGCGCAACAAAACCGTCAAACGTGTACGCTTGATAGTCTTCGTAATCATAGTAATAAGCTGCTATATTGACTCTCGTTGTATCGGTAAGGCTGGCCTTCAATCCAGCCTCATAGGCATACAGGGTTTCTCCGCCATACTCGAATGTACTGAAGTCCGCGGGTGGCGCCAGAGGCATATTGAATCCACCGGACTTGATTCCCCGGTTAACACCGGCATATAAAAGCAAGTCATCATTGGCCCGATAGTCCAGCTGAATCTTTCCAGACCAGTCATCATCGGTAAAATTGTCACTGTATAGCTCATCGGCCAGCTCGGTAAAAATGTAGTCCTTTTCGTCCCGATTTAGACGAACACCTAATATGAGCGTCAACTCGCTAGTAAGGTCAAACTCTGTTTGACCAAAGACAGCAAACGTTTCAGTTTCCTGATCAGCTTCCAGTTCGTAAAGAAACCCAGGACCGAAAAAGACTTCACCACTCTGAACGGTCTTGTAGTCACCATCAATATAGAGATAAAACAACCCCAAAATAGCCTTGTAACCTTCGCCCTCCCAGTTCAGACGAATTTCCTGAGACCACTGCTGCACCGTATCGTCGCCCTCATAGTTGTAGATATCATTGGGGGAGACATCCGAGTCCTCTCCATACTGGTGCTCGATATCCTGGTAGTTTGTTACGGAAGTCAACGAGTACTCACCAAAATCCCAGTTAACATGCGCAGCGAAGTCATAGGTATCGACCTTGCGATAACCATCGAAGTCGAAGGATCCTTTGTGCGGATCACTCTGGTTACTCCTGTATCCGAAGAAGTCAGTGGCGTTGGGATCCTTTGAGAATACTCCGTCAAAACCGACCCTGTGAGCGTAACCTCCGCGCCTATCGTCTTCATTCCCATACTGGGCTCTAAGCAGAACGTCAAGCTCTTCCGATGGCTCAATGAGTAATTGACCGCGACCGGAGTAGTCGTCCACATCTCTAACATCCGGTCCTATCTCGTTCTCGATCAGGCCGTCGCTTTTGTTGTAAACACCGGCGAAGCGCCCTGATATTGTGTCGCTCAGCCCGCCTCCGGCCGCCCCAGCGACACGCATACGTCCCTGCTCGCCGACCTCGACATTCGCGAAACCTTCAGGTTCCTGAGAGGGCCTCTCGGTAATATAGTGTACCAGCCCACCGGTGGCATTGCGGCCGAACAGGGTGCCTTGGGGTCCGCGCAGTATCTCGACACGATCTATATCAAACAGGCTGAAGTTGGTTACACTATTCTGACTAATATAGGCCTCGTCGACGTAGACAGCGACCGGTCCTTCCTGGGCTGGAGAAAAGTCGTTCTGGGTCACGCCGCGAACGCTAAAGGTATTGATAGTGCCACCTCCCGACCCGGACACTGTCAGCCCAGGAGATTGAGCAACCACATCAATAGCATTAGTAAAACCCAGTTCGTTAAGTTGGTTACCAGTAAATGCTGTCACCGCAATACCTACATCTTGCAGGCTCTGTTCGCGCTTTTGTGCAGTAACCACCACTTCCTCCAATACAGCAGAGAAAACGGCAGGTGCGTTGAGCATTACTGTTGCTGCAATACAGCTTGATGCCCAGCTGAAGTGTCGAGAGATGGGCTTTTTCGGGATACGATTTAAGCTACTCTTCATTTGATTACTCCCATTTTCAGTACATTAGACTTATTCGAAATATTTCTGTTTAGCAGTCGCAGGGTTCGTTCTATTGTACGTCTCCACATCAACGGACCTTTTACAAATCCACGTTAGCAACATATTCCAATTGATTCTTCACAGCTCGTGACAATGAATTAACATCATGTGCCAACAAGTATCTCGCAGTGGCCTATATATCTCGGCCTGGAATAACTAATTGTTCGGCCGCCTGCTCCAGGGTCGGCTCCAGTTGCTCCAATGCGTCGAGGAACTGCATTATTACCACTCGATCAACACCGACATCGCGGTAGCGCTTGATTTTATCCACATCGCAACTCGCGATATTTGCTGTTACGGATATGGTTATTTCGTTGATTTTTCGCCCACGTTCAGCGAGTAATACCTCTAGTATTTTAAGCGGCTCGAGCAGCTGATCCGGTTCAAGATCAAGCGGAAAAAACCCATCTCCAAAATCAGCGACGCGTTGCAGAGCAGCTTTCGAGTGGCCAAGAATGTGAATTGGAAGGCCATTCTTCTGGATAGGCTTTGGATAGAGGAGGCTAGGCGGAAGTTCGTAAAATTCATCGCTGTACTGCGCCACCGGTTCTCTCCAAAGAAGCTGCATTACTTTCAGGTGTGTAATC
>Ga0105103_10001898_pt1 | contig 11106 bp, 7 predicted proteins | sample PPLLaktember2015_2_FD_79107 | JGI IMG/M metagenome (GOLD analysis project Ga0105103, IMG submission 79107) | Freshwater sediment microbial communities from Prairie Pothole Lake near Jamestown, North Dakota, USA - PPLs Lake P7 Core (6) Depth... | ecosystem: Environmental > Aquatic > Freshwater >...
CCATGTGGATATCTGACACATCCATCAAGCGTCCCGTCTTTGCCACGATGTTCATCCTGAGCTTCGTGGTGCTGGGCCTGGTCTCGATGACCCGGCTTGGCATCGACCTCTTCCCGGAGGTGAACTTCCCCTTCGTGAACGTGTCGGTGATCTATCCCGGTGCGGCGCCGGAGGAGGTGGAGACGCTGGTCACCAAGCCGATCGAAGATGCCGTGGCCGGCATCAACGGGGTCAAGCGGGTGATCTCCACCTCGACCGAGGGCTTCTCGCGCGTCGGCGTCGAGCTCCGCCTCGAGGTGGATCCGCAGGCCGCCGCCGCCGAAGTCCGCGAGAAGGTCGCGGCCGTCCGCTACCGCCTGCCGCAGCAGATCGAGGACCCGACGATCGAACGCTTCGACGTCGCGGCCCTGCCCATCATGGTGTTCGCCGTCGGCTCGTCCCAGCCGAGCGATGTGACGCGGCGTCAGGTGGAAGACGACCTCAAGCCCCTCCTTGAACAGATCGACGGCGTCGCCGCGGTTCAGGTGAACGGCGGCGAGGTGCGGGAGATTCAGGTCAACCTGGATCCGCGGCGTCTGGAAGCGCTCAGCCTGCCGCTGTCGTCGGTCGCCGCCAAGCTGACCGCCGAGAACCTGGACGTCCCGGGCGGACAGGTGAAGCGCGACGGGCAGTCCGTCTCGCTGCGCACCAAGGGCGAGTTCCAGGCGGCGTCGGAAGTCGAGCAGGTCATCCTGCGCTCGGAGGGCGGCTCGACCGTCCGCGTGAAGGACGTCGGCGAGGTCGTCGACGGCTACGAGGAGCGCACCTCGACGACCCGGTTGAACGGCGCCGATGCGGTGTCCTTCGCCGTGCGCAAGCAGTCGGGCGCGAACACCGTGGACATCGCCACGAAGATCGAAGCGGCCCTCGCCCGCCTGGGGCCCAGCTTCCCGCAGCTGCAGATCAGCCAGGTGCACAGCGACGCCGATGGCATCCGCGAGAACGTCAGGGACGTGCGCGGCCACATCTTCTTCGGCGGCCTGATGGCCGTGCTCATCATCTTCATCTTCATGCGCGACTGGCGGTCGACGCTGATCTCGGCGCTCGCGCTGCCGACCTCGGTGATTGCCACTTTCTTCTTCATGTACGTGGTGGGCTTCACCATCAACATGATGACGCTGATGGCCCTGTCGCTCGTCATCGGCATCCTCATCGACGATGCCGTGGTGGTGCGAGAGAACATCTATCGCCACATGGAACACGGCGAGGATCCGGTCACGGCGGCTCGAAAGGGCACGTCGGAGATCGGCCTGGCGGTGATGGCCACGACATTCACGATCCTGGCGGTGTTCCTCCCGGTCGGCTTCATGACGGGCATCGTCGGGCAGTTCTTCAAGTCGTTCGCGCTGACGATTGCCTTCGCCGTGACGATGTCGCTGCTGGTCGCCTTCACGCTCGACCCGATGCTCTCGTCGCGCTTCGTGAAGTTCGTGCCGCCCGAGGAGCGCACGCGCACCCGGATCGGCCGCATGCTCGAGGCCTGGGGGCGGTTCTACGATCGCATCGACCAGAAGTACCACGCGGTGCTGGCGGCCAGCATCCGGCGGCCCTGGGCGGTCGTGGCGCTCGCCATCCTGGTGTTCTTCGGCAGTCTGTCCACGCTCGGCGTCATCGGTACGGAGTTCGTTCCCGTCGAGGATCGCGGCGAGTTCGTCGTCAACGTCGAAGCGCCGCCCGGCACCTCGTTCGAGCAGTCGGTGGAGTACGTCGCGCAGGTGGAGGAAGTGGTGCGCCAGGAGCCTGACGTCCGGCAGGTGTTCTCCACCGTCGGCCTGGAAGGCGATCCGCTGAAGTCGAACCTGCGCATCCGCACCACGAAGAAGTTCGAGCGTGAGCGTGGTCTACAGGCCATCAAGACCGAGATGCGCGAGCGGCTGAAGGCGATCCCGCTGCTCAAGATGACCGTGGCCGACCCCGAGTTCATGCAGGGCGCGCCGTCCGAGGCGCCGCTGAACGTGTTCGTCCGGGGCGACGACATGGAGGCCCTGCAGCGGCTGAACGACGAGATCGTCGCGCGCATCCAGGCGGTGCCCGGCGCAGTGGACGTGGACAGCTCGCTCGAAAGCGGCCAGCCCGAAATGGTGGCCGAGGTCAACCGAGCCTTCGCGGCTGACATGGGCTTCGACGTCGCGACCGTGGCCACGCAGCTGCGCGCCATGGTCGAGGGCGTGGTGCCGACCCGGCTCCGCCAGGGGGACAAGGAGTACGACATCCGCGTCCGGCTGGCCCCGGAATTCCGGAACGACTTCCAGACCATTGCCCGCACGCCGCTGTATTCCCCGCAGGGCGCCCTCGTCCGCACGGGCGATATCGTCCGGATGGATGCGGGTGTCGGCCCGACCAACATACAGCGCGAGGCCCGGCGCCGACAGGCCAAGATCGGCATCGAGCTCGATGCCCGGCCGCTGGGCGACGTCACCGCGGACGTCGCGCAGGCGATGGCGGGCATCGCCATGCCGCCGAACTTCGAGTGGGGCTTCGCCGGCGACGTCGAGCTGATGCAGGAATCCGCCGCGGCCATGGGGCTGGCGCTGCTGCTGGCGGTGGCGTTCATCTACATCGTGCTGGCCTCGCAGTTCGAGTCGTTCCTCGAGCCGTTCCTCATCATGCTCTCGCTGCCACTCGCCATCGTCGGCGCGCTGCTGGCGATTCTGATGACCGGCAACAACCTCGGCATGCCGGCGATGATCGGCATGGTCATGCTGATGGGCCTGGTGACGAAGAACGCCATCCTGCTGATCGATCTCACCAACCAGTACGTCCGCGAGGGATTGGGGGTGGAAGACGCCATCCTCAAGGCCGGCCCGATTCGGCTTCGACCCATTCTGATGACCACCATGGCGATGATTCTGGGCATGTTGCCCTCAGCCATGGGCCGCGGCGAGGGCGGCGAGTTCCGCGCGCCGATCTCGATTGCCACGATCGGCGGGCTCGTCACATCGACCCTCCTGACGCTCGTCGTGGTGCCGGTCGCCTATCTGCTGCTGGCGCGGCTTCTGGCGCGGATCAAGTCTTGGCGCGCGCAGCCGGCCGCCGGCCTCCAACCTGCCGCGCGCGTGGCCGGCATCCTGCTGGTGCTCGCACTCGTCGGCTGGTTCCTGTCAACGACCAGCGCGTTCGCGCAGACGAGCGGGCTGTCACAGCCGCCGCCGGGTCCGCTCAACCTCACCTTCGATCAGGCGCTGGAGCGGGCGCTGACCGCCAATCAGGGGCTGAAGGTGGTGCAGGAGCAGGTCCGCGAGAGCCAGGCCCGTGTCAGCGAGGCGAAGACGCAATACCTCCCGCAGGTGAACTTCAACTATCTGTACACGCCCTCCCAGAAGTTTCCGGTCATCCGGATTCCTCCGGGGATCTTCGGCCCCGACGAAACCACGTTCCAGGCGAACTTCACGCGCGAGAACGTGCTCGGCCTCGACATCACGCAGCCGCTCTATACCGGGGGCCGATTGAACAACGGTCAGGCCATCCAGGAGAGCGGTCTCGATGCGACGCGGCTGACACTCGATCGCTCGCGCCAGGACCTGCAGTACCGCGTGGTGGAGGTCTTCTACAACGCGCTGTTGCGGCAGCAGGGCGTCGGTGTGGCCGACGAGCAGATTCGTCTGTCAGAAACCCAGCTGCAACTCGCCAATGCCCGCTACGAGGCGGGAACGGTCGCCCGGCTCGACGTGTTGCAGGCGCAGGTCCAGCTCGCGAATGCCAAGGCACGGAAGATTCAGCTGCGCGCCGAGGTGGACGCGGCGATTCAAGCAGTACGCACGGTGCTGTCGCTGCCGCAGAACCAGGTGCTGAACCTGATCGGTAATCTGGATGAAGGCCGCGAGATTCCTGGTCGCGAAGCGCTGGAACTTGCGCTGCCCAGCCGCCCCGACCTGCGGGCGTTCAACGCCCGACGCGACCAGGCCGAGTTCGCGGCGCGACTCGCCAACGGCGAATGGAAGCCCAGCCTCGCCTTCCGCGGCAACATCCAGTATCAGGAAGACGCGTTCTCGAACGTGCTGAGCTCCGACAACCAGAACTACACCTTCGGATTGGCCCTGCAGATCCCGCTGATGGCATCGCCCGGGTCCTCGGCCCGGAAATCGGTGGCGCAGGCGCAGAAACGTCAGGCCGAGTACGGGCTGAACGCCTCCACGGATCAGGCGCGCTTGGAACTCGAGACGGCCTGGACGACGCTGCAGGCCGCCGCCGAGGTCGTCTCGACGCAGCAGATGGCGCTGGAGCTGGCGCGTGAGAGCGTCCAGATTGCCCAGGTGTCATACGAGAACGGCGTGATCACCTCGGCCGAGCTGAATGACGCGCAGGTGCGCATGCTCGAGACCGAGTGGACCCTGCTGCAGGCGAAATTCGCGAAGATCGTCGCCGCCGCCCGAGCGAAGGTCGCGGCAGGAGTGGAATAGGAAGGCAGAACAGCGGTACGCGACTCGCTGCATTCTGCCTGCAGTCTGAGGTTGGGGTCAGCCGGCTGCCTGTTGCCGTTTCCGGTTTTGCCTTCTGCCTTCTGGCTTCTGCCTTTTCCTTGTTACAGGGCCCCGAAGTGCGTGGTGTAGCGGGCCCTGAACTCGTCCCAGGTGTAGGCGTGGTACGTGCCCCCCAGGTGCTCGAGGGCGTAGGTAGCGGCCACGCTCCCGAAGCGGGCACACACCGTGTAGTCCGCGCCGATCGCCAGCCCCTTCATGAAACCGCCGCGGAACGCGTCGCCCACACCCGTGGGATCCTCGATGCGGTCCGGCGTCACCGCCGGCACGTCCACCGAGCTCCCCGGCGTCATCACCGTGCAGCCGTGCTCGCCCTTGGTCACCACCAGCAGTGGCACGTGCGTCAGCACCTCCTGCTCGCTCATGCCGGTCTTCTGCCGCATCAACTCGAACTCGTAGTCGTTGCAGATCACCATGAAGGCGCCCAGGATGCCGTCCTTCAGCTGCGTTCCGTCCATGCGCGCGCACTGCTGGCCCGGATCCCAGATGTACTTGATCCCGGTGGTGCTGCACTCCTCGGCGTACTGCACCATCGCGTCCGGATCGTTCGGCGCGATGATGACCAGGGCGTCCGGCGTGATGCCGGGCAGCCCACGGAACGACAGCTCGGCCGCGTTGGCCATCGCCCCGGTGTAGAAGGACGCGATCTGGTTGTTGTGCTGATCCGTGCTGCAGAAGAACGAGGCGCAGAACTTGCCGTCGACGGTCCTGACGAGCGACGTGTCGATGCCGGCGCCGTCCATCCACTGCCGATAGTCGCTGAAGTCCTGGCCCGCCGTGGCCATCAGGCGTGGGCGCTCACCGAGCAACGCCAGCGTGTAGGCGATGTTCGGGGCGCAGCCGCCCCGCCGCTTGTCCATGGAGTCGACCAGGAAACTCAGCGACACCCGGTTCATGTGCTCCGGCAGGAAGTGTTCGGTGAACTTCCCCGGGAATGACATCAGATAGTCGAACGCAATCGAACCGGTCACGATGAGCTGCATGGAGTCTCCGCTTACTTGATGTACTTGCCGATCAGGGGCGCGAGATCGCGCTTCATCGCGTCCGGGATGGCGTCTGGCCGCGTGATCAGCGCCGTCTTGAGGGCCGAGTGCGCGGGCACGCGCATGGTGACGTCGAGGCGCTCGACGGTACCGGCAATCACCTGCTGCGCCGCCCTGGCGTTCTGCGTCAGGTTGTCGATGATCATCTCCACCGTCACCGCGTCGTGATCGGGGTGCCAGCAGTCGTAATCGGTGACCAGCGCCATCGTCGAATAGGCGATCTCGGCTTCCATCGCCAGCTTGGCCTCCTGCAGGTTGGTCATGCCGATGATGTCGGCGCCCCAGGACCGGTACAACTTCGACTCGGCCAGCGTCGAGAACTGCGGCCCCTCCATGCACACGTAGGTGCCGCCCATGTGGACCCGCGCGCCCAGTTCCTTCGCCACCTCGCCCGCCAGCGCCGACAGCGGCTGGCACAGCGGGTGCGCGAAACCGACGTGCGCCACTGCGCCGCGGCCGAAGAACGTGCCGATGCGCCCCATCGTCCGATCGATGAACTGATCCGGGAAGACGATGTCGAGCGGACGATACTGCTCCTGCAGCGAGCCCACGGCGCTGGCGGAGAGAATCCACTCGACGCCGAGCAGCTTGAAGCCGTAGATGTTGGCGCGGTAGTTCAGCTCGGACGGCGACAGCCGGTGCCCGCCACCGTGTCGCGCGAGGAAGGCCACCCGCTTGCCCCGCAGCGTGCCGACGATGTAAGGGCCGGACGGGTCGCCGAACGGCGTGGACAGCAGCCGCTCGTCGCGGTCCGTCAGCTCCGCCATGTCGTAGAGACCCGACCCGCCGATGATGCCGATTTGCACAGACATGTAAGCCTCTAGATGATGCGTTCCAGCCGACGCTTGCCGCCCTGCTCGCGCAGGATGCCGGCCGCCATCGATGGATCGTGCTCGAAGAAGATCAGATACTCGCGTTCGACGGCTTCCCTGGCGAACGCCCGTTTGAATCCCAGTGTGTCCATCGGGTAGAGGTCGTACCCCATCACCCACGGATCCGGGATGTGCGCCGAGGTCGGATACATGTCGGCCGCGAACACCGCCGTGGCGCCCGCCGACTCGATCATCACGACCTGGTGATGCGCGGTGTGGCCGCCGCTCCGGCGATACCTCACTCCAGGCATGATCTCCGCCCCGTCGTCGACCAGGCTGAGCACGCCGGCGTCCTGCAGCGGAACGAAGTTCTCCTGCAGGTAGCTCGCGCGATTGCGCTCGTGCGGGTGCGTGGCGTCGTGCCACTCCTGACGATGCGCGACGTAGCGCGCCCGCGGAAACCGCGGCACGAGGCGTCCGTCCTCGGTCTTGCTGGTGAAGCCACCCACATGGTCGAAGTGCAGATGGCTGGCGAGAACGACGTCGATGTCGTCCACGGTGAGCCCGGCTTCCGCCAGGGCGTGATCCAGGTGGTAGGCACGGTCCAGCCCGTAGATGTCGGCCAGCTTGGGATCCATCTTGTCGCCGCAGCCGGCGTCGATAATCATGGTCTCCGCGCCGCGGACGATGAGCGGCCGCAGGCCCAGGGGAATGCGGTTGCGATCGTCGGGCGGCAGACGCGATTCCCAGAGCGTCCGCGGCACGACCCCGAACATCGCGCCGCCATCGAGCTGGAAGAAGCCGTCAGAGACCGTGATCAGCTCGAGGTCGCCGAGGGCGTAGCGCGTGGGCGTGCGGAAGAACGGCACGCGCCGGGCGGGCTGCTTCAACTCGACCAGCACGCCATGCGTCACGGACGGGTGGATGAACGCGACCCGCGCGCCTTCCGCGCCCGGGCGCGCCACCCTGTCGATCAAGCGGACACCGCGGCCCGCCAGGTATGCGAGCGCCGCGTCGATGTCCTCGACCCGCAGGGCGACGTGGTGCATTCCCGGGCCGCGCTTCTCGATGAACCGCGCGATCGGCGAATCGGGCGCCGTCGCCTCGAGCAGTTCCAGCGCCGAGGGCCCCATGTGCAGGAAGTGGGCGCGCACCCGCTGGCTCGCCACCTCTTCCGGGGCGTCCACGTGCAGGCCGAGGACATCGCGGAAGAACGTGAGCGTCTGCTCGAGGTCCTGCACCGCGATGCCGAGATGGTCGATCCAGACCTTCATCGTGAACGGAGGCTCCGATTGAGGATGTCCTCGGCGGCCGAATACGGATCCACCTCGCGGGCGGCGATCCGCTCGATCAGCGCGTCGAACTCCTCGGGCGTCAGCAGGGTCTTCTCCACGTACTCGAGGTAGCGGTGAGTGAGGAGATCACGGAGCCGGAACTGGTTTCGCGCCTTCAGGCGGCGGACGCGCGAGCCCTCCGAGTGTGTGCGGAATGCCTTGATGGTCTGCCACAGTTCGGGGACACCGCGACCGGTCGTGGCTTCCGTCTTCACGATCGGCGGACGCCACTCCCCTTCGGCGAACGATTGCAGCGACAGGTTCGACTCGATCGACGTGACCATGCGCTCGGCGCCATCGCGATCGGCCTTGTTGACGACGTAGATGTCGGCAATCTCCATGATGCCGGCCTTCAGCGCCTGCACATCGTCTCCGGTTCCGGGAACGAGCACCACGATCGAGATGTCCGCCGTCCGGACGATGTCCACCTCGTCCTGGCCGACGCCGACGGTCTCGATGATCACGAGGCTCTTGCCCGAGGCGTCGAGTACCAGCGCCACGTCACTGCTGGCGCGGGCCAGGCCGCCCATGTGCCCGCGCGTGGCCATCGAACGGATGAAGACGTCCGGGTCGTCGTGATGCGCCTGCATGCGCACCCGGTCGCCAAGAATGGCGCCGCCGGTGAAGGGGCTGGTCGGATCCACCGCGACGACGCCGACGGTCTCGCCGGCCTTGCGCGTCTCACTCGTCAGGCGGTCGACCAGCGTGCTCTTGCCGGCGCCGGGCGGACCGGTGACACCCACCAGATAGCTGCGCCCGGTGTGCGCGAACAGGTCACGCACGAGGGCTGGCGCCTGCGGCGACTCGTCTTCGATGATGGAGATGGCGCGCGCGATGGCGCGGATGTCGCCAGCGCGAACACGATCCGCCAGGGGAAGGGGAACCGACACCTCAGGCGGCCAGCAGTTGACGGGCAATGACCAGCCGCTGAACTTCACTGGTGCCTTCGCCGATGGTCGTGAGCTTGACGTCGCGGAAGAACTTCTCCGCCGGGTAGTCCTTGACGAAGCCGTAGCCGCCGAAGATCTGCACGCCGTCTTCCGAGGCGCGCACGGCAATCTCGCTGGCGAACAGCTTGGCCATGGACGACTCCAGCGTCATCCGGCGACCCTGATCCTTCAGCCACGCCGCCCGGTAGGTCAGCAGGCGCGCCGCTTCGACGCGCGAGGCGTTGTCGACGAGCTTCCAGCGGATGGACTGGAAGGTATCGATCGGCCGTCCGAACTGGCGACGCTCGCTGGCGTAGTCGCGGGCCGCCTCGTAGGCCCCCTGCGCCAGCCCCACGGCCAGCGCGGCGATCCCGATGCGCCCGGCGTCGAGTACCTGCAGCGTCTGGAGGAAGCCCTGGCCCTCGTCGCCGATCATCTGATTCGCCGGCACGCGGCAGTTCTGCAGGATGACCTCGCAGGTCTCGCTGGCGCGCATCCCCAGCTTGTCTTCCTTCTTGCCGGCCAGCAGCCCCGGCGTGCCGCGCTCCACGACGAACGCCGAGATGCCCTTGCTGCCCCTGGCCTTGTCCGTCACGGCCATCACCACCATCGTGTCGGCCGACTTGCCGTGCGTGATGAACGCCTTGGAACCGTTCAGCACCCAGCCGTCACCGTCCCGCACAGCGGTGGTCCGCATGGCCGCGGCGTCGCTGCCCGAGCCAGGCTCGGTGAGGCCCCACGCGGCCAGACGCTCGCCCCGCGCGAGCGGCCCGAGATAGCGTTGCTTCTGATCCTCGCTGGCGAACATCGCCAGGTGCGCCGCACCCAGCCCGTTGTGGGCGGCCACCGAGAGCGAAACGCTGGGGTCGACGCGAGCGAGCTCTTCGATGCAGATGCAGTAGTCCACCGCGCTCATCGCGGCGCCGCCGTAAGCCTCGGGGAACTGGATGCCCATCAACCCCAGCTCCGCCAGCTTCGGCAGCAGCTCGTGGGGGAAATGCTGGGCGTTGTCCCACTCCATCACGTGCGGCCGAATCTCGGTTTCGGCGAACTCGCGGACGCTCCGGCGCAGCAGTTCCTGTTCCTCGGACAACTCGAATCGCATAGCCCTGTGATCGTATCAGTAGAAGACCGTCACGCGGAAGCTCCCCGAGTTGTCGGCCAGGTACTCGTCGTTGATGGCCAGCTGCAGCCGCCCGCCGTTCCGGACCCGGATCGGCGCGCGTTCGTCGCCGATGAAGAACACATCCTCGCCGATGCGCCCGATCAGGGACGCCGCGGGGCGATTGGGCAGGGGACGCGCCTGATTGAACGGTGAGTTCTTCTCGCCTTCCGGTCCGTCGCGGCGATCCTTGCCCCACCGCACCTGCCCGGCCGCCTCGAACGCAATGGATTGCCCCGCGCGCACCTCGATGCCGGTGTCGGTCCAGTCGGTCGTGGCGGACACGTTCACCTGCCGTTCGCGCATGCCGCTGGGCCGACCTCCGGAGTTCCCCGGGCCGTAGCCACTGCCGGGGTTGTAGTTGCCCGAGTTGGCACCCCAGCCCCCGCTTCCGGCGCCATCGAATTCGATACGGGCGACCTCGTTGCGATCCACGCGGATGGTCCGCGAGCCGCCGTAGCCGCCGCGGCGCTCCTCGAACTCGATGGTGTTCCCGCGGACGGCGACCAGATCGCCCTGCACCCGTGTGCCGTTCCGCAAATACAACGTGTCGGCAGCGACACTCAGTGGCAGGCTGAGGATCAGTGCGGCTGTCGAGATCCAGCGAGCGGTCGAAACCATGACAGCGTCCTCCAAGGGGGTCAGGTGGCGTGATCTCCCGGGGTCACCCGTGCGATCATAGCCTTGTGAAAGCCCTGCATTGCATCCCGCGTGCCAGTCAGGCCGGCGGATTCGCGCTGATCGCGCTTCTTGCCTCGGCGAGTCCGGCGTCGGCGGATCTCACGGCCTTCCTCGGCATCACCCCGACCCCGGAGAATCGCACCGTGCGCGGCTTCGCTGGCGGCGCCGGGTTCCTGATCGTCGGATTCGAGTTCGAGTACGCCAATACCAGCGAGGATGACGTGGACCCGCTCCCGGGGCTCCGCACGTACTCGGGCAATGTGCTGCTGAACACCCCCGGTGACCTTCTGGGCGGGATCCAGCTCTATGCCACCACCGGCGTCGGCGGCTACCAGGAAGAGCTCCGCAACGTGACCGAGTCCAACGTGGCCGCCAACGTCGGCGGCGGCGCGAAGATCAGGCTGGTCGGGCCGCTCCGCGTGCGTCTGGACTATCGGGTCTTCAAGCTGCAGGGGTCGCCGCTCCACGAGACCTATCACCGCTTCTACGCCGGCGCCAACCTGTCGTTCTGACGGCTCGGGCGCGCGCCCGCCACGCGGGCCGGCTGGGCCCCACTTCGTCCGCTATTTCTTGACCGGCGCCACGGCCATGTTCGCCAGTTCGGTGAGCGACAACCGCGTTGGCGGCC
>Ga0105103_10001899_pt1 | contig 11105 bp, 10 predicted proteins | sample PPLLaktember2015_2_FD_79107 | JGI IMG/M metagenome (GOLD analysis project Ga0105103, IMG submission 79107) | Freshwater sediment microbial communities from Prairie Pothole Lake near Jamestown, North Dakota, USA - PPLs Lake P7 Core (6) Depth... | ecosystem: Environmental > Aquatic > Freshwater >...
AAAAGAAAAAAATTGCTTACTTGCACATATAAATGTTTAACAAACCAAGGAGGATTGCCTATTGATTTAAATCTACTTTCTTTTAACACTAAATAAAAAAAGGAGGTAGTTGTGAAAACCCTCAATAACTTAAGTGATTTCGAACTTGTCCAGGAGTTTATCGATGGAAAAGCATCAAGTATTGAAACACTAATTAATAGGCATCGAAAAAAAGTCTATACTTATATCGTAGTTATAGTAAAGAATCATTCTCTTGCTGAAGATGTTTTTCAGGATACTTTTATAAAAGTGATTAATTCTTTGCGCGAAGGCCGCTATAAAGATAATGGCAGGTTTCTATCATGGGTACTGCGTATTGCTCATAACCTGATAATTGACTATTTCAGGAAAGAAAAGCAGCTCAATACAGTATCGAATGATAACTATGAGACAGATATCTTTAATACAAGGAAATTTGCTGAAAAGACAGTTGAAGAAAACCTTGTGTTTGATCAGATTACAAAAGATATCCGGAGGCTTGTACAAGAATTACCGCAGGACCAACGCGAAGTAATAATTCTAAGGCATTACTGTGACCTTAGTTTTAAAGAAATAGCTGAACATACTGATGTCAGTATCAACACTGCATTGGGTAGGATGCGATATGCTTTAATTAACTTAAGACGGTTGATAAAGGAAAAAAATCTGTGCCTTTCCATTTAAAGGAAACGATTTTTTATAAAATGTTAAAAAAAAAGTAGAAAGGCGAAAAATATTTAATAATTTAATTCGTTTAAATATTATGAATTAAATATATTTTGCCTATGAGTATAACCTCTACTATTCATTTTACTATCAAAAATCTGGCTTCCAGATCAAAGGGAGAAATCATAGAAATTAATGAATGCTTTGGCAATGTAAATGAAGATGAAGAAGTTTCAAGAGTGCTTAATATGTTAAAGTATGATGTGCCACAGAAAGTAGTTAATGCTATTCTTGATTATGCCTCTGCGAAAAAGGAACAGTAATTGATGGATGAGACTAAAACTATTAAAAAAAACCGTCAGGATACTGACGGTTTTTTTAATGTTATTTTTTAGCATTCATATTATCCAGTGCATCCATCATTTCTTTTACTGAACTGGCTGAATTATGCAACAATTCCATTTCACCTTCAGTAAGTTTCAGTTCAATTATTTTTTCGATTCCTTTTTCTCCTAAAATAACAGGGACCCCGACAAATATATCTTTGATCCCATATTCACCTTCGAGTTTAATACAACAAGGGAGAACACGCTTATGGTCGCGTGTAATAGCCTCTGCCATGCGTGCAGCAGCAGCCCCGGGAGCATACCATGCCGAAGTACCCATAAGCTTAACAATTTCGCCACCACCAAATTTTGTGCGCTCAATAATTTCATCAATCTTTTCCTTAGATAAAAGTTCAGTTATAGGAATTCCGCTAGCAGTTGTATATCGCGGAAGCGGGACCATTGTATCTCCATGGCCACCCATTAGGATAGCCTGAATATCTTTAGGTGTAATTTTTAGTTCATCGGCCAGAAAAGCCCTGTAACGACCGGTATCCAATACGCCAGCCATGCCCATTACCCTATTACGGGGGAGGTTTGCTGAAATATATGACTGGTATGTCATTACATCAAGCGGATTAGAAACAACTATAATAATAGTATTAGGTGAGTATTTCACCAGGTTGTCGGTAACGTCTTTTACAATGCCTGCATTTATTTCAATTAGGTCGTCGCGGCTCATTCCTGGTTTACGCGGTAACCCTGATGTTATAACAACAACATCTGAGTTGGCTGTTGCTTCATAATCATTGGTAACACCAATAGTTTTAGTGTTAAATCTATCAATTGCTGCACATTGCCATATATCTAATGCTTTTCCTTCAGCAATTCCTTCTTTAATATCAAGAAGGACTACAGTACTGGCTGCATTTTTATGCGCTAATACATCGGCACACGTCGCACCCACGTTTCCGGCTCCCACTACAGTTACTTTCATATTAAACTATGTATTATGTTAATTACTATTTTATCGGTTTATTTCAATTTGCAATATTACTAAAATAAGTTTACTTATACTTAACAAAGAAAAAGCAGGATACAATTTTTTTTAAGCAAAATACTTGTCAGAAGCCATCTTTCAAGTAATATTGAAAACCACCATAATTCGTGAAATCTGCTTTTTAATAAACAATATTGGTATTTAAAGGTTTAATATTTTATTACTTTTGATTAAAGAATAGTTCACCTAACTTGCCCTATTCAAAAATTCCGAGTTTTATCTGTGCTAAAGCAAGTTAACCCGATTAAGTTACACTTTGTTTTTGCAAAAAATTAGTGTAACTTAATCGTAACCAACATTATAAATGAATTTTATGAATTAATCAGGTTAAGAAACCAATGGATATTGAAGGGCAGATAGAGAAAATTCTCAATCAAATACCTGTAAATGTTAAACTGATTGCAGTTACAAAGACACAGCCGGTTGAGAACATTATATGTGCATACAAAAAGGGGCATAAAATTTTTGGAGAAAATAAGGCCCAGGAATTAACACAGAAATATCAGCTTATGCCCAAAGATATTGAATGGCATTTAATAGGTCATTTACAAACAAACAAAGTGAAATTTATTGCTCCGTTTGTTCATACAATTCATAGTGTCGATAGCATAAAATTACTCCAGGTAATTGATGAAGAGGGACGGAAGAACAGCAGGATTATCAATTGTTTGTTACAAATAAAAATTGCTGCTGAAGAATCGAAATTTGGATTAAGCATAGAAGAGATTAAAGAAATTTTAAATTCAGGCCCATGGCAGTATAAAAATATTAGATTAACCGGATTAATGGGAATGGCAACGTTTACATCGGATGATACAATTATAAGGAGTGAATTTAAGAAGTGCAAACAAGCATTTGAAGAAATAAAAAAGCAATTTTTCACCAATGATCCTATGTTTAAAGACATATCGATGGGAATGTCGGACGATTATGAAATTGCAATTCAAGAAGGATCAACAATGGTAAGGATTGGAAGTAAAATATTTGGCCAAAGAACACATACTTAATAAAATTGTAACAATGATAAATTTATCGACCCAATATCTTGGATTGGATTTACGAAATCCTTTGATAGTAGGAAGTTCAGGATTAACTGATTCGGTCTCGAAGATTAAAAAACTTTCTGATGCCGGGGCCGGAGCTGTTGTTTTAAAATCGCTCTTTGAGGAGCAGATTAGGATGGAAGCCGGAACTATGCTTTCTTATTCCGATTATCCGGAAGCTAATGATTATATTAGTAATTATTCGCGCGACAACTCTGTTAAACAATATCTGGCATTAATAAGTGAAGCAAAAAAAACTGTCGATATTCCAGTTATTGCGAGCATAAACTGTTTGTCGTCGGCTGAATGGCTTTCCTTCGGAACTTCAATACAAGATGCAGGTGCGGATGCCATTGAACTTAATGTTTTTATTATTCCGCAGCAAATTCATATTGAAGCCGGTGAATTTGAACATATTTATTACAATATTCTCGAAGGTATTAAGAAGAAACTGACTATACCTGTTTCGTTAAAAATCGGACAACATTTTACAAATATTCCTGCATTGGTTGAAAATTTGCATGCAAGGGGTGCAGCAGGAGTAGTTCTTTTTAACAGGTTTTATGCACCCGATATTGATATTGATACTATGAGTTTTACTGCCTCAAGCGTATTTAGTAACCCTGACGATATAAGAAACTCATTGCGTTGGGTAGGGATAGTGTCAGCTTTGACCGAAAATATAGATATTTGTTCCTCTACCGGGGTTCATGACGGTAAAGCTATGGTTAAACAGATACTTGCGGGTGCAAAAGCTGTGCAGGTATGCTCTGCTTTATATAAAAACGGTACTGAACACCTATCGTTAATGCTTGAAGAAATGAAAAACTGGATGATGAAAAATAACTTCAATAACCTGGCTGAATTCAGAGGAAGAATGAATTATAAAAATATTCCTGATCCTGCGATTTTTGAAAGGGCCCAATTTATGGGGTATTATTCAAATATGGAATAATGGTACAAATCGGGAAATTAATCACGATTTGCAGATATTTCTTCGTCGAGTGCTTTCAATAATTCATTAAATAAGGGTTTCTTTTCGTCAGATATTTCTTCCAGCATGTTATCTAATGATATACGGCACGCCTTGACTTTGTCAATGGAGGTTTGCCATATCATTTCTTCAATAACAGTAAACGATTCAAGTGCTACTTCATAACTTCCTTCAATAAATGATTTGATAAATATTGGTAAATCAGCATTAAAGTCGAGGCCTGAAAGCCAGCAACATGAAATTACCTTAGCCAAATACTTGTTTGAAGGATGTTCGGAGATGAAATTCACAATAGCAGGGACAGCTTTATTGTCTTTTAATTCACCTAAAAGTATATAAACTTCATTTATAATATTTTCGTCTGTATTTGTTTCCAGCAAGTTTAGTACAAGTGGCAAAATCGATGGGTTTCCTGATTTATGCAATTCCCTAAGGGTATTAATAATCCCATTTGTACTACCTGCATTAAGCTTTAACTTAATTTCATTGTAAAACCTGAGTTCTTTTTCCTTCTTTACTTTATGATCCATTTTAATTCTAAATATTTCTGCAAAAATAATTAAGATCCCGATTGATTTTAAAAAATATTAATGTTTTCAAATTCGCTCAATCAAAAGAATGCTTTTGGTTTTATCAGTTATTCTTACGCTATTGTCAATCTGGTAACCAATAATCCAAATAATCCGATTGGCTGATGTGAGCAGCCAGATTTTATTTTTCTCGGTTAGAGGTATTTTCTTATCGGTAAAAAAATCACTGATTTTCTTTTTTCCACTTGAACCAAGCGGATTAAAAAAATCGCCTTTTTGCCAATGCCTTAATACCAATGGAAATGAAACCTTTTCGTAATCGAGCGCAATACTGTTCTGATTTTTAGGAATTACAAAATTCTTAATGTCTGTCAGGTGATTGATTTTAAAACCAATTGGTTGTTCAATAGTACAATTTGGCTTTTCAATTATAAAACAATTATTGGATTTTAGTTCTGTTTTTGGTTCAATAATAAATGATCCGCGATCCTTAACCAGTATGTAGTTTTCAGAAATAAACTGTTTACCAGGTTGGCTGTTTATCGAATTAAATATTTCCTGAACATCAGAAAATGAATATCCGTAAGGGTATAACAAATCATATAGAATAGGGGTATCGGCTTGAAAAGCCAATAAGGATTTAATATCGATTGTAATCCTATGATTTTTAATATCAAAATGCATAGCTGCATTTTTTATTTTTTCGACCTTGCTTTGGTAAATCAGGTTAACAGACTGAAATATATTGGTTTCATGAATTATAGTTTCGGCAAATGAAGGATTAAGTTCGTTGAATAATGGTATTATTTTATGCCTGACTAAATTACGTTTGTATTTAGTTTGAGCATTGCTTGAATCTTCGCGGTATTTGAGTTTATTTGATTTAACATAGGTAGTAATTTCTTTGCGTGGTGCAAATAAAAGGGGTCTTATAATATTCCCTTTGACTGGGGCAATGCCGGTTAATCCCTTGATGCCTGTCCCTCTGGCAATATTCATCAGAAATGTTTCAACAACATCATCGCGGTTATGGGCTGTGGCTATTTTTGAAAGCCCATTTTCAGAAGCAATTTTTTTAAACCATGTGTATCTTAGATCGCGTGCTGCCATCTGAATTGATATTTTCTGTTCTATGGCAAACTTTTCGGTTTCAAAATTGATGGTGTAAAACTCTTTATTAACCGATTTCGCTAATTCTTTAACAAACTGCTGATCGGCATTGGCTTCTTCACCCCGTAATTGAAAATTACAATGCGCTATAGCAAAATGAATGTCTGTTTGTTTGAATAAATCGAGCATAGTAACAGAATCGATACCTCCACTCACTGTGAGCAAAATCTTATCACTTTTGTCGATAAGCTTTAATGTGACAATATAATTTAAAAATTTCTCAAGCATAGGCCGACTGTTCAAAAGCTTTTTCCATAGCGTAGGTTTTCAATATACATTCTTCATATTCTTTTTCCGGATCGGAAAGAGCTGTGATAGCGCTTCCGGCAAGGTATGAAAGATAATGGTTATCTGCGTTATATTGTAAACTTCTGATCACAACATTTAAATCGAAATTACCTGAGGGAGTTATGTAACCAACTGATCCAGAGTAAATACCTCGTTTTGTACTCTCGTATTTTTCAATGATTTTCATGGCTTCAACTTTTGGTGCACCAGTCATTGAACCCATTGGGAACGTAGCCTTAATAATATCCTGAAAGGATATGGGCTTGCATTTTGCGCTTATGGTCGAAATCTTTTGATGCACCTGTGGAAAAGTATAAACACCGCAAAGTTCATCAACATTAACAGAGCCACGACAGGCGATTCGGGAAAGATCGTTACGTACCAGGTCAACAATCATTATATTTTCTGATCGTTCTTTGATATTAGTTCTCAGTTCTTCCTTTATTGTTATATCTTCCAGATTATCTTTTGATCTTTTAGCAGTACCCTTTATAGGCTGTGAGATTAATGTTTCGCCTTGTTTTTTCAAAAATCTTTCGGGACTGGCAGATAGCAGATACTTGTTGTTTACTTTTAAGAATGATGCAAATGGGGAAGGGGATAGTTTCGATAATGATTTATAGCTAGTGTAAGGATCGATTTTGCTAAACGAGTGAAACTCCTGGCAAAAATTCATCTCATATATGTCGCCTTTGTAAATATGCTTCTGTATTTGAGCCAGTGTTTTAAGATATTCATCTTTTGTGATTCGTGGGGTGAAATTGATAAATGGAACTTCATTTGGTCCATAATCACTTGCAGTTAATTCTTTCAATAAGTCGAAGCTGGGGAAAAGATTGTTGTTGTATAAATATGAGATTTCTTTCCCTTTTTGAAATATTAAAACATCGGGGATAAAAAGATATAGTTCGGGCCATTCCATATTATCGGGAAGGTGCGAACTAAGATTTTCAATTCTGTTTTTAAGGTCGTACGAAAGATAACCCATGAACCAGTTATGGGGTTTTTTATCCAGACGATTAAGTTGATCGTATGCAGTAACACAATCCGATTGGGAAGAAATATTTGCAAATCCGGCAATTAAATCATATTCACTGAATTGGTTATAGCAATTTAAATCGAATTCGGATGAATTGCTGTCTAAAATACAAGCAAGGTCAAATTTTCGTGCATAGTCGACCAAACGATCTGATAAACAATCGATCATGTTGACCTTGATAGTGTTTTTCTTCAGCATTGAGCAAAAGTAAGTTCATTTTATACATTAATAAAATAAAAAAGAGGCTGTATCAAAAGTAAATTTTCAACTTCGTTCGAAATGACTCTGAAAAGCACTTTTAATACAGACTCTGAATAGAATGAACTGCAGGAACTGATTATTTATTGGCCAGATAATCAGAAACTCCTTCCTGGGTAGGTTTCATTGCTTTATCGCCTTTATGCCAGTCGGCCGGACATACCTCACCGTTTTCTTCAAAAAACTGAAGCGCATCAACAACCCTAAGTGCTTCTTCAATGCTTCGCCCGATAGGCATGTCATTTACAACCTGGTGACGAACAACTCCCTGCTTATCGATCAGGAACAATCCTCTGTATGAGCGGGGTGACCCTTTAAATGCTGATTGGCCATTATCGTTATATTCCCATTCACCTGCCAGGACATCGTAGTTTTCGGAAATAGTTTTCGATTGGTCGGAAACTATAGGATATTTAACCCCTTTTATTCCACCTTCTTTCCTTTCAGTTTGTAGCCATTTCCAATGCGAAAATTCAGAATCGACCGAGCAGCCAACAACTGCAACATTGCGCCTTTCGAATTCGTCAATTTTGTTCTGAAAGGCAATAATTTCAGTCGGGCAAACAAATGTAAAATCGGCAGGATAAAAATAGAAAATAACATATTTTTTATTAAGGTACTGGTTTAATGAGAAATCCGGTACTATTTCACCTCCATTTATAACGGATGGTGCGCTAAATTCGGGCGCTTTTTTTCCAACTAATACTGACATAATATAATTTTTAATGTTAATAATAAATAGCAAAACACAATGAAGTGAGAATTGTTTAATTTTTAAAATTAATTCTGAAACTTAGTAATTTCGGGTTTTATATTCTTAAAGGAAGGAAAATCATAGATTGATATACCTGAAAATTCATAATACCGGGCCCTGTATGGATCGGGTAATAACGGGTAATATCCGAAGCGGATTAGTATTGTGTTAAAAACAAGGTTTTCATTCCTGATTTTTGCACCTATACCAAAGCCTGTATAGAAAGGTTGGGATAAAAGATTGTTATTGTACGATATTGTTCCACAATCGAAATAACAAAAGTAAGTAAACCGAAAACCATAGAGCTTGTGGGGTGAGTAACATGTTCCTTCAAAATTTAGAAATAGTCGCTCATTTCCTTGGAGCGATTCACTTGAAAGCCCTCTTATGCCTTCATTGGTTGATAATTCGATATATTCATCACGGTTTCTGTTTATTCCCCTTATATAATTTACATTAGCGAAAACACGATACCGATACCCCCCGTTGGGGTTAAGCAAAGGGGTAAAATATTTTAGGGTGACATTAATAACAGCTTGTTCCAATTTACTATTGTAAAACCCTCCGATTTCAGTATTTTGATATAAATACCCAAGTTTTCGTATGTAATAACCATTTGAAATATTTATTCCGCTGTAATAGCGGTTTGAGAATTCACCAAGTTCGTAACCTCCAATTATTATATAGCGTGAGCCGTAAGGTATATCTTCGAGATTCCAGAACTTGTATATAAAACGCGATTTAATATAAGCTTGTTTATTTATACTAATAGAGCCAAGTATAGTTGTTCGCGAATGAAAATTATGCAAATTTGTTTCGTTTACATTTAAAGGGCGCTCGTAATAATGGTAATTGTATACTCTTCCGATTATTGCCACTGTTCGTCGCGATAGTTTATTTTTCATATCAAAAAACCTGAGCGAATGACCAAACCATGATTCCCTGTATTTATATTCAATAGGTTGGTCAATATAAACAGTATCGATAATATGAATATCTTTTAACAACTTATTATCTTCATATCCAATGCCTCCGGCCCATTTAATTTCAGGGGTGAAAAATTCGCGGGTGAGATAGATTTTAGTGGATTTTGTATTCCAGTTGTGTTCATAACTCGCATCGGAGCTGAAGAAAGAATTGCCAATGTTGTTTATCTTGTACTGTACTTTATGGCCATACTGTGGGGATTTAGTAATATCCCACTGCAAATTATAATGAATTTCATGTCCAATACCGAGCAGATTTTGGCTCCATACGCCCATTTGTCCCGATTCCATATCGAAAAGCTCAACACCAAAGCCTACAGGAAGCAAATCCTTGGTAATAATCAGTACATCAACCGAATCGCTGGTATTTTCAACATTCTGTGGAATTATCCTCGCATCTTGTATTCCGGGCATTTTTCTTATAAGGCGTTCATTATCAGCTAGCACGGCAGGGTCAATCTTATCACCCTTTCGGAGTAACATATTATTTTCTAAAATACTTTTCTGAGTTTTTATATGTAATTCATTAATTATTTTCTCAAACCAATTATCGGGCTTTTCCATTAGGTTGAAAATATTTTGTCCTAATACTTCAAGCTGTTGGAACTCAATGTTTCTAATTGTTTTGTTTTCGAAAGGCAGAAACTGGGTAACTGCATTGGTATAATTTGTAGGATAAGGTAATTCATCTGAAATTTTTCTCTGATTGGGAATAACGATTAAATTCCTGATCTCATTTTTCAGATCATATTTTATAATTTTTTCATTAAATATCGAATCGATTGATAATAGTGGAACTGCTGAAGTATCGGTTAACGGAATTGTTTTCAACAAAGGTTTTAGCTCAGAAGTATCTTTTACTATTGGAGAAAAAATATCTTGTGCAAAAACCTTAGCTGGAATAATATTGAGACATAGAATAACAACTGTCAACATTTTCAATGACCCGAACCTGCCTGGTACCGTGACTAATTTATTATTCAAGGAATAATCTTTCAAAAACTAAGTTTAACAGCTAATATATCGTCTGATTGATCAAATTTCTGAGGAATAATTGATGCTAATGGCAATAAAATACCGTTAGATATATTGTTGTTCAAAAACGAAATCAGTTCAGGCTGAGAAAATGACTCATTTATATTATCCGAGAAAAGAATAATATCTTTTGCAGAAGTAAGCTTTATATCCTGGTTGCCCATAAGATAATAAGGTTTATAAAGTCCTTTTGAAGCATCATCTGAAGAGGAGACAAATAAAGTTTGGCTAAGTCCTGAAACTAAGATAGTATTATCTTTTGGGTTGTGATAAATTACTATAAAGGAGTAGTTATTATCTGCAAGAGATTTAATATTATACTGGGAGGCTAATTTGTTTAACTTGTTTAACGTTGATTGAATAAGAAGTGAAGGTATTACTTCGGCCTGAGATACTTCTTTGTTAATAGTTATATGCATTAAACAATTAATAAGTACACCATCTATATTTTCAATTTTATTTGAGAGCAAAATAAAAACCTGTCCTTGCTGAACCGGAAAATTAATGAAAGCATACTTGCTTTCATATATTTTTTTCGGGCGGAAAATATCGGTTTGGATTGTTTGTGCCGACTTATCGAAAGAAAGAAGTTGATCGATGGCACAATTAAGTATAGGCATTTCAGTTATTCCAGCATGTCCAGTCTGAGCAGCTTCGGTTTGGAAAGTTTTATGTTGAAATCTGCTTAATAAGATCCTGTTTTTAACTTTGGCAAGAATCTCAATACGATCGAAAGGTTTTGAGATATAATCGTCAGCGCCGGCATCAATCCCTTTTATTCTTGAATCGCGGTCGTCGAGGGCAGTAATAAGGAAGACCGAAATATGGGCAGTATTTTCATTCTTTCGTATTTGCCGGCAAACTTCAAACCCATCCATGTGGGGCATCATAACATCTAAAAGTACAATGGATGGGATTTTTTCGTTTATAATATTAAT
>Ga0105103_10001900_pt1 | contig 11101 bp, 18 predicted proteins | sample PPLLaktember2015_2_FD_79107 | JGI IMG/M metagenome (GOLD analysis project Ga0105103, IMG submission 79107) | Freshwater sediment microbial communities from Prairie Pothole Lake near Jamestown, North Dakota, USA - PPLs Lake P7 Core (6) Depth... | ecosystem: Environmental > Aquatic > Freshwater >...
AGGCAACGAATTTCGGCTCAATAGCGTACTTACCGTCATCGGTAAGCGTATAAGCGGTGTCGCCATACTGTTGAGCCATCTCACGAAGGCGCCGAGTTGCGGAATCCTCGGACTTGGAGAGCTTCAGGATGCTCTTATGATCGAGAACATAAACCGTCCTCTTATTCACTCGAGCCTTCGGGGCGCTGGTAATCTTCTCTACCACGCGCTGCTTAATCGTTTTTGTCATTCTTTATCCTCCTAGATAAAATCTTTCTTACACTATTATTATACCACACTATGTTACAAAAAGACTTAATTTGTGCTAATACCCTTCTGAACAAGGGTATTTTGATATCATCCATTACAATAATATCGGGATTTTCTGTTGCACCCAGCAATCCTGATGCACCCAGAGAAATGCTCGATGGCCCTATTATCCCCATATGTCCTGATACTCCTGCTGCTCCTGATGCGCCTGAAAAACTATAAATAATATTTTTGCTACAATTTCCACATAATTCAGGAAAATTATACATACTGGAATTTGGGTTTAGAAAATCCCAATTCTTATTCATTTTTTTCCAATTTGTCTGCATTCGAGATTTATCATTCGGTTCCATCTGGTCGCAGATTTGATGATGAAGAACCATTTCTAATTTGCGCTTTCTAGGAATTGGACAATCTTTATGGAATAGATTATTTGTCATCGTTGGCCTCTTTCATCCAAAAAAACAACAGCTTTGCAAATCATAAAACCAATATCCTGCCTCTGTTAAATCTTCTATTATTAATTTTCTTTCCTTGCAGATTGGCTCGGGGATACACATAGGGTTCGAACAAGAACTTTGATTTGGGTGCAACTTTATCCAAAGCTCAGCCTTTCTATGTAATCTTGCTCGTTGTTCGGGGGTGAGGGATTTAATTTTAATATTTCGCATTTTATTCAATCCTCTTTCATCCAATAAAAACAATGGGGCTTATCGAAATCCAAGTCTGTAAACCAATATCCCGCGTCTGTTAAATCTTGTACTGTTAATACCTTTTCAGTACATATTGGCTCAGAAATACATATAGGGTTCAAACAAGAACTTTGTTCGGGGTGTAACTTTATCCAAAGCTCAGCCTTTCTATGTAATCTTGCTCGTTGTTCGGGTGTGAGGGGTGTAAGGGTCATATATTCCAATAATATCTAAGACCGTCAAATTTCCAATGATAACATACTGGGTGTATTTTTTTAACCCAAATAATTTCATATTTTCTCTTACAACATTTCTGGCCATACGGGCGACCCTTATTACCTTCAAAGGGGCTCATTTTTGGATCACGAGAGCCACAGTTGTAACAATCAGGTTGAATTATAGAGTGCAGTACCTGTTGTAATTTTATTTTATTCAAGAGGCGTTGTGTACGTTCGGGGGTCATGCTAGTTTTTGCGTTTTAACTGCTTTCTTCTTACCCTGTGGTGCAATATCTTCCACAATAGGTAATTTGGATTTATATGTTCCGTCAATAATTTCCTGGGCAGTTATACTCACGATTTGGGGGTATACTTGATTGGTATAATTATTTTTATATTGTTTTTGTTTGGCTTCCACCTTACAACCATCTGAAATTTCTTCCAACGAGATAAAAATACCCATCGGAGAATTATCTCGTTCAATAACACCACGCAAATCACGAATTTGGCTAGGCACGACCCTTTCATCAGATTTAACAGAAATTGGAATCGAAATTTTATTTATTTTCATAGCATCTGTAAATTCATTGATCCAAAGTTCACCGTCAGTGCCTCCATCACCACCCTTCTTTTCGTGGGGGATGCCACCAATAGATGAAACTGCCCATTTTTCAAATTCTTTTCTTACACGATCACCTTTGGTCTCTCTTGCTAATGCTCTGGCGCCCTCAATATCTTTTGGCACCCCAAAAATAATAGTATCATTATTGAGTTTTCTATTTGCCTCTTTTGCTCCTATTCCTAGTCCGTAGTAAAATTCTTTAAGTAATCTTTCTTTAATAACATTAATAGCCAGGTAAGTGATATCAATTCCAACCCATTGTCTATTTGATTTCTGTGCTGCAACACAAGTTGTAGCGCAACCCGCATAAGCATCAAGAACAATTCCGTCAGGGGGACAAGACGATTTAATTATCCGTTCAAGGAGCGCCAACGGTTTTTGAGTGGGGTATCCGGTTCGTTCTTTGGAAACATTCCTAAGCATTGGTATTTTCCAAACGTCATAAGGCAATCTTCCTTTGGGATTTATTTTAGCTTCATATCCACCTGGAAATATTACTTTATTTTTATAACGAGATACGGTTTTTTCGTCATAAGCCTCCCGAACAGCATCACCATTAAAATAAACAGCATCACCTTTAGAATATCTTAATATTATGTCGTGTTTTTGAGGAAAACCTGATTTTGTAGCTGATACACTAGGATAAAACCACACAATTTCATTTCTGAAATTCTTTGGCCCGAACACAGCATCAAGCATTATTTTAATATAATGACTTGCTGTGGGGTCACAATGGAGATAAAAACTTCCTGTATCTTTTAATACCCTGTGAATTTCGACAATTCGTATGCCAATATTTGTAAGGTACGAATATAATGCGGGATTGTTCTTTTCTAGTAACATTTTTAACCCCTTTAATACTTTATATAATTCTGCATATTTCCCATCTTCAATATGATTCATTATATATTCTTCTTCTTTCGCAGGGGGTTCCTTGCTCCATACATCGGTGAAGGCTGTCGCCTGTGCGGTCGATCCATCATAGATTATGTTATAATCCTTATTACTATTGAAAGGCGGGTCAATATAACACAAATCCACACTTTCATCTGTGATATGCTTTCGCATAATATCCAAATTATCGCCGTAATAAAGTTTATTCATTTTATTCTCCTTTACTCATAACTATCTTTTACCAATTAAAACACAATTTCCTCGTCCTGGCCCAAGCGCGGATGTGGTTTCCATCACTAATCCGCCTGATCTATTAACCATATGTTTAATTTCACGATAAATTTTATTAGATATGGGATCAGTACACGGAATTTCATATTTTTCTAATAAAATATCTAATGAAATATTTATAAATTCTTTTTTTGTATTTTTTAATTCGTTTATCATTTCGCGAACTTCTTTTAATAATTTTTGTTCTCTTTGTTCAAATTCTTTAATTGTCATGTTTTCCTTAACCCTCATTATAACACTCTTAATATCTTCTGTCAAGCCTTTATAAAATCAGGACTTAAAAAATCATACGCATTATTAAATCCTGCCACCTTTCCTTTGCCGTTACAGCAATCGTTTTGGTTCGCCCAGAGATATTTAAACTCTGTATAGGCATCATCGCCATCATAACACACGCTGAAATCGACACCTTTTTTATCACACATTTTTTTAATGCGTTCGTAATAATATCTTTTTTCTTCTGTCGAAAAATGTAATGCGGTGTTGCTCTGTTTTTGTTCGGTGAACATCCATCGCAAATCTTCTCCAGTCGATTCTTTTATCCATCGCAAATTCCACGTTGATAATCGTAGGAACCCAGCAATCAATGTTCCAGCCTTCGACTCTCCGATCATATCCACTAAGCTCCAGTCAAAATAATCGAACTTATCTTTTATCAATACCGACCCTGGCTTGGAATAATATCCGTCTTTATAAATTGGGAATAACGGATTAATTCTTGCGGCTGTCCAAAACCCTGCTTCGGAAAGAGTTTTTAATGCCGACAACCTTTCTGATGTCAGACTGGCATGGGGTTCGAATATTTTTGCTTTCTCGTCATACGGCGTAGTGATCGTGAATTGAATATATCCCAAGTCTTTGCGCAAGATATCGATATAATCCGTTATTAATTTATTCTTGGTCAAAATTAAATACGGATAATTATACTCGTTCAACATTTTGATGAGCTCTTTCGTGCGGCCTGCTATTTTTTCGACATCACCAAAGCAATCCGTCATACCGCCTAATCGGGCTGGAATTTTAGCCTGCAGGATTTCGGTGAATTTGGTTTTTTTATTTTTGTCGAAAACATCCGAAAAAATTTTCTTGATATCAGAAATATCTGCTTTGGCTGGTTTGTCAGAATCCCATAAATTTCGGAACGATAAGACGGAACGTGCATAACAATAAAGACAGTCATTACTGCACCCTCTGCCATATGTGTCCACCTTAAAAGGATAATAACACCTTTTTGTTTCGCCCCCGCCAGGGAGTTTTACCGGGCTATTAAATTTATCTTTCATTGCTATTATTATATCACACCTTGTTGTTAATTCGGATATACGAATTTTTCTCCCCGATAATTACGGAATAAACTTTCGTTTTCATTCTTGCCGATAAAGTAATCGGGCAAAATAGGGGTCTTACCTTTTCCACCTGGCCCATCTATTACAAAGTGAGGAACGGATAAACCGCTTACATGTCCGCGCAACCCGTCAATAATATTAAGTACTTTTTCCAAAGGCACTCTGAAGTGGCTGGAACCTGGGACAAGATCAGCGCAATAACAATAATATGGCCGAATATTTATCTTTAAAAGCCCCTTGAATAAATCCCCCAAAATTGACGCAGAATCGTTTATTCCTGACAAACATACTGTTTGGGAGCCCAGGATAGCATGCCCTCGCCTTGCCAACGCCTTACACGCCCCAGCCGTTTCTGGCGTGATTTCAGACGGATGGGTGAAATGAATATTGATATAAAGGGGGTCATACTTGGAAAGTACCGAAATTAACCCCTCTGTTACTCGCATAGGGAGCACTACGGGAACCTTCGTACCAATCCTGACTATCTCCACGGTAGGGATTTCGTAAAGCCTTTGGAGCAAATAATCAAGCAAAGAATCCGACAAGAGCAGGGGGTCGCCTCCTGAAATAAGCACGTCCCTGATTTCGGGATGGTTCCTGATGTACTCGAAACTTTCTTCCCAAGCGTGACTTACTGCGTGTTCAGAGTTTTCCACCAATCTTGATCTAGTGCAATATCGACAGTTGGAAGCGCACATATTTGTGACCAGGAAAAGCACACGGTCAGGATAACGGTGAATTACGTGTTGCGTTTTTCTGTCCCTTTCCTCTGCTAAGGAATCAGCCTCTTCGCAAGGGTTGATAATTAATTCTTGCTTGGTTGGCACAACACACTTACGGATTGCGGGGTTATCCAGCAGTCGAGCATAGTACGGCGTGATTCTGAGCGGAAGGTGTCCAGATTCCTTCTCATCTTCCGTCAATGTTATTATTTTTTGTAACTCGTCCAGGGTTGTAATCGAGTTTTTTATTTGCCAATGCCAATCGTTCCATTCGACTGGGGTTTCATTTTTAACAAGCGGCGGGTCGTCATCATTTTGACTTTGCCCCTCCTTCTTTTGTGGTGCGGAATTTTCTGTTTGTATCATTAAATTTTATTTTCTCCTTAGCCCTATTTATGATTTTTTTAATTTTTTCGTCTGCAATCTTTTTGCCGTATCTTTCCACCAACGAACAGTACAGGATTTTATAGTCCGCTAGGGTTTTGGGTTTCATCCTACCATCCTTTCGACTGCTTGAATGGCCCTCAAAAATATTATTAGTGCGTCAAAATCCATAATCGGGAATCTATTACTCCCTCTGATCTTGCCACCATTCGTGGTTTCCGTATCGAACCAATACAAAAAACAAGCCGTGGCACGGACGAATTCATCGTGGTCGGGTTCGCTTTTAATCCATTTATCCTTTTCTTCATCGAACGAAAATCCTAGAGCTCTCAACTGCCTTTGTTGTTCGGTGTTCCATACCACTCTAGCGCCCTCCATATTAATTCCCCAGTAAAATTTTTATTATGCCTTTTTTAAAAAAGCAACGAGCGCACTAAAAGTTAAAAATTTCTTCTTACCAATCTCATCACCTTTATCAGAAAATTTTTCCCAAATAAAAGATGATTTGGAAGGCTGATTGATAAATTCCATGCCGTTAACGCCATCTTTTACGTACTCATTTTTATAACCAGTCTCTTCCCCATCGTCATCGATTGTCTCTTCTTCATCTAGGGAAAATCCCAATCCCTCTAAAACCCTGTCTTGTTCCATTGTCCAAAAATCTTGTTGCATTTTACCACACTCCTATTGATGTCAGCAACCTATCGGGTTGCATTTCCATCACATATTTATTTATGAATTTGTCGATATCTTTTTCACCCCTAGTGTACGCATCCAAAGCCTTGAACATTGCGCCCGAATTGGTCGTTTTCTTGGCGACCTCTGCAAAATCCTTGCGGGATTTGAAGTCAGGGCCGAAGGCAGAAAACATATCCTTCCAATCAGCCTGAATATTTTTTATGTATTGATTTACCTTATTCTTGAATCCGTCTACCTTTGGTTTATACTCAGGGAACGCACTTAAAAATTCATCAGTCTCGTTAGCCTGAATCATTTCGATGAATTTTTTTGGGCCGTTGTCCCCGTTGCCTTTCAAATAGTGCATCTTTAAATAGAGTGAGCCCTTGACCTTCACCCTCTTAAATTCCGGATCTCTGACAACGTATCCCTCTTCATTGGCGGTCAGGATTTCTGCGGCCGCCAACATTTCCTCTTGCGAAGCGAAGGAAAAAGTTTTTGGTTGTTTTATTCCTAGAGAGGTAATTTTCTTGACCTGTTCGTTGCTCTTGTCAAAAGTATCAATTTCGTTCATCGTCTTGTTATTGCGAATACCGATTAAATATACACCCGGCTTTTCGTATTTGACAACAATGCGGGTGATGGGGTGAACCAATTCAAAGATATACGTATACCCTTCCGTCATTTGCTTTGTTAATTCAGGAAAGGTTACTCCTTGCTCTTCGATACCTTCGTGGAAGAGGTCGTAGAAATTTGCCGTCTTTCCCGTGAGCGGGTCTATGGTCTCTGCGTCCTTTGCGTCTATTGTGCCATTAGTGGCAATATTCCATTTCCCATCGTAGTAATAAATCTTGATGATAGACCCGTCTACCTTTTCCTGAATCGAAGAAAGCCCAAAGTTTACTTTTTCGGCATGAGGTTCTGCTAGGTTAAAAAACTTAAAAAACCCACAGGCAACAACTTTATTGGTTGTTTTTTCTAAAACTATTCCTCGACATTGTTTAACTATTTTATATGAAAAATCAGAATCAATTTGACTATATTTTAATAAATATAAATTTCCTTTTTCTTGAGTTTTTATATTAAGGGGGTCTTGTGCCAATAAATTCTTTATTTTTTCATAAGATTTATCTTCGATAAAATCAAATAAATCTGTATCCTGATTAATTGTATCTAGACTCTCCGCTATTTCGAACTTCATATTAATATTTATGTTTCTCCTTCATAAATTTTTATATAATCTTTAAAAATTTTATATTTTTTTCCTTTAAAAATTCGATCATTTCCATACAAAATGTTGCCAAATTTCACCGCATTCTTTCCAAACCAGCGTAGTTGATACCCCTTTTTCTGTTTATAAAATTTACAATCAACATTAAATAGTCGAATTGATTTTTCAGCAATATATTTTATAAAATTTTCATTACCATATAAAGTTATTAAGAGACGGAGTTTATTTTTATGCCCTATATAATAAGAACCCACACAACCATCACCATCAATATATCCTCTTAAAAAATCTATAAAAAAGACATCAGATAGGTTATTCGGGTAGACATAGGATAAAGTTTTATTTTGAACAATATTATATTTTTCCAAATCTTCTGTCATGCTTTGTGAAGTCCAGTCCAGCATATATACCTGGCGCCCAAAAGGTTCTCCTTTTTTTGTGGGCTGGGTGCATCGGGCCGGGCCTTTGAAGTCGATTAATTTTTTGGTATATTTTATTAATTGTCCCCCTTCGATGCCTGATTGTGATAAGTGTATATATGATTTTTTCACATATCCATCTGAGGCCATCAATCCCAAAAACCAAGCTTGTTTGCAATCAATATTTTTTAAAAAATTATCATTGATGCTATATTTCCTTTCGAACTGACCATTTTTATTATTTCTCTTGTCCATACTTATATTTATTGTTTTTCTTAAAAGTTGTATTCCTTTTCAAACGGATTTATTTATGGCTTCTGGAAATATTTATCACAGACTTCAGTATCAATTTCAGCTATTCTTTTGGAAGAAAAAAGAGAGACTTCCCATTTATCATGATTGTCACCATTAAGATAAATTGTTAATCTTTTATTCTCGCGAGGACATTGCTCACTAGGCAGAAAACAAAATGAATAACGACAAAATACACAACAGGCAGGATGAGTTATTAATGGATGTAACTTTTTATAGAGATTTGTTTTATCCCATAATCTCTTTTGAAATTTTGTTAATTTTTTCACTCTTCTTCGGGTATTCCATTTTGAGCGTTGAACCATTTCATGAAACTTTTACGTCTCTGTAAGTAGCGGAGTTTGTCGGGAAGAACTAAGTTATTAATATCTATAGCGTTTCCAAGATTTTGCCAAAGAAATTGTCGATCATCATCTGTTATGTCGAAGTCTACGAGTTTAACAATTAAATCCCATTGTTTCTTGCTTAAATATCCCTTAGTTTTAAACTGTTTTATAACAGATGAAATAAATGTGGCCTTGAAACTTTTTTCATTCCACTTATTTTTTTGGGTGTCGTAAATTTTAGCCAAGGCGTGAAGGTATTGCAATTCCTTGGCGTATCTTTTTCCGACAGCGTTCCAAATTCTTTCCCTGATGATTTTCTTAACCGTTATTCTTTCAGTCATAAGATAAGCATTAAGGAATCTCTTTTTGTATTCTTTGTACTCGTCTTCGGTGATGGTTTTTTCCGATTTGTCATAATCCTCAGTAAAGCGGAAAGCGGCATCGTATTTTCCGAAAATATCTCTTCTAGTACTTTCGGGAAGATGCGCCTGAGATTGGATAAAATAATCACTAAAGCATGCATAGTTAGCATGGATGATGTGTTTTCTGTCCACCACGACAATTGAAGAGGTCTGGACAAATTTTTTATTACAAATGGGGCAAAAAAGACCAGGAATCGGTAATTTTTTAATTTTCATTTTTCCTCACGATAGTATTATACCACAATTTGTATGTGATTGTCAAGCCCGGATTATACGTGGGGTTTTTCTGCGCCGTAAGGCTTCCCGTTGTAATGATAATCGTCTTCAGCCTTCAGCATTTGTTGGTAGGATTTCCCTTTGTTTGCGCAAAGGTCAGAATCAGGGATGGATTTTTCCGTCTTTGGTCTCTTTGGCTTCTTACGTTTCTTCCAGTCGTAAGAGGGATTTGATAAAATTTTAAACTTCATACTATTATTTATAGTAATTGATGTTTAATCAATAATTTTTTTATTTTATTAGTATCTTTAATGTGGACGCTGATATAAATATTTTCCAACGGCAACATGCCTTTTTCATCGGCATATTCAGAGTAGACATCCAAATAAACCCAATCTCTTTTTTGGCATTCCTGTTTTAATAATTTGTTAATCTCTTTGGTATATAATACTCGTTCCTCATCTGTTCCACTCACAGGCCATTCAACTGACTGTGCGCTTGAATAAGTAGCGGGTGGAACCACGCTCATGATTGCTATTTTTGCCCCATTCGTGGGCATCAGGGAAATGTGTTGGCAGTAATTACTCACCCAATTTTCCAACAAAGAATTCAAGGTAAGATTGGAGTGGTGTTCTAGATTTATTTTGACATAACACCTTATGTCGATTTCGCCAAAAGCAAATAATAGAATATTATCAGGGGTGAGATTCAATGAATTAACTATATCAGAAATAAAATTATCTTCTAGAACCCCAACCCTTTTTAATGTTATTGCACCGATGTGATGTACCTTGACATTGGGGATATCTCGAAAAGCACAAGCGGCGTGACTATCGCCAATAACATTTAATATTATTTTATTTCCCATGAAAAATAAGAGGTAATTCCCGATGAAATAAATTATAAACTTGTGTCATTAACTCCATCATCTGCGGATGCACGCCAGCAGATCTGCGAAGATTTAAAATATATAACCACTCCCTCAGATTACAGGTCATAACTATATCCGTTTTTAAATTAATTGGTAAAACGCCCCGGGCAATTTCAGGTTTATTATTTTTAAGTAATTGTCTGTAAGATATTTCAGAATTTCGCATGGCAACATCCCAAGCCCAATAGGCAGGATTATTTTCTTCCACCTTGCCATCTTTATAAAATGGATAAATGAATTCAGCATCATCATATTTAACATATCTTGTAGATTCGATTGAATAACTCGCTAATCGATGCCTGGTTATTTCAGCCATCATACCTCTGTCAGTTATTAATCGTACAGAAATACTGATATGCTCCAATACCGAAAGGTGCTTTCTTTTTAAGAGCAGATGAATAAAGGCAATGTAGGAGTCATCGGTAATTTTATGCTCTGATTGGTAGCAGTTTCTACCGAATAACTCCAATTGCTTTAAAACGCTTTCCTGGTTGACTTCGGTTAAAAGTTCAACCGATTGGTGGATTACTTTCACTTCTTTCCAAAAAGTCTGATGGGTACGATTTCGTGAGTGAAATCGCTCAACAGATGACTGATAAGATGCCGTTCATTGTCAGAATTCATCCAAGTAATTGTGCCTGTTTTATTGTCCACATAAGTAACAACATTGGTCAGGTCGATAAGCATGAATGCTTTGTCGTTTCCCAATTTCCTGAGAACTTCATCCCTTCCACCTTCTCTGCTGAATCTGTCTTGCTTCGGATGGGTGATAGCCACTTCAAATCTTGCCATCTTGGAACGCTTGTTATAAAACACCAATGTGGTGTATTCCCGCATTCTGGAATCTTCGACAAGTTCGGGGCCATACTTATCCAACAGTTTTTGTTTTGATACGTGAATAATCTTTTGAAAATATTCCGCATTGTCTTGATAAATGTTTGTCATTTTTCCTCCAATACTATTATACCATACTCTGTTACAAAAAATATTAATTATTTCTGATAATATCCCAAAATAATTTTCACAACCTTATCACTTACATTGGTGTCCAAGTATCCTTCGGGGGCGGTTCCTGTTGTGTGTTGAAAGAAATCATTGGTCATTAAATCGAAATCCTGATTCATCAGGATAGCGGAACCGCTTTCAAT
>Ga0105103_10001901_pt1 | contig 11100 bp, 6 predicted proteins | sample PPLLaktember2015_2_FD_79107 | JGI IMG/M metagenome (GOLD analysis project Ga0105103, IMG submission 79107) | Freshwater sediment microbial communities from Prairie Pothole Lake near Jamestown, North Dakota, USA - PPLs Lake P7 Core (6) Depth... | ecosystem: Environmental > Aquatic > Freshwater >...
GACGCGTTCGGTCGGTCGGGCAGGTTCGAGTCCTGCCTGCCCCGTGAGCGAAGCGAACGGGGGTGGGTGCACGAAGAAAGTGGCAAATGGGGAAGCGGGGAAGCGGGAAAAGTAGAAGTTTGAAGTTCAAAGTTGAATGTTGCTGCATTTTCGAAGGGCTTAGTCGTGAGACTGAGCCCTTTGCATTTCCCACTCTCCATTGATTATCTGGGTGATTCGCGGTACCATGATGCGCCATACGCATCAGGAGGGACACAATGAAACCATTCTGGCAGATCGTGCTTTTGGCGGTCTGGATCAATCTGGCCGAGACGGCCCGATGGATTCTGTACGCGAAATCGAGATTTGACGCGTTGTTTCAGAGCATGGGACGGGAGCTTCCCAACGAACCGATCAATGGGATCTTGTGGATGATCTGGGGCATCGTGATCGCCGTTGTTGTGTACGTGTTGTCCAAGAAGTTCACCCTCTGGCAGACGACCATCATCACGTGGTTTGCCGTTTTTGTGCTGGTCTGGATCGCGCTCTGGAACAGCGCGGTGTTGCCCGTCGAGATCCTGCCCGTCGTTGTACCGCTGAGTCTGCTGACGATATTCATCGCGGCGCTCATCGCCAAGAAACTGCAGCCGCAGGCAGCTACCTCACAGGACGTCCAGTAGCAGAAAAATCCCACACAGAGACGCGGAGACACAGGGCTTGGTCGAAAAACTGAGCCCTTCGTCGTTATTGGGTTGCTTCGATTTCTGGCCGGCTGGAGCGAAGGGGGGAAGTGTGACACTCGCCTCTCACCGACATAGTATGCTCCTGCTCCACAGTCAGAGATTGTTTGAGATCACCTCGGAAACCTCACCCGAAGTTCTGCTCTCTCTGGGTGAGGCCCGATCGCATGTTCCGCCTATTTCCGCTTCTTGATCAGGATGGGTGCGCTGTCGTTGGCAACGACCGCGTTGTAGAACTTCTTGAACTCCGCATACTCGGACGGGGGAATGGTGTCCTTCTTGTACACCAATCGTCGCGTGGCGATAAGCGTTCCTCGCTCGGACCGGATACTCGTCGTATACTCCGCGGCCGTGGACCGCAGCGTGACAGGCGGGATTGGCTCCGCAAGCGTGTAGCCGCTCGGCAATGTGATGGTTATCTCCTCGCTCACACTCTCCAACGAAGGCCAGAAGTCCAACGGATACTGCCGCGTGTCGTTCGACAAGGCAGACCATTGCTCCCACCGGCTGGTCCAAGGGCTCTTCATGACCACGAAGGCTTGTGAAGAGGTCAGGAAGTTGCGGACCTCGACCGTGTAGGATTGCGTCGCGTGTGGGCTGCGTGGATCAAGCCCCTCAAGTCCAAACGTAACAAGCTTCATCCCCGGATAGATCCCCTCGAGCCGCTTCTGCATCTCCCGTTCTTGTCCTTTCGCACTCTCATCCCGAAATCGAGCTCGAATGCTCGCCGCCGCAGAACCGCTCCGGAGGTCAGTGCAGGAGATCAGCACGCTCTCGTCTTCCCGCACCGTGATGCTGGTCTTCTGTTGGATCGTCCGCGCCGGAAGTCCTCCCCTGCGGACCGTGTCAAGGTCGGTTGCTCCGTTGCGAATGTGGAGGATAAAGGATCCGACGTCGTCGTCGGGGAGCGAGCCGAACGGCACGTTGCGGGCTGTCAGGTCGACCAGGACCGTGTCGCGACCAACCTGCACCGCGACCACCGCGTGATTGAAGACAAGGGACGGAAGGACGAGCGGACTGTTCTCCTCCCCCCGCGTGCTCATAAGAACGATCCAGGCTGGGATGCCGACCTCTTTCAACATGGCGACGTAAAGGACCGCGATGTCCTTGCAGTCGCCGATCCGGGTCGCGAGCACGTCGCGCGCTTTCTGCGGAACGATCCCCGACTGCCGGAATGAAACGCTGCTGTAGCGCACCTTGTCGCCGATGAAGGCGTGTAGCAGGATGGCCTTTTCCCGGTCAGTCAGGCGAACGGAATCCGGGAGCACTTCGCGGACCATCGCGGCGATCTCGAACGTCTTGCGTGCTTTCGTCCGCGTCAGTCCGTCATACCACCGAATGATCTCATCCCACGAACGAATGGTCGAAACGAACAACACGCGACCGACGCGGTCCAGCGAGGGCATTTCCGGTTCCGGCACGATCCCCGGGGCGTCCTGCACTGTCCACGTGCGCAGGACTCCATCCGGCGTGTTCCTTACGACCGGAGCGTTCTCGATCATCTGCGTCCGGAACTTCAGTTCAAGATCTGCAGGAGCGATCACGGCATAGCGGGACAGGTGGACCGGATACCGCTGGGTGAATCGATGCGCATCCGAGAAATGCTCGGAGAGCAATCCGCCTACCACGTTGCGGACCCGATATTTCAGGTGGAGAACGTCCCCGGGTTCGAGGGACTTAAAGACGATCTGATTCCGGTTGATGTCGGCCTTGAACTCTGCCCCGGACGGTTTGATAGTAACCGCGCGCTCGATCACAAGGCGGGACATGTATGAATTGTAGTCGATCTCTTCTTCCTTGAACTGGTCGATGCCGCGCGTGTTGTGGACGCGTATGACCCGCTCCCTGATGTACTCGGTGGAGCCTTGATCATACACGACGCGTTTCAGTTCGTTGAGCAGGATCAAGGCGTCGTCGTGGGGATACTGATCCGCGGGTTTTGCGGCGCGGATCAACGCCGGCACGTCGACCGAATCGAAATGTGCGAAGGCCGAGCCTTTTCCGTCAAGGTCTCGCAGCGCATCGCGTGCGTCGAAGTTCGCGGGATCGAACGACAACGAGCGCTGGAACGCCTGACGGGCGTCTTCCCGTTTGTCGAGGGCGCGCAGGATGAGTCCGCGTGTGTGCCAATAGACTGAGTTGCCAGGACAGATAGCGAGCGCTTCGTCGATCGCCTCGAGCGCGTCGTCGTGCCGCTGAATGTCCTTCAGAACGGTTGCGCGGTGGTAGGGATATCCCGGCGCTCCCGGACGAAGTTCCTGGAGCTGTGCTATCGTCTCCGACCAGCCATCGATGTTGGCCGCTTCGAGCCTGATCTGTAGCAGGAGTTCGAGGGCGTTGGTGGTCAGCCGTCGTTCAAGATACTCCTTCACGATGGAGGCGGCCATCCCGGGATCGCGCTGTCCCCGGAGGACGATGAGGGCCTTCAGATACGTGAAGTCCCAGTGTTCCGGGAACCGCCGGATCGCTTCCTCCAGCGTGCGCAGGAAAAGTTCGGATTGCTTTCTCCGAGCGGAAACGGCGATGCGCTGATTGAGGACGTCGAGAGAACCCGGCTGGATCTCCTCCATCTGTCTCAGGCATTCTTCGGCCTGATCAAAATTCTCGTTCTCGAGCGAGGCATTCAGGCGCAGAAGCAATTGCAGGGGCCCGCGCGGATCGAGCGACTGCAGGGCTTCGCGCGTGCGTGTCAACTCTTCGTACTTTTCCCCGCGGATGAATGCTTCCATGAGAAGAGAATGGATCATCGCGCAATTGGGGGCTTGACGAAGCGCACTCCGAAGAACGAGCTCCGCCTCGACCGCCTTGTCGTTGCGCAGGTAGGTCTCTGCGAGCAGCAACGCATTCTCGAGATGGGTGGGATGCGCTTCCCACTGTGAGCGGAAGTATCGTTCGGCGAAGTTCTCGACTGTTCTGGCGCGCGTCCCCGGGCGAGCCGGATACGGCTGCTGGTCAAGGGATGTGCGCAACTCCCGGATGCGTTTCCCATCGAGGTCGGTAATGCGGACCTTGAAGTTGCACGCTGAGATCTCCGAATACCCGCACTTCACGAGCAACCGGTTCCAACCGGGCTGGAGTTCCGACTCGACGATGTAGGTATCCATGTCATTGTTGTTCTCATCCTCCACCTCGATGACCGGATCGTCGTTGAGGAAGACCTTGACGGAGCCCGATGTTCCCACGCGCACATGAACGCGCTGTCCCGTGGGCACAAACACGAATGTGTTCCCATAATAGACTGCATTCGTGTGCGAGAAGAAATGCGTCAGATCGACCCATCGATCGCGGCGGATTTTCTTCGCTTCGAACCAGGCGGTGGGAATGCTGTTCTTTCCGGGATAAGCGGCACGGGCGTCGTATGTCGTTTCCGGCGCGAACACCCGATCGAATCCTGAGGCCGAGGTGTTGTCGAACGGGCCGATGAGCATCCAGTGATCGATGGTATTCTGCCGATCGAAGTACTCCGTCGACCGGTCGAGATCGTTCCGCGCTTCGTAGAATTCGCCCAGCCGGTCGCAGGCGGCTGCCTGAAGCGTCGGCACCATCTGCGGGTCGTCTGCGATGGAGCGGAGCATCGGAACGATTTTGGTGGCGTAGTGTTCGGATTCGTCGAGGAACTTCGAGGTGATCCAGGCGGCGAAGACATGCGCCGCGGGATTGGATACATGCTTGAGCGCAGTTCGATACTGTTCCCATGCCGCCGGTTGTTCGTCTTGATACGCGTACAGGTACGACAATCCGAGATATGCGCGCGCGTTCGTTGGATCGGCACGCAACGCACTCTGAAATAGTCGTTCGACGGCAGGGCGGTCGTTCTGATTCCATGCGCTCCAGGCCATCTGGACGAGTGAATCGGAGGATTGTGCAAGGAGAGAGGGGCGGAAGAAATGAATGGAGCACACGAGCAACGTGAGGAACGTGCGTTTCATGCGGACGGTCTCCAGGTGAAATCGTTCTTCGGCGCTGGCGCGCGACGATGTGTCACGCCAGGGAGGTGCGAGGAACGGGTGAATGGCAACGGGCGGTAACAGCATCCCCCGGGACTTGCGGCGAGACCCTTTCATCCCCTACGATGCGTTCTGCGTCACTGGGACATCACCACAAGCGAAATGGTAGCAGAAAATGATTTGAGGTTCAAGGGGTTCACTTCGTCAAAACCATCTTTCTCGCCTCAGTCGCCATGCCCACGCGCAGGCGATACAGATACACGCCGCTCGGAAGTCCGGTGGCATCGAAGGCCACGGTATACTGTCCCGGCGATTGCTTCCCCCGGACGAGCACCGCGACCTCACGGCCAAGCAAGTCATAGACGGCGAGTTCAACATCACTAAACCCAGACCCCTGTCCACTGACTACTGGCCCCTGACTACTGACCACTGCTAACTGGTAACTGATGACAGTTTGTGGATTGAACGGATTCGGATAATTTCCGTGGAGGCGGAAAGTCGAGGCGGGTCTTGCTCCGTCATCGGCGACGTTGGTCCCTGTCCCCAATGTGCTGAACTTCAGTCCTGAAACCCGGTTTCCCTTGTACAACGTGTTTGCCTGCGCCTCGCAGATGTTCAGGCTAAACGTGTACTTCCCGGTCCCCTGATACGCTTTGACAAGCAACCGATTCACTCCTTGCTGGATCGTGATCGGGGCGATCTCCTTGTAGAACTCGTTCCCTGCGAAGGTCCGCGTCCCCGTGTAGTTGTACACCACCGCGCCGTTCAGATATACTTTCAATGCCTCATCCGATCCGATCCACAACTCCGCCGCCTGCGTCGCAGGAGATGTGAAATAGCTGAACGCATAACTCACCGCCGACTGTGTCCCGAGTGCGGAGTAATAGTCATGGAGAAGGATTTGATCTTCGATGAAATACACCGGCTCGCTCCATCCATCGGTGCCCGCAGCAGGTGCGGCGCTCGCTTCATCCGCGATGAAGGGATGATTCATCGGATCGCTGATTCCCGTGGTGGAGAAGTGTCCGCGGAGCAGCCATGTCCGGTTGCTCTGACCATACGACGACGGGTTCGTCGTGCTCAGCGGCTGTGTATACCGGAACGGTCGTTTCGTTTCTTCGATGGTCGTTCCCACCACCAAGATATTCGCTGGATCGTTCGTTCCCAACCCGACGCGTTCTGCGAGTGTGATGTGATCGATGTCGTCGGGATTCATCCCCATGATGCGGCAGCAGACGTTATCAACCGCGACCGGATCGACCCCCGCCAGGATCGTGTTCATTTTAATGCGGTTGGTGATCTTCACGTTCGAGCTGTCGGAGCGGATATAGGCGGGGGACTTGACCGAGTCGAGACAGGTGATGGCGTCCACAACGACGAACTTGATCCGCGCGATGGACGACAGATCGACGATCTCCTTGTCCTGCCAGTTGTGCCAGCGTGTGGACATCTGGCCCATGTGAAGCAGCTTATGGATCTTTCCGTCCTGCGAAACGCCGGTCATCTTGTTGAATCCGTATCGGGAGCTGGCCGCGAGGCCGATCTGATTCTTCAACGCGCCAGTGAACCGAACATCCTTGTGATTCTTCATGACCGGAACGGTGATATACACGCTTGCGCGCGTGGCGTCCTGGTGAACGAAGTACTTTCCTCCCTGAGGTTGCGCTTGACCTCCAACGGGAACATCCACTGTGTCTAGCTCCGGCCAGGGGTTGGTGTCGGAATTCCCGTTGAGATTGGAGAGCCGGAAATCGATCCCGGCCGCGAGGGCCTCGGTCTTCAGCGTCTGATACCCCGGAACATCGAACAACTGCGTCCACGCCTTTGCGCTCGTCCCGCTCGCTTTCTCGAAGGCGGTGAACGGTCGCGGCGATCCGTCGCCAACGATGATTCTTATGTTGCCATGGTCGATCTCGTCCACGAGGAAGACCAGTGCCTTCACGACGCGGACATCCGTCACTCCTCCGCTCCCGCTCGAATCCTGTTGAACGAGATTCGGCTTGATGAGCACCGTGTCTCCGCTCTTGACGATCCCCTGCAACCCTCCTGCGAGTTCCACCGCGCGACGGACCATCTTCTCGATCGTCGTGTATGTGATGGCTTCGGAGGTTACACCGCACGTGTCTCCTCCGAGTGCGAGATCGTTCGAACGCACGATTGAGATGGTGGTGGGGGAAGCATCCGCGGCTTTCGACTCCGCTGCGGGAAAGAAGGAGTCGTATGCCAGCGAGAGTTTGCTGTGCGCTTGCGAGAGATCCCAAACGAGGAAGGCGGAGATGATGCTGAGAAGAAGAATCGCGCGGAAGATGCGGGAGAAATTTGTCATAAGTTGCGCATCATTCAAAGGTATGCAAATAGCACTCCTGCAAGATACGAGAACACAAGCGTAATCACCAGATACAATACGAGAACGAGCGTCCCCAATTGTGTCTTGTAGGCATAGAGCGTTTCAAGTTTGGTCGCCGGACCGGCGATGAAGAAAGCGAGCATCGGTCCCTTCTGCATCCCCAGTTCCATCAGCGTCTCCATGAAAGGGATCGCAGACCCTCCGCAAGTGTAGAATGGAACCCCCATGCCAATGGCGACCAGCGTGCTGACGGTCCCCTCGCCGCCCAGCAACTTCGCGATGACGTCCGGGGGGATGAGTGCCCGGACCGCGGAGCTGAGGAGCAGCGCGATCGAGAAGTACTTTGCGATATAGCGCGTATTCGACCAGAGATCCTGCACCAGGGTTCGCTCCGCTCGCTGTTCCGGCGTTTTCGGTTCCCCGACTGGCCGGTAAATCTTTTTGAAGACGGTCATCGTCAGAACTCCGCCGATGACCGCGAGCAAAAATGCGGAGACGGTTCTCGCGATGGCCATATCGAGTCCGATCTGTGTCGCGGTCAGGAAGAAGATGGTCGGATTCATGAGAGGCGATGCGAGGATGAACGCCATCACCGCGCTGAACGGGAGTCCCGCGGGCATGAGCGAAAGGCCGATGGGGATCGCCGCGTAGGTCGGGATGGGTGAGGCGAGGCCGATGAGGGCAGCGAGTACGACGGAGATGATCTCGGCGGAAGCCGGTCCGCGCAGGACGCGCTTCGGGACGAGGCGCGCGCTCGCGACGTTCAGCAGAATGCTCAGGACGATGTACGGGAGGATCTTCCACCACAGATCGATGAAATCCTCGATGATCCGGAGTGTGTACGTCCCTTCGAGCCAGTTGCGGATGTGGTAGAGAAATTCGATAGCCGGTCGGTCCTATGCTGTGTGCGGTGACAAGACAACCGTGCCGCAATCTGAGCAGAACGGGTCACGCTGAGCATGTCGAAGCGGGACTCGCAAACGGATTGAACTGATATCAGATTACGTCTTTTTTTCCAGAAGTCATCCCCTCACCGCTTTGAATGAACGGAATATTCTGACTACCTTCTTTCACTTGGTTTCGCAACCCTTCATGTCTCATGGATTCAAGGAGTCCGTCTATGCTGCAACTGCGTAGAGTCATCACCATCTGGATCCTCGCGCCGGCGTGTCTTGCCTCGGCAGCGTTGGCACAATCCCTCGAGGACAGGGTCACGGTCCATCGGATGAAAAACGGTCTAACCGTCATCTTCGCCGAACGCCACAGCGCCCCGACCTTCTCCGCCATCTACGGCTTCAAGGTGGGAGCGGTCGACGAGGTCGCCGGCATCACCGGAACCGCGCATCTATTCGAACACATGGCCTTCAAGGGGACTCCAAAGATCGGCACCTCCGATTTCGAACAGGAAAAGACGATCCTGGCGCAGAGCAACGCCGTCGGACGGGCGCTGAGTCTTGAGCTTCTCAAAGGGGACGTGGCGGACCAGGTGAAAGTGAAATCGCTGAAGGAACAGCTGCTTGCCCTCGACAAGGAGCAGAAGAAGTTCATCGTCAAGGACGAGATCGACGTCATTTACAGCGGGGCCGGCGGTGTGGGACTGAATGCCTCCACCGGGAATGATGCGACGCAGTATTACATCAGTCTTCCCTCCAACCGCTTTGAATTGTTCTGTCTCGTCGAATCAGAGCGGTTGAAGAACGCCGTGTTGCGGGAGTTCTATACGGAGCGGACCGTTGTGCAAGAAGAACGGAAACAGACGACGGAGGCGAACCCTGCCCGCATGCTCTATGAATCGTTTATGGGTGCTGCCTTCTTGGCGCATCCGTACGGCCATCCGGTGATTGGTTGGGCGTCGGACATCAATTCCGTCACGCTCGAAGAGGCGACGGCATTCAAGAAGAAATATTACACGCCGAACAACTGCGTTATCACCATTGCGGGGGACATCACGCCTGCCAAGGCGATCCCGATGATGGAGAAGTACTTCGGCGATTGGACGGCGGGCGATCCACCGCCGGTGGTCCGGACAACGGAGCCGAAGCAGTTGGGCGAGCGGCGCGTCAAGTACGAAGCGCAGGCCGAACCGCAGATCATCATGGGATTCCACAAGCCGGCGTTTCCCAGCCGCGACGATGCGGTGATGACCGTGATTGCGACGCTGCTGACATCGGGACGGAGCTCCATTCTATACACGGACCTGATCAAGCAGAAGCAGATGGCGGCAAGCGTCAACGCTATGGCCGGCATTCCCGGAGCCCGGTACGACAATATGTTTGTGCTCACAGCCGCGCCGCGCCATCCGAATACGAACGAGCAGCTGGAGAAGGCGATCCTGGCGCATCTCGATACGTTGAAGACCCGGCCGGTCGATGCGAAGGATCTGCAGAAGGTCAAGAACAATCTTGAAGCGAGCCAGATCCGTGCAATGCGGTCGAACATGGGATTGGCGATGACGCTCATGCGGTATCAGCTTCTCTTCGGCGACTGGAAGCTTTACCTCACAATGAAGGACATGGTCGCATCGGTCACCCCGCAGGAGATCATGGAGGCGGCGCAGAAGTACTTTACGCCGGAGAACATGACGGTGGGCACACTCATCAAGAAGTCCAAGTAACCGAAGGAGTTCGACCATGAAAGCGATTCGTTTGCTGTTGATCCTCGCGGTACTGGTATCCGTTGTGGCATCGTTCGGACTGGCGCAGAAGCATCCGCGCGAGCTGGCGGAACCCGCTCCGCTTGCATTCAAGCCGGTGAAGCCGGTGGAATTCACGCTCGCGAACGGTATCACCGTGTTCTTCCTGGAAGACCGCGAATTGCCGCTCGTCACCATCAATGGGTTCCTCCGGGGCGGAAGCCTCTACGAGCCGCAAGAGAAGGCCGGCCTCGCGGGGCTTGTTGGAACCGTCTTGCGTAGCGGCGGCACGGCGCTCATGAATGGCGATGCGATGGATGCAGAACTGGAATTCCTTGCTGCCACGGTCGAGACCGGCGGCGGGACGGAATTCATGACCGTGTCAACGAACTGTCTGAAGAAGGACCTGACGCGCGTCACGGAGATCCTCGCGTCGGTGCTGAGGAGCCCGGCGTTCGCGCAGGAGAAGATCGACCTTGCGAAGAACCAGATGAAGGAAGGCATTCGGCGTCGATGGGACCAGCCTGCCCAGGGAGCGGGGATGCTGTTCGCCGAGCAGGTATATGGAGAAACGGCGTATGGACGGCGCGTGACGTACAAGACACTCAACGCGATCACGCGTGACAATCTCATCGCTTTTCACAAGAAGCATTATGTCCCCGGCAATTTGTTCCTGGCGGTCTCCGGCGATCTGAGCAAGGAAGAGGCCAATGCGTTGCTGACGAAGGCGTTTGATGGATGGAAAGGGGAGAAGATTGACCTTCCGGATGTTCCATCGCTCACGGAGAAGAGTGATGGAACGGTCTATTACGCATACAAGGAGACCCCGCAAGCGAACGTTGTGCTGGGGCATCTCGGCGTGCGGCGAAACAATCCGGACGAGATCACACTTGAGGTGATGAACGACATCTTCGGCGGCGGGGGATTCACCGCACGACTGATGAAGGAGATCCGGTCCAACCGGGGGCTGACGTACGGCATCTACGGCGGTGTGTTTGAGGGGAAGGACCGGGGCGTCTTCCGCATCGCATCGCAATTGAAGGCGGACAAGTCGGTCGAGGCGGTCGCTCTGGTGAAGGAGATGATCAAGGATCTACAGACGAATCCGGTGACGGAGGAGGAGTTGGCGCTGTCGAAGAAGTCGCTGGCCAACAGTTTCGTTTTCCGGTTTGACGCGAAGGAGCGCATTCCGGGGATGTATCTTCAGATGAAGCTGGAGGGTTATCCGGTGGATTATTACGACACCTATTTGGAGCGTCTGAAGAAGGTGACCCGCGAGGACATTCTGGCGGCGGCGAAGAAGTACATGGACCTTGAAAAGATGATCGTCGTAGTCGTTGGAGACGAGAAGAAATTCGACAAACCGCTCACCACGCTGGGAGCGGTGAAGGCGATCGATTATCAGAAGGTAGCCGAGGCAGACCGGGCTGAGTGATCCGGGATTTTATCCGGGGA
>Ga0105103_10001903_pt1 | contig 11083 bp, 9 predicted proteins | sample PPLLaktember2015_2_FD_79107 | JGI IMG/M metagenome (GOLD analysis project Ga0105103, IMG submission 79107) | Freshwater sediment microbial communities from Prairie Pothole Lake near Jamestown, North Dakota, USA - PPLs Lake P7 Core (6) Depth... | ecosystem: Environmental > Aquatic > Freshwater >...
AAATGGACGGGGTTTAGACGCAATGCACGGCCACGGGGCCGCAACGGTCACAGTGTCGACGCCGCGCACCGGTATCCGCGAGCCGGACAACAACCCCCCGGCGATCCTTTCCCGAGCGACGGTCCCTGCCCGATCTCCGCTCGGGAATGACGCCGGTGTATGAGAACTGTCGTCTTTCGATGCCGGCACGGCGGTCCCCATTGGGGAAAACCGATACCGAAACGTATTCGGACATTATATCCTAACCCTTCGCGTGGGATATGCAGATTTTCAGGTACTCGCCGAAAGGCGCTGAAATTTTCACAAGCAAAAATCAAACCGCAGTATCCATTGTGTTATTTGTAATCGATTTCAATAGGATAAAAATTTGAAAGGCCCACACCTGGACCTGTTTGTGAAAAAAACTCCTCCCAAAATGGAAAAAGAACTTCATAATTTCTCAGGAGGACGTGCCGATCTTCCCGTGCCCGTCACGGATAGTTTGATCGCAAAGAACGAAAATCGGCGAGCGGCCAATGCCGGCCTCCTCCTCTGCATGGGCGCTCGCCGACCCGGACGCCAAAAGCGGAAGAGCCGGGCAAAACTCGAGCATTCAGGGCGTAATCAGGATCTTCTGACCCGCGCGGATCAGGGATCCGTCGATGCCGTTCAGCTGCTGCAGGTGCACCAGGGAAACCCCGGTGGCCTGGGAAATCTGGCTGAGGGTCTCACCTTTCCGGACCACGTGGTGCCGCGCCAGGGGGCCGGTTTTCGGTTCCGCCTCGCTGCGGGCGAGATCATTCAGGATCGGTGCGATCCCGTACCCTTTGCCGGCCGGCAGGTTGAGCGTGTAACGGCCAACCGGCAAATGATGGCCGCGGATATGGCCGTTGAGTTCTTTGATGACCTTGAAATCGGTCCCGAGCGCCTGGGCCAGATCGGCGATGTGGACCGGATGGGGGAGACTCACGTTGACGGTTTCAACGGCGCGCGGCGCGTAGACGTGGGCCGGGTCGACACGGTAACCGTAGCGCTCCGGGTTCTCCATGATGACCTTGATGGCGGCGATCCTGAAAATATAACGCTCGGTTTCCAGAGGAAGATCGAGGCGATGGTAGTCACTGACCCGCTGCTCGCGGATTTCACGTTCCACCCGGTTCTCGCCGCAGTTGTAAGCGGCCATCGCCAGCGTCCAACTGCCGAACTGCCGCCGCAGGGCCTGCAGATAGCTCAGGGCCGCCGCGGTTGACCGCTCGAAATTGCGGCGCTCATCCAGTTGCTGGTTTTTTTCAAGGCCGTGGCCCTGGGCCGTGCGGTCCATGAACTGCCAGGTCCCCATCGCACCGGCCGGTGAACGGACATGCGACTGGAGGTCGCTTTCCGCCACCGCCAGATATTTTAGGTCGTCGGGCATGCCCGCTGCGGCGAGCTTGGCTTCGATGAAAGGAAAATAACGGCCGGCTCTTTTCAACCAGAGAAACACCTGCGCGCGGTTCCAGACGGCAATGGTGAACTCCCGATCGAGACTTTCCCATACCTGCCGGTCGTTGAGCGGCAGCGGCTCCCCGCAGAGGACCACCGCCGGCGGCAGGGCAACGTCGTTGTATGACGCAATGTCTCGCGCGACCGCCGCACCCTCACCGGGCAGTGCCGTCGGTTCAGGGGGTCCGAAGCGCAAGTTGCTGCCCGAGGCGCATGGCAATGGGGCGCTCCATGTCAGAAGAACGCCCAAAACGACCGGAATCAATCTCTTTTTCATTTTCGGAAATTCTGGTTTTATGGTTAAGGCTTCCCCACGGGGGTTTCCCCGTTCCGGGGAAAACAGCAATAAGCAGACCAGCAGCTTAAAAGAACTGTGTTTTTTTATTGATTTCTATTGCTTATAAAATGTGTGGCGTGAAGGGGGTTAAAATCGGCAGGAATATGCGTCAAAAATTTGACTAACAACTGGGGGGAAATTTGACAGGTCTAACAAACGCGATTACCCCCGGCCTTTCACCCGCGCTGCTCCATGAGCGACATGATGATCCCCTGCTGGCGACGGGTGAGGTTTCCGAACTCGATGCCGATCCCGTTTTGATCCCGCCGCACCACCTTGCCGGTCACCATGCAGGAAACCTGGTTGATCGGCGAGGTGAGATACAGGTCGATCTCCTGACCGATGGCAAAAGCCTCCTGGGTCTCAATGAACACCCCGCCGATGCTGATGTCTTTGATGGTGTTCCTGAAGGACCCGTCCCGGGTATCATAATCCACGTCGATCTGGCAGCGCCGGCGCGCGTGGGACCGTTTCCAGTTGGCCTGCAGCTTTTCCAAGTGTCGAAGATAAATCAGCTGCTGCTCTTCCGTCATCCGCTCGAACATCTCCAACAAACGCTTTTTGTTCTGCTCTTTTCGCACGGACTGGGCCGGTAACGCCATTTGTGACCCTCCTCAAAATTTTCCTCAGCGTTTCGTTCTGGCCGCCGCCGGGGGCCGGCCGCAAGCCGGGGCCCACCACGACACAGTACCTATATCGTCGGCGGAGAGGAAAAGTTTACGGGCAAATGCTGGCGCGGCAAAAGGTTAGGGCCCGCAGGGGTGTTACCGCCCGGGGTCCATGGTTCAGCCCTGGCGGGTTTTGGGGCAAACGGAGAGCACCGGGCAGGAAGCCCTGCGGGCCACCCGCTCCGTGGTCGAGCCGACAAAGATCTTCTCCATCATCCCCTGCCCACGGGTTCCCAAAACGATCAGGTCGACCTGGCGGTCCAGGGCGTAACGGGTGATTTCTTCATCGGGCAGCCCCTCGAGCAGCGCAATTTGGGGGGCACACCAGTTGCAGGCCTCCTCGGGGAGCATCCGGTCGAGGCGTTTCTTCAGGCGCTCGTGCAGGCTTTCGAGCAATTCACCATCGACCGCCGCCGGAAGCGCCTGCAGATCCTTGTAAATCGGCGGTTCAATGACGTGCACCAGGTGCAATTCAGCCTCGAATTCCTGCGCCAGGCTGAGCGCGTTTTCAAAGGCCAGGGCGGCGTCTGGGGAAAAGTCGCACCCGATTAGGATGCGTTTTAACCGAAAGGCTGCCGGCTGAGCATCTGCCGTCTCGGGCGAGGGGCTGTTGACGATCAGCAGCGGGCACGGCAGCGTCTGCATCAGCCTTGCGGTCACCGACCCCAGCAGCAAGCGTTTGAGGCCGGAACGGCCGTGGGTGGCGGCGATCACAAGATCCACCCTGGTTTCTGCGGCCAGGCGGGTGATTTCCTCTGCCGGCCGGCCGGCGGTCACCAGTATTTCGGCGGCCGCCCCACTGTCGGCGATCCGGGCTTCAAGCTGCGCACGCGCGGCTTTCAAGGCCCGTTCGCGCTGCGCCAGCGGATCGATGTAGGCGGCGCCGTATATCAGGGCCGCCGGCTCACCATAGACGGCGGCCGCCGGCAGGTCCACCACGTGGCAGGCGTAGAGGGTGCTGCCGAATTCATGCGCCAGGGCAATGCCGTAGGACAGGCTGCGGCCGGCAAAGGTGGAAAAATCGGTGGTGCACAGAATGCGCTGGAGGCGGGGTCTCATGGCGAATCCTCTCTTCTTGGGGGTGATGCCGCGGGGCGGGGTCCGGGATGCAAAACAGGCGAGCGGCGCGGGCCTTGCGGCAGGGCTGCCGCTGTGTGGCGTTTATCTTAGATGAAGCCTGCTGGACGTGTCAAAGCAATTCCGCCCGCCGTGGGCCGCTGGGAAGTACTTTGCGGCAAAAGAATCGGACTGGTATTTTAGCAATGAATCTGGTAGGAAAAAGTAGAGGGCGCCGCCATGCGAATTCCCACTCAAAGAGAATGTTTTCGGCTGATCGCCGAAATGCAGATGTTGGATCACATCGTGGCCCATTCGATCCAGGTCTGCCGGGTTGCCACCCTGCTGGTCGACCAGCTCAACGCCTGCCGGGTCGAGATCAACCGCGAACTGGTGCGGGCATCGGCTCTTCTGCACGACATCACCAAAACCCGCAGCCTGACCACCGGCGAAAACCACGCCGCCACGGGGTGCGAATACGTTTCGCAGCAAGGCTACCCCGAGGTGGGCGAGATCGTCGGCCAGCACGTCCAGCTGAAAGCCGTCTCGATCACCGCAACCCCTCTCGAAGCGGAGATCGTGAACTATGCCGACAAGCGGGTATTGCACGATCGCGTGGTCCCCCTGGAGCAGCGGATGCATTACATTCTGGAGCGCTACGGTTGCAAAACGGAATTCAGAGACCGCCTGCGCCGGCTTTGGGTGGATTACGAAACAATGGAAACCCGTATTTTCCGGGGGCTCAGGATTGTGCCCCTCGATCTGCCCGCGTTCCTGGACGGCGGCGGCCTGGCGGCCGAAATCGCGGCTTACCGCAAAACCCTTGGGCGCCAGGAACGCCCCCCCGAGAATCTCACCTGCGAGGAGACAGCTCCATGACGGACGTCAAAGGCTTTTTTTTGTCCCGCAAAGACATCGCCATCCGGTTTCTTTACACCCTCCTGTTTATGGCGATTCTGGAGATCGTCAAACTGCTGGTTCAGCTGACGGTGCTTTTCCAGTTTGTGTATGTCTTCTTCACCATGAACCAGAGCCAGCCGGCGGCCCGTTTCGCCAACCGCCTGGCCGCGTACCTTTACCGCATAGCCCGCTATATGAGCTTAAACGAACAGCAGCGCCCCTTTCCTTTCCGGGATTTACCGGATCCCGTGGAACCCCCGGAGGGCACCCCGCCGTTTTGACCCCCGCAAGTTCAGCGCCAAAGCCCGTTACAAAGTCCGCCGCAGCTGCGACGACCTGCAGGGCAGCCTGAAATCAGGACGGTTTAGCGGTCATCAGCTATCGTAGAAAGTCACCACAGGGTCCCGCAGGATCAGGTCAATGGCGGATCCCGCGGTGTCTGCGGCGGCTGGAAAAACGCGCCCCAAGCTCCGGATATGCCGCAGGTTGTCGGCCGTGCGCAGGATCAGCATGGCCAAATTGCCCTCCTCGATTGCCGCCAGAGAAACCACCTGTTCCCAAGGCTGGCCGTTCGCCCAGGCATAAATGGCCACCGCCGGCCGAAAAAAGAGCGGGTTGACGACGAAGCCGTGGTCCTGCATGTCACGAGCGAACGGCCGCAGCCCGCGTTTGACCTTCAAAAAAGACGACAGCAGCTGCTTGGAGATCGCCTCCTTGGGGATTCGGTCATCGACCTCGCGCTCGTTGACAAACGCGGCGATGATCCCCGCCAGAATGGACGCGTCGCTTTCAGGAAAAAGCGCATCCCGGAATCCTTCGGCAATCAGGAGGGGCTGGTCCACCCGCAGCTGCGAAGCCCACAGCCCGTCGGCGGTCAGCGCATCGGCCGCATCGACGTAGCCGTGGGTCTTGAGGAAATCCAGATGCTGCAGAAAGGCCTGCCACAAAACGGCTGTTCCCGTTGGCGCCTGCCGGCCCCCGCCCTTTCGGCCGCGCGCCTGGGCCTGCTGGTAGGCGCCAAAGGACTTTTGCAGGAGTTCCTCGATTTGTCCGGGGCTGTGGGAAAGCAGCAGGTTGAGCACCATCGAGAAGTTTATTTTGATTTGGCTGAGCACCGGCGACGGCGCTGCGCCGATCAGCCTGGCGATGTAGCGCAAGTCCATGAACTTGGTGGGGACAGCGAGCGCAAAGCCGATCTGGTCCATTCCGCGGCGGCCGGCACGACCGGTCATCTGGTGGAACTCGGTCGCCGTCAGGGGCAAAAACTCGGTGCCGTTGAAGCGGTCGGAATTCAGGAAAGCCACCGTGCGGGCCGGAAAATTGACGCCCGCAGCGACTGTCGAGGTGGCAAAAACAGCGTCCAAAAGCCCCTCCAGCATCAGGGTTTCCACCAGGATTTTCCAGGACGGCAGCTGGCCGCTGTGATGCGCGGCCACCGCCAGGTGTTCCAACGCCCACATCTGACGGTGGCCCGCGACATGCGGGCTCTGGGCCACCAAAGCGGCGATCCTGCGGCTGAGGCGCTCCTGGCGCTCCGGGCTTCGGTTCTGGTTCTGCCGGCAGAGATCCACGGCGTTGTCGCAGTCGGCCCGCGATTTCAGGAAGAAAATCGCCGGCAGCAGGCGGAACTTGCGCAAAACCCGCAGCATGTCGCCGAAGGGCGGCAGTTTACCGGGCGCGGCGAGCTGGGGTGGGTGCTGGCTGCCGATGAAGTCCCGCACCTTCTTGTGCAGCACGTTTTTTTTAGACGGCCCGGCGGGCACCAGCAGAGGGTAGAGCGTCCCCGAGGGATGCAGGAGCAGCGGGTAAAGCGGCACCGGCCGCTGGTTTTCTGCCACCACCCGGCAGGGTCTGCCGCGGATGGCGGTCAGCCAGCCGGCGATCTGATCGGCATTGCCGATGGTGGCCGACAGCAGCAGCAGCGGAATGCGCACCGGCAGGTAAATCATCACCTCCTCCCAGACGACCCCGCGGTCGGGGTCGCCGAGGAAATGGGCCTCGTCCAGCACCACAAAATCAGTCGTGAGATCCTCGCCCCGGTGCATGGCGTCGTAGAGCTGGTTGCGCAGGATTTCGGTGGTCCCGACGATCACCGCGGCCTCAGGGTTTTCCTTGCGGTCGCCGGTCAGAATGCCGACCTGTTCGCGGCCGAAAATTTCCCTGAATTCGCCGTACTTGGCGTTGGAGAGGGCCTTCAGGGGGGAAGCGTACCAGGAGCGCCCGCCGGCATCGAAACGCTGCCGGATGGTCTGCACCGCGATCCAGGTCTTGCCGGCACCGGTGGGGGCGCTGACCAGGCAGTCCGACCGCCCCACGGCCGCCACCGCTTCCAGTTGAAACGGGTCCGGCTGGAAGGGGCGCGGCGCCGGTCTGCCAATGGTCGCGAAAACTTTTTTAAGCCGGCTGTCGGCCCCCGGCCGGATGGAGACGAGCCGGGTTTTTCGATGCGCCACGGTTTTGGAGCGGGGCGGATATTTCCGGGGGAAGTAGGTCACAGGCGACCGATCATCTCTTTCACCGCCGCTTTGGCCGGCGAGGCCACGTCAAAGGGCGAAACGCCCGCCAGATCGGCTTCAATCAGGGCGTTGTCGTAGGGCAGGAAGCCGAGAAAGGCGAAGCCCGCGAGGTGCTCCCGCAGAAAAGCCTCGTCCCGCGGGCTGCGGATCTTGTTGCCGACGACGGCTATGTTCTTGAGGCCGATCTCGCCGGCCAGCTTGCGGATATGCTCGGCGGTATCGATGCTGCGCCGGCCAGGCTCGACGACGACCAGGAGCTTGTTGACCGCCCGGGCGGTGCCCCGGCCGAGGTGCTCGATACCGGCCTCCATGTCCATCACCACCACCTCGTCGCGGGCCAGCACGATGTGGGTAACCAGGGCCCGCAGCAGGGTGCTCTCGGGGCAGATGCAGCCCGAGCCGCCCTTCTGGACACCGCCGAGACGCATCAGCTTGATGTTTCCCAACCGCACCGAAAGGGCATCGGGCAGGTCGTCGACCTTGGGGTTGAGTTTGAAAAATCCCCCGATGCTGCCGGGCTTGGCCTCGGTGCGCTCGAAGATCAGCTCTTTCATTTCAGCGATGGGGGTGATGGATTCGGCATTGGCGACACCGAGGGCCGCCGCCAGGTTGGCATCGGGGTCGGCATCGATGGCCAGCACGTGTTTGCCCATTTCGTTCAGATTGCGGATGAGAAGCGCGGAGAAGGTGGTTTTGCCGACACCGCCCTTACCGCTAATGGCCAGTTTCATATATTCGATCCTTTCGCTTGCAGTTGTTTCAACGGCCCGCAGGAAACCACAGACTGCGCTCGCCATGGCGGCGGAAAAAGCAGGGGCGGCGGCCGTGGCCGCCGTGAGCCGGAGTAGAATCACTATAACACAGCTTCAAGAGCGGGCAAGGCGCTAATTCAGCCGGACGTCGACGGCGGCGATGGCGGCATTGCAAAACGCCTTGCCCGACGTCAGCCTGGCATGATAGGGGGAAGGCGTCTGTCCCATGGCGTCTTTCGCAGGGGGTCGTGGAAAAAAACACCTCAGGAAAGCGCTGGATTTTGGTTCGTCAACACCCCGCAGCCGCCAGGCCTGACCGCCATCGATGACGTGCAGCCCCCATACCGCGAGGATCCTTGCTTGCCACGAAACAGCTCCCAAAACGAAAGCGAAACACCGTCCGCCCCGCTGATCCTGGCCCCGGCGGGGGGCCGGGACGCTTTCCTGGCGGCCCTTGCGGCCGGTGCCGACGCGGTTTATTGCGGCCTGAAAGCCTTCTCGGCGCGGATGGCAGCCCAGAACTTCAGCGTCCCCGAATTGGCCGTCCTGACCCGGCTGGCGCATGACCGGGGCGTCCGGGTGCACGTGGCCCTGAACACCCTGCTCAAACCCGAGGACCTGGACCACGCCGGCAGCCTGCTGGTCCAGCTGGAAAAGCAAGTTCAGCCCGACGCCCTGATCTTCCAGGACCCCGCCGTTCCGCTCCTGGCACGCCAGGCCGGTTTGCGCGCTGAACTACACCTCTCCACCCTGGCCAACCTGAGCTTTGCACGCGGCCTGGAAGGCGCCCGCAGGCAGCTGGGGGTTTCCACGGTGGTCCTGCCACGCGAACTCAGCATCGACGAGATCAAGGCCGTGGCCCAGGCCTGCCCGCCGGGTCTGGCACTGGAGGTCTTCATCCACGGGGCCCTCTGTTATGCTGTTTCGGGGCGCTGCTACTGGAGCAGCTGGTTCGGCGGCAAAAGCGGCCTGCGGGGGCGCTGCGTCCAGCCCTGCCGGAGGCTCTACACCCAGGGCGGCCCTCCCCGCAAATTTTTCTCCTGCCAGGACCTCAGCCTGGACGTCCTCGTCAAAGTCCTGGCAGGCATCCCGGCTGTGCGCATCTGGAAAATCGAGGGGCGTAAAAAAGGCCCCCACTACGTCTACTACACCACCCGGGCCTACCGCCTCCTGCGGGACGCGGGGCGCGACCCAGAGACCAAACGAACCGCCCTGGCCCTGCTGGAGCGCTCCCTGGGCCGCCAGGCGACCCATTACCACTTTCTGCCCCAACGCCCCCAGAACCCGATCCCGGCCGACGGCCGGACCGGCTCAGGCCTTTTCGTGGGCAAGGTCCGGGGAGAACAGCAGGCCCTCTGTCTGGTGCCGCGCGAGGCGCTGCTGACCGGGGATTTGCTGCGGCTGGGCTTCGAGGACGAAACCGCCCACGGCATCCAGCGCGTCGGCAAATTCGTGCCCAAGGGCGGGCGCCTGATCCTCAAGCCCGCCAAGCCCAGCGGCGCCCTCAAGGGGGTGCCGGTATTCCTGATCGATCGACGCGAAAAAGCCCTGGCCGACATGCTGGCCGAACTGGAGGGCGCCCTCGGCCCACCGCAGGCGGCGGCCGCGGCCGCCTTCCAGACCCGGCTGCCGGCGGCTTTCCGCTGCAAACCGGACGCCGCGGAGATGCAGGTGCAGCGCATGCCGGTTCGTCCCACAGGAAAGGAAGCGGCCGGCTGCTGGATTTCGGCAGGCGCCGTCAAGGCCACGTCCCCCGGCGCGGCGAACCGGCTCTGGTGGTGGCTGCCGCCGGTGGTCTGGCCGGATACCGAAAAAATTCTCGGCCAACAGGTGGCCGAACTGCTGGGCTGGGGGGTTGAGCGCTTCGTGCTGAACGCCCCCTGCCAGACCGTGTTTTTCCCCCAAAGCGGGCGGCTGCGGCTCTGGGCCGGCCCTTTCTGCAACATCGCCAACCCGCTCGCGCTCCAGATGCTGGCGGACGCCGGTTTCAGCGGTGCGGTGGCCAGCCCCGAACTGGCCGGCCGGGAGCTTCTGGCGCTTCCCGACCACAGCCCCCTGCCGCTGGGAATCGTGCTATCGGGCCACTGGCCGCTTTGCATCTCGCGGGTGGCGGACGCAAGCCTCGCGCTGGAGCAGCCCTTTGAAAGCCCCAAGGGCGAAACGGCCTGGGTCAAACGCCACGATACGCAATACTGGGTCTATCCGGAATGGCGGCTGGACCTGTCGGCCAAAAAAGAGGAACTGCGCCAGGCGGGCTACCACCTGTTTATCCATCTAAACGAGCCCGTCCCGCGGCCGGTGCGCCTCAAGCAGCGCCCCGGGTTGTGGAACTGGGACCTGGGGCTCAAATAGCCCGGCAGCCAAAATGGACAGCGGCGCCGCGGACCGACCCCCGGTAGAGGATTTTTGGATGACATCCGCTGCAGCCGCACCCCCCCAGCCCCACGGGTTTGATTGCGTGGCGCTGATATCCGCCCCCTGGCCGTTTTTCAGCCGCCCATCGATCCAGCTGGGCACCCTCAAAGCCTACCTCCGGCGAGAGCTGCCCGACATCAGAATCGCCGCCCACCACTTCTATCTCAAGCTGGCCGCCGAGATCGGCTACGACACCTACCACAGCATCTCCGAGCGCACCTGGTTGGCCGAGAGCATCTACGCGGCCCTGCTCTATCCCCGGCGGCAGGCGGCCGCCCGCAGGATCTTCGAAAGCGAGGCCCGGGGAGTTCCGCGGCTGCGCACGCTGGATTTTGGGGCGCTGACCCGAAAGGTCAAAGTTGTCACGGATGCCTGGATCGCAGCCGTTGACTGGCAAAAGACGGGGCTGGCCGGTTTTTCCCTCTGCCTCTGTCAGCTGACCGCCAGCCTCTACTGTATCCGCCGGATCAAAGCCCTGGCCCCGCAACTGCCCGTGGTGGCCGGCGGGTCGATGTTTGCTGGACCCTCGGTGCCCCAGCTGATGGCCGCATTTCCCGAGATCGACTTCATGGTCACCGGCGAAGGCGAGCGCCCGCTGGCCAACCTGGTCCGGCAGCTGCGCTCCGCCGCCAGCCCGCAGGCGGTCCCCGGACTGCCGGGGGTCGTCACCCGTGGCGAACTGACGACCGGCCGGGTGCCGTTGCAGGACCAACTGCCGTCCCTGGCCGCGTTGCCGCCCCCGGATTACGACGACTACTTCCGCCTGCTTCGCGAACTGGGCCCCGCACAGGCTTTTTTCCCGATCCTCTCGGCTGAAATCTCACGCGGCTGCTACTGGCGCCGCGCGCGGCAAAAGGAGGTGCCCGCGGGTTGCGCCTTCTGCAACCTCAACCGCCAGTGGCAGGGCTACCGCTTCAAAGCGCCCGAACAGGTCGCAGCAGAAATCGACGCCCTGACCGGCCGCTACCGGCTGCTTTC
>Ga0105103_10001904_pt1 | contig 11081 bp, 9 predicted proteins | sample PPLLaktember2015_2_FD_79107 | JGI IMG/M metagenome (GOLD analysis project Ga0105103, IMG submission 79107) | Freshwater sediment microbial communities from Prairie Pothole Lake near Jamestown, North Dakota, USA - PPLs Lake P7 Core (6) Depth... | ecosystem: Environmental > Aquatic > Freshwater >...
ATGGCTCCGTCCACACCACCGTGTCGTCGGCAACCCTGATGACCTTCGGAGTGATCCGAATCCGCGTGGCGCTGCCTGTCTGAGCCGATCGCACCGACCCCTCGATCACGAACTCCACACCGAGGTCAGCGCCAAGTTGCTTGAGGCTCTTGCCGCTCCGGTCGTAGCCGGCAACCGTGGTGGTTGATGGCACTGCCAGTCGGCTCAAACCGGCAAGGCGGCTCGCCACTTCTTCAGTCAGTCCCGCCACGAATGCCTGGTCGCCTGGCGAGCCCAGGTTCACGAATGGCAGTACCGCGACCCGCGTGACACCTGCCTGCCCCACTGGATCGGCGATTGGCAGCGCGGCGGCGGCGTTTGACGGCTGGTGCCACTGCCACCATCCGGCCGCTATCACCAAGACAGCCAAGCCGGCCAGGGCCGCCCACAACCTCGCCGGCCACGCGCTGGGCCGAGCCGATGTCGCCGGTGCTGCGGCGCTCGGCCCCTCCGGGGCGGGCATCAACAATGGCGCCGTCGCCTCGGTGGGGACTTGGCCATCTCCGTCCGCCTGCCTGACCACCCCGCCGGTAAATCGGTATCCACGCTTCGGCACCGTTTCGATGAATGCGCCGCCGCCCTCGCGCTCGCCCAGTACCCGGCGCAGGGCCGAGATGTGCTGCGCCAGATTGTTCTCTTCCACGAACGCGTCGGGCCAGACGATGCGGAGCAATTCCTCTTTGGTGACGAGATGCCCATGCCGCTCGACCAGTGCGAGCAGGGTCTCAATGGCTTTGGGAGTAAGAGGAACGGGTCGATCGTCGCGGAACAGGACCCGTTCGTCCGGGTCCAGGCGGAAGTCGCCGAAGGCGTAGACAAGCCGGGGGGCCATGCGGGGAGCGTGGGGTTTCAGAATCGATTCAGAACTCTTTCACGAGTCTCTAACGACTTCCGCGGTCCAGACGCGGCACTGTGGCGCCCGGAAGATTCCTGGAGGCTACCCATATGCACAGCAGAATTCTAGTCCGCGTTGCGATGGTCGTCACAATTGCACTGGCGACCGCCGGCCAGGCCGCCGCCCAATCGGCGGCGCCGACCAAGCTGGAAGGAGTAATCAACGACTACACCGACGTGGCGAGCGCGTCTGGGCCGTGGCACATCACGGGCGATTGGTCGGCAGAACTCAAAGGCCACAGCGGCAAGGTGGACTTCGTCGCCAGCCTGGCGATGATTCGGTCGACCAGCGGCGGCGCCCCACACACGCACCACATCGGGTTGACCGACGGTCAGGTCACGGCGATCCCCAACGGTTACCGGATCTCGGGCCAGGCCGCGATTACCTCGAACGGCGCGCTGGCCGGCTTCACGGGTTCGCAAGTCGACATCGAGCTCACCGGCGGTACCTTCCTGACGTTCTCCAACGTCAAGATCACCTTCGGAAGCGCCGGCGCCATCGGCCACTTCGGCGACTTGCCACTCGATGGCGTGGTGACGGTCAGACAGTAGGGTCGATCCGGTACCCGGTGTCCGGTATCCGGTATCCGGTATCCGGTGTCCGGAAGCCGGGTACCGGGTACCGGGAATTGCTGTCGTCTGCCGGCGTTCTGCCTTCTGCCTGCTAAAGTCATTCCGGCCTGCTGAACACCGCACCGTGGGGAACGCCTCTGGCGTTCCCGCCGTGCGGCCACGTCTTGTCGTCCATGCGGTAGCCTGGCTCGGTGGCACCGTCCTCCCTGAATCGACCGTCAATCACCAGCTGACCGGTCGCCGGGTCGAAGCGTGCGATCACCACCCGGTGCTGCATGCCCTCGTAGCCGGTGACCACCACGCGCCGCTGATCCGGCGAGATCGCGATCCAGTGTGGGACGTCACCGTCGTTGAGGGTCATCCGGCTCACCTCTTTCGGCGCGGCGGGATTGCTGATGTCCAGACTGACCACGGCGTTCCACGCCGGCACGGTCACGAGGTAGTAGTGACCCGTGATGACGGGAATCGCGCAACTGGTGCCGGGCTTCTGCGGGAACGACGCCACGAGTCGTCCCGCCGGCGCGTCGCCCTCGAGGCCCTCCATCAGGTAGAGGCCGCAGCTGAACGTGGACACGAGCATCGTCTTGCCGTCGGCCATCAGCCGCGGTTCGGCAGTCAGCAGGCCCTCGTTGCCGCGCGGCCCATCCGGCAAGGCAAACGTCCGGAGCAGCGCGAGATCCGACAGACGCCAGAGCTGCAGATTGCGCGACGCCGCGAAGTCCTTGTCCATGTCGGTCGTCGTGGTGACGATGCGGTCCAGCGCGGGGACAATCGCGCCGCTATAGACGCGAAGCTCCGGGTCGGCGCCAGGGGCATCCGCCGAGCGCGAACGCACGGGGCGGCCGTCTGGCGTGACCTCGACGATGCCTCCGGTCCGGACCGCGCCGTTCTCGTGGCGCATCTGGAACGTGGCGAGCACGTTGCCATTCGGCAGGCGCAGGAACGAGTGCGGGTGCGAGTAGCCTTCCACGTCGCCGAACTGCCTGGCCAAGCGCGGCTCGGTCGGGTTGATGAGATCGAACACGAAGCTCTGCCCCGTTCCGAAACCATTCGCGAACAACTGCCGGTCCGCGGGCATCTCGTGCTCGGTGTGATGCGGGCCATTCCCACGCCCGGGAACGGGGAGCGTCGTGACCAGACGCCCATAGCGTTCAGGGCCTTCAGTGACATCGAGGACAGCGAGAAAGTCCGGCTGTTGCGGATCGGCGGACCCCGTCCAGAGGTAGAGATACTCCGTCGCGGGCGCGGCAGGTGCGGGCGGCTGGGCCGCGCACGCGCTCAACCACAGGACGCCGATCAGGAGAAGGCGCGAGCAGTTCATCGGTGCCGCTAACGATACGGCATTCCGCGGCGGCGGTGCGGCCGGCCGCCGGTTGCCGTCTGCCGGTTGCCGTCCTCCGCCTGCCGGCTGCCGGCTGCCGTCTGCCGTCTGCCGTTATCCGAGAGCTCGTAACCGATTCGGCTTTGGCGGCACCGGTTCCGCACAGTAAGGTGAAGAATCCGCTGCTCACCATGCCATTGAAAATCGAAGACTACGCACTGATTGGGGACTGCCAGACCGCGGCGCTGGTGGGCCGCGACGGGTCGATCGACTGGCTGTGCTTCCCGCGATTCGATTCGAGCGCCTGCTTCGCGGCCCTGCTCGGCACGCCCGATCACGGCCGCTGGCTGATCGCTCCAGCCGAACCAGTCCGTCGCGTGACTCGTGCATACCGGCAGGACACGCTGGTGCTCGACACCACGTTCGAGACGGCCTCGGGATCGGTGACGCTCACCGACTGCATGCCCACCAGATCCGGCCAGCCCGACGTCGTCCGGATGGTGACAGGCGTCCGCGGCCGAGTGCCGATGCGCACCGAGCTCGTGATTCGATTCGACTACGGCAGCATCACACCCTGGGTGAGGCGCGAATCGGGAGGCATGTCCGCCATCGGCGGCCCCGACACGATCCACGTGAAGACGCCCATTCTCCTGCACGGCGAGGGCTGGACGACCATCGGCGAGTTCGAGGTTGCCGAGGGCGACCAGGTGCCGTTCGTGCTGACGTGGCACCCATCGCACGAGACCGTTCCCCCGGCGATCGACGCCGCGAGTGCCATCGACGCCACCGCCTGCTGGTGGCGCACGTGGTCGGACGGCTGCCGCTACGACGGCGAATGGCGCGAGGCGGTGGTGCGTTCCCTCATCACGCTGAAGGCGCTCACCTACTCGCCGAGCGGCGGCATCGTGGCGGCGCCGACCACCTCGCTACCGGAGCGCGTCGGCGGCCAGCGGAACTGGGACTACCGCTATTGCTGGCTTCGCGATTCCACCTTCACCCTCACCGCGCTGATGCAGAGCGGCTACGTCGACGAGGCCAGGGCGTGGCGGCAGTGGCTGCTCCGCGCCGTGGCCGGCAGGGGCGACGAACTGCAGATCATGTATGGGCTGTCGGGCGAGCGACGGCTGCCGGAGCTGACGCTGCCGTGGCTGCCGGGATACGAACAATCGTCCCCGGTGCGCATCGGCAACGCCGCCTCTCACCAGTTCCAGCTCGACGTGTTCGGCGAAGTGCTGGACTGCCTCCACATCGGGCGTCACTTCCAGCTGCACAACGATGGCAGCGACTGGCGCGTGGAGCGGGAGCTGCTCGACCGGCTCGAAGCGGTGTGGCAGGAGCCGGATGAAGGCATCTGGGAAGTGCGCGGGCCGAAACAACACTTCACCCATTCGAAGCTGATGGCGTGGGTGGCATTCGATCGGGCCGTCAAGGACGTCCAGCGCTTCGGGCTCGATGGGCCGATCGACCGCTGGCGGCAGCTGAGGGACCAGCTGCATCGGGAGATCTGCGAGCGGGGCTTCGACACCGCCCGCAACACCTTCGTGCAGTACTACGGTTCGACCGAAGTCGACGCCGCGCTGCTGATGATGACCGAGGTGGGCTTCCTGCCAGCGAACGACCCCCGCATCGTCGGAACCATTGCGGCGGTGGAGCGGGAGCTGCTGCGTGACGGGTTCGTGGACCGCTATCGCACGCAGAGTGGCGTCGACGGGTTACCGTCTGGAGAGGGCGCCTTCCTGCTCTGCACGTTCTGGCTGGCCGACAACTACGCCCTCATGGGTCGTCGCGACGATGCGCGGGCGATCATGGAGCAGGTCCTGTCCATCCGCAACGATGTCGGTTTGCTGGCGGAGGAGTACGACCCGGTGGCTCGACGTCAGCTCGGCAATTTCCCGCAGGCGTTCTCGCACCTCGGGCTGATCAACACGGCCAGGAATCTGACGCAGCGCGAGAAGCCCGCCGAGGTGCGGCAGCAGGCGGGACGCGACCACGACGCATAGAGCTCACGGCACGTCCGAATCGGGCTGGCCCGACGCGTGTGGCGCTCGAACGGCCCACCGCAACTTCGCGGACGACGCGCGCGGGTTCGCGCGCGTCTCCTCTGGCGTCGCGCGAATTACCTCGTCGGATACGGACGAATAGACGCCCTCGCGCAGGCCGGCCTGGAAAGCCTTCTTCACGCGCCGATCTTCACCCGAGTGAAACGTCAGGATCGCCACTCGCCCGCCAGGCGCGAGGCACTGCGGCAGCGATCGCAGCAGGGCCTCGAGCACCCCGAACTCGTCGTTCACCGCGATGCGCAGCGCCTGAAACGTGCGACGCACCGACATCGTCGCCTCGTCCTCGGCCAGGCGCGGCAGCGCCGACCTGAGCCCCTTGCGCACCACATTCTCGAGGGCGTCAGTCGTCTCGATGGGTCCCTCCTTCAGGAGGCTGGCGATGAGCCCCGCGTGCGGCTCGTCCGCGTTCTCCTCGAGCAGGCTGGTGAGCTGCTCTTCGCTCAGGCGTGCGAGCAGGTGCGATGCCGGCTCGCCCCGCGAGGGATTCATGCGCATGTCGAGCGGGCCGGCGCCTTTATAGGTGAAACCGCGATCGGGGTTGTCGAGCTGCATGGACGACACGCCGAGGTCGGCAAGGATCGCGTCGGCCGCCGCGAGATTCTCGCTGGCCAGGACCCGGGGCAGGGCGGCGAAGTTGCCGCGGTGCGCGGCGAACGTCTCCGGGCCGAAGCCGGCGGAGCGAAGGCGCGCGTCGGTGCGCGGCAGCTCGAGCGGATCCACGTCGATGCCGATCAGGCGTCCGCCGGGCAGCACGCGCCGCAGGACTGCCTGCGCGTGACCACCACCGCCGAGCGTGCAATCGACCGCGACGTCACCAGGGCGCGGCTGGAGGCAGCTCAGCACCTCGTCCACCATGATCGGCCGGTGCATCCCGGCCGGCGTCCGCCCGGATGCGAGGACTTTCCGCACCTCCGAGGCGTAGCGCTCGGGGTCCAGCTCCTTGTACTTGTCGTGAAACCCGCGCGGGTTCTTGCCGGGGTAGCGCGGGCGGCGCACATGAGCCATCCCGCGCATCCTACTCGCTGGCGGCGCCAGCGGCGAGCCACGCCGCGGCAATCCAGCTAGCGCGGCGTCAGACCCCGACGTCCGGGTGCCGGTCGTGCCAGGTCGTCGCCTGCTCGTAGGCATGGGCGATGCGGCAGAGCATCGGCTCCGACAGACGCCGCCCGGCGAACTGGATGCTGAGCGGCAGGCCGGCGGTAGTGAAGCCGGACGGCAGGCAGATCGCCGGCGTGCCCGCGAGGTTCATGGGCGCCGGGAACTCCCGGTTCCTGGGCGACTCCCTGTCCCACGCCGCCATGTAGGCAGGCATCGGACCGACGTGCAGCTCGCGCGTGATCGGCCACGCGGGCGCGCCGCCGGACGGGCACGCGAGGGCGTCCACCGACTGCAGCAGCCTGTTGAAGCTCGCGGTGACTCGCGCGCGAATCTTCTTCGCGCCGCCAAGCTGCTCCTCGGTCTGGCCGGAGCCGGCCTGCAGCACCTCGCGGAAGTAGAGCCCGTATTCGCTCGCCCGCGAGGGGAAGTTCGCCTTGTGCGCGGCTGCGGCTTCGGCGCTGGCGAGGATGAACCAGGCCTCTTCCATGCCGGTCAGATCGGGCATTCGCACGTTGACGATGCGCGCGCCGAGGCCGGCGAGCACTTCCAGGGCCTCTTCGATGGACGCGATCTGCTCCGCATCGATGCCAGTGAGGTGATACTTGCGATCGATGCCGATGCGCAGGCCCTTCACGTCTCGACCGAGCTCCGCCATCGCGCTCGGCACGGCGTCGGCGAGTGACGTCGCGTCCTGTGGATCGTGACCCGCGATCGCCTCGAACATGATGGCCACGTCGGCCACGGTGCGCGCCATCGGTCCCACGTGATCCAGCGACTCGGCCAGCGGCAGGACGCCGAAGCGGCTGACGCGCCCGTAGGTGGGCTTCAGCCCGACGAGGCCGTTCGCACCGGAGGGAAAGCGGATCGACCCGCCCGTGTCCGTGCCGATGGCGGCGTAACAGAGACCTGCCGCCGCGGCCACCCCCGAGCCACTGGACGACACGCCAGGCCACATCGTGGCATCCCATGGATTGACCGGGATGCCCATGTCCGGGTGATAACCGGCCATCGCCCCCTCGGTGAGATTCAACTTGCCGAGGATCACCGCGCCCGCATTCCGCAGCCTGGCCACCACGGTCGCATCGACATCCGGCACGAAGTTCTTCAGCACCGGCGTGCCACCCATCGTCTTGACGCCCCTGGTGTAGCAGAGGTCCTTCACGGCGACCGGCACACCGTGCAGCGGCCCGCGGTACCTGCCGGCCGCGATCTCCTGCTCTGCCGCGCGCGCGTCCGCCAGGGCCTCGCGGGCCATCACCGTCGCATAGCTCTTCAGCCGCGCGTCCACCTTGCCGATGCGTGCGAGCATTCGCTCGGTGAGCGCGACCGGGGAGATCTCTCGCGCGGCAACGCGCCGGGCGATCTCCTGGAGACTCAGGTAGTGCAGCGGTTCCACCACGGCGGCGGGCGCCGCCGGGCCTGGGCCCGGTGCGGTGGCAGGGGGCGGAGCCGGTGTGGGAGCAGGAGCCGGTGATTGGCTGTTGCAGGCGCCGAGCGGCACCAGGGCGCCGGCGCCGAACAGGGCCAGCGCGCGGCGTCTCGAGATCAGGTGGTCGTCGGCGCCTGCCACGGGTGTCAGCTCTTCTCGATGAGCATCGTCACCGGATCGATGACGCCGTGCGCCTGCTTCGCGGCGGCGACCTCGGCCGAGCCGAGCGCCGTCTGCATGGCGGCCATGTCGTGCACGTCGAGGGCGATCGCGACGGTCTTGCCGTCGTCTGGGCTGGAATACTCGGCGTCGATCGTGCCCCACGACGCGAACATCGCGACGCGCTCGGAATGCTTGCTCAACCAGAAGGCGGGATCGTTGACCGCGTGAGTGAAGACGACTTTGGGCATGACGATTCCTCTGAGGGGGGCATCACCAAAGGCCAGCACGTGGTTCGTGCCGTCCCGGCTGAGCGCGATTCTACACGGCAATCGGCGTTTCTTCAGATTCCCAACGCCTGCGCCAGATCCGCGATGAGGTCGTCGACGGCTTCGATCCCCACCGAGTAGCGGATGAGTCCCTCCGGAATACCCATGGCTGCGCGCTCCTCGGGCGAGCATTCGACGTGGCTGGTGGTCGCCGGCGGCCCGCCCACCGTCTCCACGGCACCCAGATTGGCGGCGCGATGCATCCATCTGAACTTCGGCAGGACCCGTTTCACCTCGTCCAAGTCACCCTTCAGCGCGAAGCTCAACATCCCGCCGAAGCCCCGCATCTGTCCGGCGGCGATTTCGTGCTGGGGATGCGATGCCAGTCCGGGATAGTTCACCTGCGACACGCGCGGATGGCGCTCGAGCCAGCGCGCGATCGTCATGGCGCTCGCGTTCTGGCGCTCGATCCGCAGACCCAGCGTCTTCATGCCCCGCAGCAACAAGTACGCGCTCATCGGATCAAGGCTCGCGCCGTTGATCTCGCGGTGGTGGAAGACCCGGCGCACCAGATCCCGCCGGCCGCACAACGCCCCGCCCATGGCGTCGGCATGGCCCCCCAGATACTTCGTCGCGCTGTGGACGACCAGATCCGCGCCGAGCGCCAGCGGGTTCTGGTTCATCGGCGTGGCAACCGTGTTGTCGACCACGACGACGGCGCCGGTCCGATGCGCGGCGGCTGCCAGCCGCGCAATCGGCGTCACCTTCAGCGTGGGATTGGTCGGGGTCTCGAGGTACAGCAGCGCGCAGCCTTTCGCAATCGCGGCCTCGAGCGCGTCCGCGTCAGCGGTCTCGCACAGAGCGACCTCGACTCCCCAGCGCGGCAGCGTGTCGAGGAACAACTGACTGGTGCCGCCATACGTGTCCTTCACGCTGACGACGCGCCTGCCCGGCTCCAGCAGCGCAAACAAGGTGCTACTGATGGCCGCCATGCCCGTGGAGAAGGCCGTTGCGTCTTCGGCCCCTTCCAGCACCCGGATCTTCTGCTCGAACGCCTCGACCGTCGGGTTGGTGTTACGGGCGTAGATGTAGCCCGGCGCCTGACCGAGCGCGACCGCCTGCCAGGCGTCTACGTCGGGATAGCCGTGTGCGACGCCCAATGACACGGGCACCACGGTCGCACCGGTCAGCAGCAGATCCGCCTCGCCCGCCCACACGGCGTCGGTCGCCCGATCCGATCCACTCATTGGCAGAATCTCCTTGTGACATCCAACAGTATTCGCTCGAGTTGCTCCAGCCCCTGCAGCTCCACCCACTCGTCGGCAGCGTGGATCCCTCCGCCGCGAGGCCCGACGATGACCGCAGGAATGCCGGCCGCCTGGATCAGCGCGGCATCCGTCCACCACGGTGCGCTGCAGACCTCTGGCGCCTGCCCGAGCTCGTCGCGCATCGCTTGCGCCACGGCCCGCGCGATGGGAACGTCCTCGGCGATCAGCATTGGCTCACGCCACAGGCGCCATTCGAGCGCTGCGTCGAAGCGCGGGTCACGATCCTTCAACGCAGCGAAGATGCGCGAGAGTTCGGCCGTCAGGGTGGCCTGACTCTGGCCGGGCAGCGTGCGCCACACGAACTGCGCCTCGCATTCGGCCGGATACGTGAACAGCTCGCTGCCGCCGCGCAGGAGCGATGCCACCACGGCGCTGTGGCCAAGCAGCGCATGCCCCGGCCCGGTGTGCAACCGCGCGTCGAGGTCTTCCAGCGCGACGACAATGCGGGCCATCATCGCGATGGCATCCACCCCTTCGTCTCGACGAGCCGTGTGCGCGGCTCGCCCGCGCGTGGTGATGACGCCCGTCGCAAAACCGCGGTGCCCCAGCATCAGGCGGAGGTCGCTGGGCTCGGTGACGATGCAGCCATCGGGCTGGATGCCGTGACGGGCCATCTCGCGCAGCACGGCCTCTGTCCCCCGGCTGTCGCTCTCCTCGTCAGCCACGATCATCAGCCAGACATCACCAGCGCTGGGCCGCGCGGCCAGTTCCGCCGCCACCCGCATGATGGCGGCCAGGCTGCCCTTCATGTCCCAGGCGCCGCGGCCGTGCAAGGCGCCGTCGCGAATGGCGGCGGTGAACGGGTTGGCCATGCCGGCGACCCCGACGGTGTCGGTGTGGGCGTACAACACCAGGCTCCGGCCGGCGCCGGTGCCTGGCACACGGCACAACAGGCTGGGCCGGTCGGATTCGGGCAGGCCCGATGCGACTTCGGTGACCGTCACGCCGCGCACTGCCAGCCAGGCCGCGACGAAGTCGGTGATGACGCGCTCGCCGGGCGCGCCCGCCACCAGCGTCGGGTTCACGGAGTCGATGGCGACCAGCTGGGCGACGAGGTCAGGAAGGGTCACGATACGAACCGAAGAATGGCGCACGCCAGCTCGTTCGACAACCCGATCCGATCACAGGGTGGCGTAGGTCAGCTTCTCGGCGATCTTGCCGTCGCGCAGCGTGATCACGTCGACGCCGCGCATCGACGCCTGGCTGCCGTCCTCCGCCTTCCAGCGCATCGTCCAGCGGCACGTGGCCTTGTCGCCGGCGGCGAAGATCTCGTCAATCTCCATGGTGAAGCCGGGGAAGTGCGCTTCCATCGAGTCCCACACGGCCCGCACGGCGGCCTGCCCCTGGTGACGGCCCATGCTCGCCGCTTCCGGCGCGACGTGCTCGAAGACGCAGTCGTCGGTCATGTCGGACATCAGCGCCTCGACGTTGAGTGGGCTGAAGTTGTTCTCGAAGCGTGTAACCACCGTCAAGGTGGTTTCCGATGCGGTCGCGGTCATTGCGCACTCCCGGTGCTGAATTATTCTGGGGACCAGTCTGCGAGCGGATTCTGTCACAAACGGGAGTTCCGAAGCTCACCTGCCAGACTTAGACCATTGCACGACGGCGCATGCGTCACCAGCCATTCCGAATCCTCCGCTACCGGGGAACCCGGCGGACCGTGATCTGCTCCGCAACGTCGATCGTCAGGAGATCTTCCGCGCCTTCCAGCCGGCCGGCGTAGTGCTGCCGAGCCTGCGCCAGCAGGGCGTCGGACGTAGGGGCGTGTGAGAACACCGCCAGCCGCGGGTTCACGCGCGCGAACACCTGCCCCGCCTGCTCGCCGGTGGTGTGGTGCGCGATGATCGACTCGACGAGAACCGGATCCCGCAGCGAAGCTCTGGACGCCACGGGATCGACCGCCTCGTGAAC
>Ga0105103_10001906_pt1 | contig 11074 bp, 12 predicted proteins | sample PPLLaktember2015_2_FD_79107 | JGI IMG/M metagenome (GOLD analysis project Ga0105103, IMG submission 79107) | Freshwater sediment microbial communities from Prairie Pothole Lake near Jamestown, North Dakota, USA - PPLs Lake P7 Core (6) Depth... | ecosystem: Environmental > Aquatic > Freshwater >...
ATTCTGAATTGTCCTGAAATTCCTTTTTTTGTGGTTCTTTGAAATGTTAATATTTCATCAAGTAACGTCCTGTCATCGGGATGGATGATGGAAAAAAGGTTTCCCAGATTTATTTCATCGTTTGGCAAATAGCTCGATAACAATTCTTTAAGTGATTCTGAAATAAAATATGTATTAGTATTATTATTATGAATAATATATCCCGATGAAATTAACTTAAGGATATTTTCAAATTCTTTATTATCAATAATAAAATCAGAACTTCCTGCAGCTTTTGATCCTGAAGTTTTGAGTTTGTCTGTTTGTGCCTTTTTTAAAGCTTCCATATCTGCTGGCTTTAATTCAAATTATTTAACCTCTTTACATAACCGATAATTATTAAAAAGAATAACAGAAAGAAACCCTGTTAGTCTTATTCAATTGTTTGAATAAATGCAGTGTATGTGTTTTCTTGATCAACATTTGCCTTCGAAAGCAGAATTAATACAGGAATTTCATTGCCTTCCTTAGTTGTAATATTAATCTTTTTTCGTTTGCCTATTATTTTATGATCTCCCGGACCGGTATATTTATTAACGAATTCATCTTCTTCAATAGTTTTATTAGAAAACAATATGTCAATATCTTTACCGAGTAATTCCTCTTTATCGTATTTTAATAGATCTATGGCTGAATTATTTAAAAAGATGATTTTATTATCATGTGAGGTTGAAACAACAGCATCGTGTAGGCCTAATAATGTTTTTTCATTCCTGATTTTTACTTTTTCAACCTCTTTGAATTGATCCTGCATTTCCTGTTTAGATAGTTTAAGCTTCCTATTCAGTTCTTTTTCGGATTCTTTTAGCAACTTTTCTTGTTTTTTCAGGATCTCGTTTTGTTTCTTCGATTCAATTTCCATTAATTTCTCATTGGTAGTATCATTGCCAATGTAAATAACTTTTTCAATGTCGCCATACATGTCGTAAACAACACTATATGCGCCCCTAATCCAACATTCCTCATTAGTTTTGGTTTTAACTTTAAATTGGCCCTGGAAATTAATTCCGGAAATAATACTTTCCCATTTTTTATTGAATAGATCAATCTCGAGATGGTCTATTAAATCGAAAACTGTTAGTCGCGACACCTCGTTTTCGGAGTATTTAAAAAGTAATAGGAATTGCTCGTTACACTCTTTTATATTACCATTAATATCAAATTCAATCTTGATGCTCGACCTGTTAACTGCATCGACAATTCCTTCCAGGTTTAAACTAAGTTTTTTGTGTTCTGTGGTATCAAGCGCAAGAAACAGTACACGCTCAACATTATTATTTTCATCCCTAATACAGGTATAAGTTGCCATTGTCCATAAATCTTTACCTGTGCGGGTTATGTGTTTCATATAGCCTTCAAAGTGTCGACCGCCTTCAGCGAGATTAGTCCAGATTCTTTTAAACCATTCTTCATCCCTTTTTGAAATGAACATGGATATGTGTTTGCCTTCAATATCTGAATTCGATGAATACTCGAGTTTTTTAAGGAACCGGGTGTTTGCGTAAATCATGATTCCGTCAATGGTATATTCAGCACGGATCATGGTATGGTTAACTGTGGTTTCCAATCGCATAAATCTATCGGCTTGTCGGGCAGCTTCTTCTTGTGTCGTCTGCAATTCTTCCAGATTTTGCCTCATTTCTTCTTCCTGCGATACCAGCGATTGTGCCTGTGATTTTGATTCTTCAAGCAAGCGGTTGGTTTGCATATTTATCTTAACTGTCGACAAGATTGAAGCAATATTTTCGGCAACTTTTTCGACAAATACTTGTTTATATGGATCTATAGAATTGAATGATGCTATTTCAATTACCCCAAAAAGTTCATCATTTGTAATCATCGGACAAATCAGAAGGCAATTAGGGTTTGCTTTGCCTAGCCCGGAGGTAACATTTATATATGCATCGGGTAATTTAGTAACATAAAGGGTTTTTCGTTCAATGGCACTGGTGCCTATAAGTCCTTTTCCCCACTTAATCTGTTTATCGGCATATTTTTTCCGGCCGTATGCATAATACGATACCAGGTCGAAAACTTTTTCAGAATCAGAGAGTTCGTTAACAAGATAAAAACCGCCTTGAATTGCCCCGATATAATCAGTTAAACCCTTTATAATATGATATGCAAGGGTTGCAATATCATTGTTTTCTCTTCGAAGAATATCTCCAAATTTCGCCAATCCTTCTGCAGTCCAGTTTCTTATGTCATCTTCTTTTTGCCTTTTATCAGCATTTTCCTGGTTTATCTTTAATGTATCTCTAAGTTTAATAAGTGATTTTCCAAGTTTATCCTTCTGATCCTTTATTATATATTCTGTATTGAAATCGAGTTTGGTAATTCTAATTATAAAATCAGTTATTTTATCTGTCTGTTGAAATTCAGCTTCCAGCAATTCGTCTTTCTGATCTAATTTATTGGAAAAGTATTTAAACAATATGTTTGTAACTGAAGGTATTATAAATACCATAATAAGAAAAATCAACAGAACAGGCTGAGATTTAAATAACGCTATTAAAGTTTTAAATGAAAATACCTGACTGTTACCGGAAAGAAAAACAAATACTATTGCAACAATGAGAAGAAAAAGCATGGCAATAAAACTTACAACCGTTGCTTTATTTGTGTTCTCTTGGTATTTTATAAAATTTGTGCCGGCCATATACTTTGTAATATATGTGTTAGTTAATATATTAAATTAAATATAATCAATTATTAATAAAATCACTGAATATTGTTGATAAATCTTGCTAACATCAATTTGGGGGGCAAAGCACCGATATAGCTTTAGAGGCTATAAAACAATAAAAAAACAATGGAATTATTTAGATATGGACTTTATGTGTTAAGCTTATATTTAATATCTTTCCAACGGTAATTAGAAATTTTTCTTTATCAATAGGTTTTGTAAATATGCTATTTACACCTATTTTCTTTGCCATTAATAAATAATAAGGATTCCGTCCTGAAACTGCAATAATATTTGTGTTATTTGGCTTTTGGGTTAATTTTCTTATAAGTTCAATGCCTTCAAGATTTGGCATTACCAAATCTGTTATGATTAAATCAATTTTTTGGTTTTTAATAATATGAAGTGCTTCAATACCATCAGAAGCTTCTATTACCGCAATTTGGTTCGAAAACGAAGTATTAAGTACACCTGCAATTAACCTGCGGTCTAAACTATTATCATCAACAACTAAAACAAAATTCATAACCCATCATTTCTTAAATAAACGATGGTTTTATTGAAATGTTAACAAGAATATGTTAATGCACTAAAATTTATGATGAACGTAAAGAATGTTGATATGAATGGAATTAATGATGTGAATCGTATGCATTTTGTAAGGTAGCATCAACTTTATCTACCAGATATTGAAGATCGATGGGTTTCTTAATAAAATCAATTGCTCCCATCTTCATAATCTTATCAATGTTTTCTTCATCTGTAAGTGCTGATACAACAATTACAGGGGTGTTTTTTGTCCTGCTGTTTTTCCTTATTTCTTCCAAAAAATCAAATCCACTGATTTTAGGCATTAACAAATCAAGCAAAATCAGATCGGGTGATTCACGCTCAATGATTGAATATGCTTCTTTTGCATTTAGGGCAGTCTCTATCTGATAGCCTTTTTCATCAAGTATCGCTTCAAGCAAAACAACATTTGTTGTTGAATCATCAACAACAAGAATTTTATATCTTTTGTTTTCTTCCATTTCAAATGTTTTAACTAAAACTACTAAAATTCTATTTAATTTTCAATATTGAATTAAGTAGCTCTTTATTAATTTTAAATATATTGAAAAAAACGTTATGAAATGCATATTATTTGAATGAATTAAAATATGATGATTTATCTCATCAATTTTGTAAAAACATTTCCATAGCTAAACTATTTTCATTATATTTAAATAAAAGAGGATAGATATACATGGAGGGACTTCAAATAATTGATCAGGAATCTGTAATCCCATATGGGAATTTCCTGAATCATGAAGAATTGGAAGATGTATTAAATAATAGTAATGTTGTTAATTTTAACAAAAAGGAGATTATTTTCAGACAAAATACGCGAACGTCGCATATAATGTTTATCAAATCAGGATTGGTTAAAATATTTAAAGAAGGAAGAAACAGTAAGTATATTATCTTAAAGGTTGCAGTTAAAGACGATTTTTTAGGACTTCTTTCGATATATGGCGGCGATACACATCATTATTCAGCATCAGCTATACAGTCTTCTGAAATATGTTTTGTTGATATTAATACATTTAATAAAATATTAGCTAATAATGGTGAGTTTGCAGCCCGAATAATTCATCACATTGCCAGCGATGGGTTGTTTATTTTTGATCGGTTGATGAGCCAGTCACACAAGCAACTTCCTGGGCGTATTGCCGATGTAATACTATATTTTTCGCAGGTTATTTATAAAAGTAATGATTTTGAATTTCCATTTACCCGTCGGGAACTGGCCGAATTAGCTGGAACCACAAAAGAAAGCTTTATTCGTACCCTTGCCGAGTTTAAGCACGATAAGATAATTGATCTCGAAGGTTCGGTTGTGAAAATTAATAGTTTAAAAATTGTAAAAACATTAAGTGAATTAGGATAAGGATTGGAGATATAACACTATGTCGAGATTATTAATTATAATAGCAGACGATTTCTTTTCAAATCGGTTATTATTGTCTGAAATTATTGAAGATTTAGGGCATCAGTATATTACTGTCGAAAACGGGAAAGAAGCTATTGATGCACTTGAAAAAAATGATGTTGATTTGGTATTAATGGATATTGAAATGCCTGTGATGAACGGTTTGGAAGCTACAAAATATATACGTGAAAGACTTTCGAAACCCAAAAGCCAAACCCCGGTTATTGCTTTAACAGCACATAATCCAAAAATATTTTTCAATGATTACAAAGATGTGGGTTTTGACCAGTTACTTACAAAACCTTATTCAATAGAAAAAATCACCAATCTGCTTGAAAGCTATTCATCAAAAAATCAAATGTGAAACAAACAGTTTCTAAATAAAAAAAGAGGTTCAACGTTTGTTGGAGCCTCTTCTCAAGATTTTAAAATATTTTATACTTCGCTGGATAATTGGTGTGAAAGGACAAAATATTAATTAAGCAGGGATAAAATCGTAAGTGCGAATAACTTTAAAAAGACTGTGTGGCAGAGGTTTTAAAATAATCCGCTTATTACCTTTTTGATACAGCACATAATGATAAAAAGTAAAACATTGCAAATTTGTTGGAAAAATACCTTGGCTTCTCAATTCATCATTCGAAAAGCACATATCTTTCTCTAACTTAAGTGTGGGGGTTTTTACTAATGCTTCCATAAGTACTGAGATTAAAATTTATGGTCTAAAACTAATATAAACTATGGTATGTAGTCAAGCAAAGTAAGGTGATATGGATTACATACTGTTGATGATATACATCATCTTTTAACGCAAATCCTTATGGAAAGGTTCTAAAATTGTTGAAAACTTTTTATTTTCTCCAAAAAGAGTCTCTTTTTAAAGTCATATTTGTACTGAAATGAATGTATTGTCAGGCAGGGCCCTATAAATCGAAACGGCATCTTTTTTATCAATTTCAATATATATCCAGGGAATATAATCAGGTGTTTTAAGCCTTATAATTTTCTTTAATTGCAGAGTGGATAATTCAAGATTATAAATAAACTTATGTTTATACAGACTTAGTTTTTTAATATTTTCATTTTGCCTTATGTTTATTATCAGGCCTTTATCGGTATAAAACCGGCATGCAACAATTTCTGGAAGTATTGTATCGGCTTGAACATTATTTTTTTCAACTTCTGAAGTATCTTTAGGGGCTTTCTTAATAATCAGCGGTGCTTTAAGAAAGGTAGCTTTTTGTTGCATTACGCAGAATGGTGTCGAAAAGTAGTTTATTAATGCACTTTTTTCAATATTATCGAATATTTTGCTCCTTTTTATAGTTGTAATTGGGATTATATAAACCGATGTACCTTTAATTTCAAGACATAAAGTGCTGTCTTTTAAATTAATAGATAAATTAATTGAGTCGTTTTCTGATAATTGCAATTTTGATTTTAAAAATGCTTCTTCCAGTTTAAATTTAACCAGATCGGGGTTTCTGTAAAGATTAATGCTGTCTGTGTTATAAATAGTGCTGTAGTTTCTATTTATAATCTTGATTTTGTTTGTTAATGATAAAACGGAGAATGTGGTGCATACTGCTATTAACAGCAATATAAGAAAAATCAGAATTAGTTTAAAAAGACATCCTTTTTTGTTAGGTTTATCTTCAATTAACTGATCATCCATTTATTAGGTTTTAGTAACTAAAAAATAAATACTTTTGAACCATTAATAAGGTTCATAAACACCTGCTTCAAATCTTCGTCGCCCAGCCTGACACAACCATGTGTTACAGGCATACCAAGAAAACGTTGATATAAGGTGCCATGTATCAGATAACCATCGCCCAGACTAAGGGCATAGTCGCCTAATGTACCATATTCAAAACGCGATGAATGATTTTTAGAAGGAATTGGTAAGCCTTCTTCAACAAATGCCCAATCGGGTTTTTTCCACACTGGGTATAATGTTTTACACCTGATTTTAAACTCTCCGCGGGGAGTTTTAAAAATCCATTTCTGATCGCCATTTCCTTCTAATTTAATATAGCTCCCTGTTGAACATAATCCATCACGGATCAGGGTACCATTCTTATATAAATAGAAGTGGTTTTTATAAGTATTTACTACAATATATGAGGTTTTGGGGGCTTTATCCAGTAATTGTTTCCTTAACTTATTGATATTTTTTTCAGTTTCGGAAATAAGAGGAAGAGCATCAGTGTATTGAGTATCGGTTGTTTTTTGAGATACAATAAAAGATTTGAGGTTAAGGGCCATATTTTCAATTGAAGGAAGAAAAAAAACTGAAAAATATGATAAAGTGCCTAAAACAAGAATGATAAAAATAATATGTATAAATTTTTTTAGAAACGAATTCCATAATCTGGTAAATAACTGAATGATAAAAAAATGGCTTTTTAGAAATAGAACCTGAACATTGTTGTAGTTTTTTTCAACTGTTTCAATATTTATACTTTCCATATTTGTGAGAGTGTTAAAAATCGATAATATCTGAAAGCTTTGATAGTGATCCTACTATTACGACCATTGTACCATTTTTTACCAAAACAAATAAGCGGTCCATATCTTCATTTTTGAGTGCAACACAACCTTCGGTCCAATTAGCCCCTTTTCCTCCATGACCGTGAATTTCTATTAATCCACCAATATTAGCATCTTTTGGTATTTCTCCTTTCTTTTTAGCCTGAGAAAACCTTTTTTTATTTTCAGAGTTTGGATAATTAATTAATAAGGCTTTATGGTATTTTGTTTGTGATTTCTGAAGTTTTCTTTCTATTCTGTAAATACCTTCAGGAGTGGCTTTATCATTTTTTAACTTCTTGGTCCCAATCCAGTTTTTTCCTAATTCTGCACTAAAGGTATATTTTAAGCCCCCTTTATTGTACACAAAACATTTTTTAGCAAATTTATCAACAACAATCACTGTGTTCTTTTTTTGTCGCGATAATTTAATAGCATTTTCTGAAGTTTGTTTCCATCGCTTATAATCTTTAAAGTATTCGGTTAATTGTGTTGAAATTAAGTATTTTGTCTTTTCCAATTGATTTTCAGAAAAGTTGATCTTTTTCATTGCTACATTTAAGTCATCAATTTTATAGGCTACTCTGGCTTCTGAAAAAGCCATAAATGAGGATTGATATTTTCTTGTAATTTCATTGCCAAGGGGTAGATTTCTTAATAAACTATCGTATTCATTAAAAAAAGAATTCATTTCATGAATTTTCTTTTTAAGATACTTTGAGATGTCTTTTGAAGTAGCTACAGCTAACGAACTACTTTCTTGTGAATGAATGAATGATTTTTCGGCGTAGTATCGAACTTTTGAATAATCGCGCTTAATTATAAACCGTTCGTTTTGGGCTTTCCACTCATAATAAGCAGAATCATAGTAATCTTTGGCTTGCTTGTACTGATATTTTGCAAATTGCTTTGATTGCGCACTTTCAGCTTTATTTAGTTCTACACGGGCTTTTGATAATTCAATTGTTGGTGGGGTAGGGATATTTATTATAAAAATAATCGAAGAAATTATTATTATTAATATACTACCTAATACCCCAATGTGGTTTTTTATGAATTGCAAGTATGTCATTGTATTAATATCAAAATCCCCTAGATATTGAATTCAGGGGATTTAGTATGATAAATATTGTTAAGTTTTGGGATTATCTACCACCTTTAGATTTTTCAATAGCTGTTTTTAATTCATTGTTAATAGCTAAATCTTTTTCTTTTGCAGCTTTTACTTTGTAATAAGCTCCCATGATATCACCACTCTCAACTAAAGTATTGGTTTCTGATAATGATGTTTCAATATTAGTAATGTCATTTTTAATAGCTTCCAGGGCAGCTGCACCTTCTTTACCTCTTGGCGCTTTCTTTAATAAAGCTTTGTTTTCTTCAAGAAGTGTAGCTATTTCAACTAAACTAGTTTTGATTTCTTCCTGGACTGCAATCTTACGATTAGCAGAGTTTTCTTTAACAGTTGTAGCAAAAGCCGCAACAGCAATCAGTTGTTGTTTTGCAGCATCGTATTTTTTGATAAGCTTTGATTTCTGAGATTCAATATTTTCCAAAGCAATTCTTAATGAATCTTGAAGAGCTGTATATTCTTCAGGAACATATGTTTCTGCTTCTGCTGTTTGAGCTTCAGCAATAGCTGCATTAGCAGCATCGATTTCAGCCTGTGGAACTTTACCGCAGCTAATCATAACAAGTGCAATACATGCAGTTGCAAGACTTAAAAAAAACTTTCTTTTCATAGTTTTACCTCTTTAATTTAGTTAATATTAATATTTAATTGTTAATTTTTAATTTAGTGTCGATTTGTGTTTATTCATCATTTTTATTCTTATGAATAAATGCAAACCTGATATTTAGACGACTCCCAGCAGAAAAGTCACAGGGATATTTACAAAATTGAGAAAAAACTTTTTAAATAAAAACAGAAGAATAACGATAAAAGTAAGTGAATATTATATTAAAGGTAAATTTATATCAAAATATTAAATTTCATTATCATGATTAGTTATTTATTGCGCTGTATATCAAAAATATGATGTTATGCAGTTTGTTGACTATAATTCTCTTACCGATGAAGAGGTCATTTCAATAATAAAGATTGAAAAGAAAACTGAACTATTTGATATAATTTATCACCGGTATTTTTCAAAAGTTCTGGATAAAGCTTATAGCTTACTTAAGAGTAAAAGGATGGCAAAAGAAAGTGCCCAGGAAATTTTATCGAAAACATATGAAAAGCTCGATTCATTTAAAGGTCTCTCTTCTTTTTCATCGTGGCTATATTCAATTACATATAATTATTGCATCGACTATTTAAGAATAAATAAAAAATTACATTACCCCGAGTGGAATTCAAATAATGATTTGCCTGAAATAATTGATGAATCGGAAGATGACCTGCAAGGGCTTAAATATGATCGATTAGTGCAGGTGATGGAAATAATTCATCCCGAAGAAAAAGCAATGTTATTGATGAAGTATAACGACTATTTATCGATAAAACAAATAGCCAGCGCAATGCGAATATCAGAAAGTGCTGCAAAAATGAGGATTAAAAGGGCAAAAGCCAGGTTGGTTTTTCAATATAAAAAAATGTTCTCTGATTCAGATGAATAAAAGAAACTTGATAAAAAAATTAATCAATGGATAATTTTTTTGAAAACATTTTAAGAGATAGTAAAACAGCGGTACCTGAGGCAATCAGGTATAGTTTTAGCCAAAATTTCCCTGATGCACTTAATACTGAATGGTATATAAATGTGCATATTTTTGAAGCGGTATTTCATGAAAATGATTTAGAAAAAATTGCCTTTTTTGACTATAATGGAACATTAATTGAGACTAAAGTAAATATATTAAAAACCGGATTACCATATTATATTTTAGATGCAGCCAGTTCGCATGGTGAAATAATGAATGCTATTGAGATTACTTCAATAGCAAAGAAAAGATATGAGATAATTCTGCGCGATGACAAATTGACCCGATATGTATATTATTTTGATGAAGAAGGGAATTTATTGAATTACAGTCAATTATGAATTGATCTAAAATAAAAAACCGGCGGCTGATTTATCCGTCGGTTTTAATTTGTGTGATCCTGCTGGGGCTCGAACCCAGGACCCCATCCTTAAAAGGGATGTGCTCTACCAGCTGAGCTACAGAATCTAACCTTTTTTTTAAAGAGCTGCAAATATACTATCAATTTTTAACGATCAAAAAAATTAATGAATTTTTTTGAAGAAAAATACTTTGTTTTATTGAATAGCCTTATTTTGAAATGATTATCTTAGTATTACAATTTTTAAAATGTAGTATTTTTTTGGTATATTAGTCATACAATCTTAATATCAAACTAAATTTCAATCTTATGAGATCATTAAAAACACTTCTGCTGGTTGTATTTACAGCACAAATAGCTTTTATAAACAGGGCTGATGCCCAACTCGATGATCTGGGAACATTTATGTCGACTGGTATAGATGATGCTGAAAAGCTTATGAATGCTTATGTGTCGCCATGGGTTAATGGATTTGGGGCTAGTTTGGCTGGTGGTTGGTATAATACTGCCAAAACTCATAAACCAGGAGGATTTGATATTACAATAACAACGAATGTAGCTTTTATTCCTGCCGAATATAAGTCTTTTAATGTAAACGACCTTCAATTGCAAAATTTAATCGTTGCCCCCGGTGAACAACCTGAATCTCCAACAATTGCGGGAAAGGATGAACAAGGCTCACAGATGAATTATGAGGCTTTTCCTATACTTAAAGCATTTGATATGCCCGAAGGAACTAAAATTGATAAAATACCTTCGCCCATGGCCCAATTAAGTATAG
>Ga0105103_10001908_pt1 | contig 11069 bp, 7 predicted proteins | sample PPLLaktember2015_2_FD_79107 | JGI IMG/M metagenome (GOLD analysis project Ga0105103, IMG submission 79107) | Freshwater sediment microbial communities from Prairie Pothole Lake near Jamestown, North Dakota, USA - PPLs Lake P7 Core (6) Depth... | ecosystem: Environmental > Aquatic > Freshwater >...
AATCTCCCCGAACAGTGGTTTCCGGTCTTTAGTACAAATGGTAATGAAATAATTACCAGGTTTAGAATAATCATATCCATTCAATCTGGTAGTTTCAATACGATATTTCTGCCTGAATCTGGATGCCATCAGGAAAACACAACGAGACAGAATAAATATACTAAAAAAAACTAAAATAGAGGAATAAGATTCTATTCCTTTACATTTATTTCAACAGTTGCTTCACCCAGATTTTCGGAAGTAAATTTTATCCTTGCCTTTCCCGCATCATCCAGCGATTGCAGGTATATCAGCAATCTCCCGTGATATGCATGCTGTTTGTTATCCTTGTAATCTTCAATGTTTGATGGATTGGAGTCCTCCATGCCGAGCAGGCGGACCGGACCTTCAATCGTGCATGTAATTTCATTACCTGCATTGTATATGGTATTGCCATCTTTGTCGCATATGGTGACGAAGACATGTGCCAGATCGCCTGTTCCGGCATTCATTGTTTTTTTGTCGCATGAAGCTGCAATCAGGGATGGGCTACCTGTGGTTTTCAATTCATACTCAGCAACCTGTATTCCGTCGTTTTTTGCCACGGCTCTCAGCGTACCTTTTTCGAAGGGGAGTTCCCAGGAAATTGCCCTGTTAATAAAATCAGACATCTTTTTGTTTCCAATGGAGCGGTTGTTAAGGAATAGTTCCACCTCCTCACAGTTGGAAAATGCATTGACAATCAAGACCTTTCCTTCATCCCAGTTCCAGCGGGGCTCCACCCTCTTATGCGACCATAGGTTATCAGGGCCGCTCTTTACATTTTTATCGGCCGTCCCTATGAAAACCATGGGCTTATCGCTCCATAAGCTCTGCCGGAAGTAGAATTCGGGCTTTTTATTCCCTGCCAGGTCAATAACGCCTGCGGTATTTGACCGTACCGGAAAACGGCCGGCCTCGCCAAGGTACTCGAAGCCTGTCCACAGGAACTGACCCATAACATAGTCGTTATTGGCAACATAATTCCACATTTCGAGCGTCATGCCGTTTTCACTTCCGTAAAGCGGCCGCTTCGGGTATTTCTTGTGGTCGGCTTCATATCTCGATTCCTGGTAATTATATCCTGCGACATCAAGAGCATCAGCATATCCTGTCTCATTTGACATCAATGCAGAGGCCAGTCCTGCGGTGACGGGCCTTGTTTTATCAAGGCTCTTTATCAGTGCAGTAAGTTCCCGGGCCACTTCACCAAGCCTGTCGGCATGGGGAAGGGTCTCACTGAATTTTGCCCATGTCTGAGGATTTGCCTCCGTGTTGAGTATCGGATGAGTGTAGGGATCGTTGGGATAATCGACTTCATTGCCGATGCTCCACATTATTATTGAAGGATGATTACGGTCGCGGAGGATGAGATCCCGGAGATCCCTTTTACCCCATTCATTAAAATCAGCAGCATAACCCTCCTTTCCCGGAGTTCCTGCATTCCAGCCTGCCAGCCACTTTTTCTTAGGAAGCTCCCATTCATCAAAAGCCTCATCGATGACAAGAAATCCCTTTGAATCGCAGAGATCAAGAAACCCGGTGGAAAATGGATTATGGCTTGTCCGGATTGCATTGCATCCCATTTCCTTCAGGATATCCAGACGGCGGGCAATCTCTTCTTCAGGCACTGCGGAACCAAGCGCACCCGCATCGTGATGCATGCATATTCCCTTAAGCTTAAGATTTTTGCCATTTAAAAAGAATCCTTTATCGGGGTCAAATTCAATATTGCGGAAACCTACCATGGTTACAGTATTATCAAGCAACTCCCTTCCCCTCACCTCCGTGACAAGCGAATAGAGGGCCGGGTCGTCAACACTCCACAGCCTGGGTGCTATTACTTCAAATACCTGGTTTACAACATTCTCTTCCTTTGAACCAAGGGTAACCTTACTGGCTGCCTTAGCCACAATCTTATCCCCGAGCATAAGCCTGCTGTTCACTTTAATTTTAACGGTATGATTTGTTTCATTTATGACACCTATATCTGCCGTGAGCATTGCCTTGGAGGCAGAGACTTCGGGTGTCCGGGCATAAATACCCCATTGCTTTATATGGACCGGTTCCACAGTGATGAGTCTTACATCCCGGTATATTCCCGAACCTGTGTACCACCTTGAGTCGCCGTACAGGGAATGATCAACCTTAACCACAATAGTGTTTTCTCCCCCGTAGTTCAGAAAAAGCGACAGGTCATACTGAAATGAAATATATCCGTTTGGCCGCTTTCCCAGATAGTTTCCGTTAATCCATACCTCACTGTTATTGTATATCCCGCCAAACGAGATGCAGACTTTTCTTCCCGACTCGTTTTCAGGTACCGTAAAATCCTTTCTGTACCATCCGATGCCGCCCGGCAGGTAAGCCGTGCAGCTGTAATTGCTTTTGCTGAAGGGACCTTCGATGCTCCAGTCGTGAGGAAGGTCGAGTTGCCGCCATTGTGAATCATCCAGGCCGGGTGCCTGTCCGTTCTGAATATCGCCTTTGTAAAATTTCCAGCCGTGATTGAAATTCACAACTGATCTGCCGGAAGGCTGGCCGGCGATGCTGCACGGGATAAGAAGCACTCCAAGGACAATAAGTGTCCGGTAAAAGTAATTCATTGTATTCATGGTATCTGAAAATTAAATGATCGGGTAAGTGCCTGGTACTGGAAACAGAATTTTAATGCATTGAATTTAAATAAAATTGTTTGATCTTTGGTCATGATAATTCACTGAGGGATGTCCCAGGACGAACACTATAAACTTGTAAGCAGGTTAAAACCCGGGAAAATCGTTTTGCCAATACTAATTGGGCTGGGAGTCGTTGCCTGGTTTATCATAAGGGAGATCGACACCGACGCACTGGGTCAGCTGAACTTCACATGGAGGGCACTCTTCTGGCTATTTATAGCCTGGTGCTGTATGATCGGCCGCGATCTGGGCTATATCATCAGGATAAGGATCCTTTCTGAAAATGACCTTACATGGCGCCAGGCATTCCGTGTGATCATGCTATGGGAATTCACATCGGCAATAACCCCCTCAACGGTGGGAGGAACAGCGGTCGCGGTGGTTTTCATTCACAAGGAGGGGATAACGGTAGGGCGAAGCACATCCATCGTACTTGCAACATCATTCCTTGATGAGCTCTATTTCGTCATAATGTTCCCCCTTATTCTCCTGATCGTTGGAGGGGATATCCTGTTCACGACCTCACTGCAGGGAACCGGGATAGCCCTTTTGAACAATCTTGTGTTTGTCGCAGTGGCCGGATACCTGATAATTCTGGCATGGGTCCTGCTGGTCGGCTACGGGCTTTTCATCGACCCTGTAAAGATCAAGAATACAATTATCTGGATATTCAAACTCCCTTTCCTGAAAAGATGGAAGAACGCAGCCGTACGGGCTGGTGACGACATCGTCGAGAGCTCGCACGAACTGAAGAGGAAACCATTTATATTCTGGATAAAAGCTCTATTCGCAACCTTTCTTTCATGGACCTCGAGGTACTGGGTAATAAATGCAATTCTGGTTGCATTCTTTGCAATAAATGAACATTTCCTGATATTCGCCAGACAGCTTGTGACATGGATAATGATGATCATAAGTCCTACACCGGGTGGAAGCGGTTTCGCAGAAATAATTCTTGGTCGCTATATTTCCGATGCGATTCCGGCTGATCCCGTTAATGTCCAAAGCCTTGCACTTGCTGTCGCAATAATCTGGAGGATTATTAGTTATTATCCATACCTGATCATCGGTGCATCAATAGTGCCGGGATGGATCCAGAAGAAATTTGTAAAACCTCTTGCGAAGAAAAAGTAAGTTTATTCCTTCTTAAGAATGAGTGAAGAGATCCTTAAAGCTTTAATGGAGCTGTTTGCCATTGTTGTCAAGCAGGATGGAGGAATTCAAAAGGAAGAACAGGATTATCTGACAAATTTCCTGCAAAAGCAGCTTGGCTCAAGCTTAATGATCAGATACCAGCTCCTTTTCGATGAATATACTGGTTTGATGAATCAGGTTTACGTAATCCCTGATGACATTTTCTCATCAGTCAAGGACTATACAAAGATTTTCGAAATCTGCAAGCAGATTAACCGGACACTTAACAGGGAACAGAAAATAGTGGTGATTATCCGTCTGTTCGAACTTATCAATTCGAGCAAAAAGTTTACTCCTCAAAGAATGAATATCATTTCAATCGTTGGGGAAGTATTCAGAATCCCATCCGATGAATTAAATGCCATCGAGCAATTCGTCAGAAACACTGACATGGAAAAGATCCAGAATCCTGCAATTCTGGTACTCAGTCCGGGAACAAACCTTTGCGAGAATTGCCACAAGATGCAGGAAGGTTATTCCGGAACAACCATCATGTTCTTACGGATATCCAGTGTTGACCTATATTTTACAAGATATTTCTCCGAAGAACAGCTCTTACTTAACGGAATCCCGGTTGCATCCAACATTGTTCATTCATTCCCAAAGGGAAGCTCATTGAGACTACAGAACAGGATTGCTTTTTATTACAGTGATGTCAAATCAAAGTTTCTTTCGGAAACCCTTACAAATAAAATCTCATTTTTTGTCAATAAAGTAAACTACAGGCCCGATAGCAAGCAAAGGACACTTGTAAACATTAGTTTTACTGCCGAACAGGGAAATCTGATCGGCATAATGGGAGCGAGTGGTTCAGGAAAAACCACACTCCTTAATCTTATGAGTGGTATTGTTGAACCCTCCTCGGGAAGTGTTGCGCTGAATGGTCTTGATATCCTCAGAGATAAAGAAGCCCTTGATGGCGTTATAGGCTTTATACCGCAGGATGACCTTCTTATTGAGGAACTCACTGTATATGAAAATCTTTATTATTCTGCCTGCCAGTGTCTTGGCAACAAATCATGGGAAGAGATCGACAGGACAGTTGAGAAACTTCTCACTGCTCTAAGTTTAATTGATAAAAGAGATCTTATAGTCGGAACTCCGCTGAACAAAATTATCAGCGGAGGACAAAGAAAAAGACTGAATATTGCACTGGAACTTATCAGGGAACCTTCAGTTCTGTTCATTGATGAACCAACATCCGGACTTTCGTCCAGGGATTCTGAGAATATAATGGACCTGCTAAGGGAACTTGCCCTGAAGGGGAAACTTGTTTTTACAGAAATCCACCAACCCTCATCTGACATCTTTAAGATGTTCGACAAGGTTGTGATCCTGGATCAGGGCGGATATATGGTATACTTTGGTGATCCCGTCGATGCTGTTATCCATTTTAAAACGATAGATAATCAGATCAATGCCAGTCAGGGGGAATGTCCATCCTGCGGAAATGTAAACCCCGAGATCATCTTTAAGATCCTTGAGGCACAGGTGGTGGATGAGTTCGGAAACTATACCGAAAAACGCAAAGTCAAACCCAAGCAGTGGGCTGACAGATTCAAGATCCTGAATTCCGCCGAACCTGTCAGGGAGGTTTCAGAGCCCCCGGTCAGCAATCTCATCAAACCAGGAAGGTTAAAACAGTTTATTCTTTATCTCTCGAGGGATCTTAAAAGCAAGATATCGAACACCCAGTATGTCCTCATGACTTTGTTCGAGGCTCCGGTCCTGGCTTTTATTCTTTCATTTATTATAAGATATATCCCTGATCCGAATTCTGAAGTCTATTACTTCTCTGAAAATGAAAATATTCCGATCTATATTTTCATGAGCATAATAGTTGCCTTGTTCCTGGGTCTTACAATAAGTGCGGAGGAGATCTTTCACGACAGGAAGATCCTTAAGAGGGAACAGTTCCTTAACCTTAGCAGAAACGGCTATCTGCTTGCAAAAATCCTGTTGCTCCTGGGAATTTCCGCCCTTCAGTCGTTCCTTTTCATTCTGGTGGCAAATTCAATCCTTGAGATCAGGGGAATGTTCTTTAATTACTGGCTGGCATTATTCGCAACGGCGGCATGTGCAAACATGTTCGGACTGATAATCTCCTCCTCGTTCAATTCGGTGATAACAATCTACATTGTCATTCCCCTCCTGATAATACCAATGATGGTCCTGAGCGGTGCCATGTTCTCATTTGACAAGCTCAACAGGGCAATTTCAAGAGTGGACAAGGTGCCGCTCATCGCCGAAGTAATTCCCACGCGATGGACCTATGAAGCATTGATGGTAAGCCAGTTCAAGGATAACAGATACAGCACCCTCGTTTACAATACAAACGGGGAGACATTCTATTCGATTCAGAAAAAGATCAGTGAGGCTGACTTCAATTCAGTTTACAGACTCCCGGAACTTCTGAAATTTCTGGAAGTCACTCTTCAGGATAAAAGTGTTCCGGGGAAGGAACAATCTGAGATTGTAAATAACCTGAGGCTCATCAGAAAAGAAACATCCAGGATTGCCCGGTTCTACAATTTCCCGGCCTTCAGGTATATTGAATCCCTTAGCCCGGAACAGTTCACTCCCGTTATTGCCGATTCCCTCTCGGCCTACATTGCGGCAGCAACAAGGTTTTTCACCGGAAAATCCAATTCCGCCATCAAACTTAAGGATCAGTTCTTTAACCTTAACGAGGAAAGACTTAGAAGGCTGGAGAAGAGATACTATAATTACAAGCTTGAAGAGATAGTAACAAAGTACTATGAGCCGGATAAAATACTCCGGTTCAAGGATTCATTCATCCAGAACACTCACCCTGTTTACCAGGATCCCGACAGGAATGAAATCCTGAGTTTCAGAACTCATTTCTTTGCGCCGTCAAAAAATATTTTCAGGACAAGGGTCGACACATTCGTATTCAATATTTCAGTAATCTTTTTCGGAATAATAGTTTTATATCTGATTCTGTATTTCAGTCTTTTGGAAAGATTTGTGAATTTATTCATGAATTTGAAATCCCGAAAAACTGAAATCCTGAAAATTAAAAAACAGTAATGTTTTGTATACGGGTTTTTATTATATTTTTGTCATAACCAATAGATTATCCTGAATGAAAGGAAGAGTAGCAATATCAGTTATCGGAATTTTGCTTGCAGTCTGTTCCTGCCGTAATAATCCGGGAAAGACCGGAGAATTTACTCTGGTTAATGCGGACTCACTTGCTGCACAAACGAATCCCGGTGCTGAATCGGTTGAGGAGACTTACAGAAATCTTTCTTCTCCTCTTGAAATAGCAAATTTGTTTCAGGTAATGGGTGTACCCTTTTCGCCTGCTTATCTGGCCTCGTCAGTTGATGCCAATGAGCAGACAACTTCGTTCCAGAAAGCCCTTTATCTGGGAATTCTCGGAGCCGACCTGGGTTACCTGAACATGTACGAAAAAACAGGGACCGCCATTGAGCTGGTCTCTTCAATAAAGAAACTTGCCGACGGACTGAATGTCGGGCAATATTTTGACTTTGAGACCATCAAAAGGGTCTCACTCAATAAGTCAAACATTGATTCGCTCCTGTTCCTTTCGGTGGATTCCTACAGCCGGATGGATGAGTACCTCCGGAAAAACAACCGGAGCCAGCTGTCAGCGATAATGGTTGTTGGCGTCTGGCTTGAAGCCCAGTACTTCTCAACCCAGGTTATCAGGCAATATCCGAATAATTTGCTGCGGGAAAGGATCGGTGAGCAAAAATACTTCCTTGATGATCTTATCAGGATCATTACCCCATATTGTGATTATGACAGGGAATTCACGGCACTGTGCGGTTTTCTAAGGGATATAGCATCCAGGTATGAAAACGTAAAGATGACCTACTCAAAAGGTGAACCTTCGAGCTCGGAAAAGGATGGAATGCTTGTCGTGACACAGACAGAAACTAGCATGGTTGAAATGACTGATGAACAGCTTGCCCGGATTATTGAAATTACCGGGATTATAAGGAACAAACTGATTTCAAATTAGCATGAAAAAGTATTTATTGGGATTCTTGTTGCTATTGCCTGCATTTTTTGTTCTTTGCGGACAGACTCAGAATGATCCTCTTGTCAGTACATGTTTGCAAAGCACCGGACCAGGGACAAAGTATCTGAAAGACTTCAGGATTCAGCTCGGCATGGGAACATCCCAGGATCTGTTCAGGTACAAGGCAAACATGTCGCTCTGGAAAAATACAAGATACAGATTCACGTTGTGCACAGCCGAGAATTCAAAAGGCCGGCTTATCCTTAATATCCGGGACGATGCCAATAATGTAGTCCTTTCCTCGGTTGACGGTAAAACCGGAACAGTATACAGTTATGTTGATCTAATCTGCAACAGGAGCGGGATCTACCAGGTTTATTTTGATTTCACTGAAGGACAGTCCGGTTCTGGTGTAAGCATTGTCTCAATGGTGCAGTAACCTATTGCACAAGGTTTACTATCTGCACCAACGCAGAAAGGACAAAAAGAAGGGCCAGCATAATCCCCGGAAGCCTTTTCGATCTTGAAAAAACAAAATAGTGTGTTATAAAATAAGTCGGAGGGATCGCTATTATCCATAGCATCTCGGCTGATACCGTTTTGAACAGAACCTCAATACCAAGTGCAATAAAGAATGTCCACAGCAGCAGAATGAAAGTCTTGCGCGACTTTATTTTTTTTGTGTTGATGGCCGATAAAAGTTGGGTCACGCTTATCAGAACGGTGATCCCTGCTGCGATAAGGACTCCAAGGGACAATCCGGAAATGCTGTAGTGTCCATCCTTACCAAAAAGATTATATGAGATTGCCGACAACTGTGAATCCATATCATTACCTGTCACATATAGAAAGCCGTACACTAAAAACAGCGGGGTTGCAAGACCCATTATTGAAATAATCAACTCCGTAAGGCTTCCTGCCCTGAGAATTGCAATTCCTATGATCAGGAGAACTCCAAACCAGATCAAACCGGCATAAAAGAGGCTTCCGGTGCCTATCAGCAAACCGGCATCAAAAAGTGAGAAAGCGGTACCCTGCACCTTATATGATTCTATGATCTTCCTGATTCCGAGGACCAGCAGGAGTGCAGCCGGAAGTACAGGGTTCAGTATCTGATACTGAGGGAAAAAAGAGCTCAGCAAGCCAAATATCAATGCGGGAAGGAAGTTTCGTTCGCTGATAAAGAAAGCACTCGTATTGAAATTCACCAGGAGACCTGAAATAGAAAGCACAAGCAGGAACGCAACGAAAACACTGAATAACGGATTAAAGCAAGAAACGGACATGAGCAGGCTGAAAAGAGGCATGGGCCTGACATCAAAGCCCTGATAAGAAGGATGTTGAGGGTGAATAAAAGCCCCAAGCCATGTCAGGAGGATAATTACAACAATCAGGATCACTACATCAGGCCCTGTTTGCCTGAATTTTTTCACCAACATATATTAAATATCAAATCCGATATCTTTTCTGAAATACATATCCATGAAGGAGACTGAATTTATGTTCCGGTACGAACCTGCCAGAGCTTCCTCTTTTGAACCGCCCCACGAGCTTACGGCAAGCACCCTTCCTCCGGAGGTAACAACTTTCCCATCCCATATTTTCGTTCCGGAGTGAAAAACAATGCAATTGTCTGTATTTTCTAGTCCCGAAACCTCATAACCCTTTTCATAATGGCCCGGGTAACCGCCTGAAACAACCATGACGGTCGCCACAAACCGGTCATCAATCACAATTTCCCTTTTTTCAAGATCACCATGGGCCACCCCCTCGAGAAGTTCGAACAGATCCGACTTTATCCTCGGGATAACTGCTTCCGATTCCGGATCCCCCAGCCTTGCATTGTATTCAATAACGAATGGATCGCCCTTCACATTCATCAGTCCGAAGAAAATAAATCCCTTGTATTCAATTCCATCCTTCCTCAATCCCTTAATGGTGGGATCAATAATCCGCGTCCTGACTTTTTCAAGGAATTCCGGATTGGCAAACGGAACAGGTGAAACTGCGCCCATTCCACCGGTATTCAATCCTGAATCGCCCTCTCCCACTCTCTTGTAGTCCTTTGCTTCAGGGAGCATCTTGTATGATCTTCCGTCAGTTACAATGAAAACCGACAATTCAATTCCATTCAGGAACTGCTCAATCACCACCTTTTGTCCTGCATCGCCGAACTTTCCGTTTAAGATCGCATTTATTTCCGAAATGGCATCATCGATGGTTTGGTGAATCAAGACTCCCTTGCCGGCAGCCAGGCCGTCGGCTTTAATTACATATGGGGGTTCAAGTGTCCTTAAAAATGCTTGTGCCTCGCTTATATCCGCCCTGTCGAAGGTCCTGTATTTTGCCGTTGGAATGGAATGACGCACCAGAAACGCCTTTGCGAAATCCTTGCTTCCCTCGAGCCGGGCTGCGGAGCTTACCGGCCCGATAACCGGCACATCCTTTATCTGATCGTCATGCAGGAAGAAATCATGAATACCTCCTACAAGAGGAGCTTCAGGCCCGACAACAACCATTTCAATCCCGTAAACCAATACAACATTCCTCACAGCCTGAAAATCTTCAGGATCGATCTTCAGGTTAGTTCCAAGGGCAGCGGTCCCGGCATTGCCAGGAGCAGTAAAAATCCTGCTGATCCTGCTGCTTTGTGCAAGCTTCCATGCCAGGGCATGTTCCCTGCCTCCGGATCCTAGAATGAGAATATTCATCTGACAGATTTTAAAGTCATTTCAAATGTAGTGTTTCATCCCGATAAATAAAATAAGACGATTAATCATTGATCTTTCTGAATATCAGTCATCCTGCTATATCTGGAGAATGTCAGCATCACATTTTCCACATAGGTTTTGGAAACCGGAATATCGATTGCGGAAGGGGTATCGAGTTCGAGCTTCAACCCATCCTTGTCCTTGCGTATTATCTTTACTTTCTCAAAGTTAACCAGATAGGAGCGGTGGCAACGGATAATTTCGGTTCCTGAAAAATTTTCCTCCATTTTTTTCATTGTGTCGCGGAGAAGATATTTTGAAATCCTGCCTTTATTTAGATAACATACATTCACATAATTTTCTGCTGATTCGATATAAAGCAGATTTTCCTTTTTCACTGAAAACTGCAGCACTGATTTGTCATCATAGAAAGGAATCATATCCCTGATGTTACCC